>Ga0153916_10000059_pt1 | contig 62070 bp, 61 predicted proteins | sample Opewatmetagenome_FD_109642 | JGI IMG/M metagenome (GOLD analysis project Ga0153916, IMG submission 109642) | Freshwater wetland microbial communities from Ohio, USA - Open water 3 Core 3 Depth 4 metaG | ecosystem: Environmental > Aquatic > Freshwater > Wetlands | place: USA: Ohio, Lake Erie...
CCTGTTATCGTCGAAAGCACGCTTGAAGTGGCTTATGCTATTTTGGAAGAATCAGGACTTAGCTATCTTGGATTTGGCATCCAGCCCCCCACACCCTCCTGGGGCAACCTGCTCAGCAATGCACAAGAATATCTGGTGAAATACCCCTGGCTGGCGATCTTTCCAGGTGTGATGATTTTCTTATCCGTCATCTCGATCAATTACATAGGCGATGGACTACGGGATGCGTTTGATCCATATAAAGTGCTGAAAAAAATCGGGGAAGTGTGATGGAATCATTATTGCGTGTTTTATCCGATGATGAATGCGGCCGGATTCACGAAGAGACACTGAAGATATTATTTAGAACTGGCGTACGCGTTGATACTGCACGGGGTCGGGGGTATCTTAAGCAGGCTGGCGCATCTGTTGATGACGAAACCCACATTGTTCACATACCTCGCAAGCTTGTAGAGGAATCTATTAATCAAGCGCCCAAAGATTTCAGCCTAGGGGGACGTCGCCTGGATAGATCAATACCCATGAACTGTGGTCAATGTGCGGTGATCTTGGATGGGGGAGCCATCTACACTTATGATGCTGAGGCTGGAGTACGTCGACCAGCAACCAAGGATGATTGGTACCTGGCCACCCGCCTTGGAGATTGCCTGGACGATATTGATGCATATTGGAGTGTTATCGAGGGGTGTTGGGGGCAGTCGCCTGGAGATACAGTTTCTTATTGGAAGGCCATATTCCAGAATTTCTCCAAGCACGTTCAGGATGCGACTATGGGGCCGGAACAAAGCCGGTGGATGCTGGAGGTTCTCCAGGTGGTGTTTGGTAGTCGAGAGGAGTTCAAGAAGACCCTCCCCGTGTCGTTCGTACTATGCCCGGCTTCTCCATTAATTATTGAGGCAAGTTATACAGACGCATACCTGGAGACGCTGGAGTGGGGGATTCCAGCAGCGGTCATGACCATGCCACTATTTGGATTGTCGGGTCCTGCTTCGTTGATCTCGGAGCTTGTCCTGGCAAACTGTGAGACGATTGCGATGCTTTGCCTCATTCAGTCAGCTGCTCCGGGTACACCATTCATCTATGCTGCCGTGCCAGTAATCGCAGATATGCACTCAGGTAGATTTGGAAGCGGAGAAGTGGAACATTCTTTATTGGGTGCCGCCGTCACTGAGATTGCCAGGTTTTACCATCTTCCAGTGGAGGCAAGCGTGGGTGGGTCTGACCAGCATGTGCCGTGTATTCAAGCGGGTTATGAGCGTGCCCTGAACTATACATTGCCAATCTTGGCGCGGCCAGATTTACTGGTGGCACCCGGTTTGCTAGGTGGTTCAACAATTTTCAGTCCCGAGCAGTTGATCATTGATGTGGAAGTTATACGGCGTTGCAAACGCTTATGCCAGGGAATCAGTGGGAGCACTGAAAAATGGCTGGGAGAGGTGATCGCTACGCTAGGCCCAGGAGGAAATTACCTGAAGCATAGCTCAACGCGGAGTGCTGTGCGCTCTGGAGAAGTGTATTATAGCAAGCTGGGGCTGCATGGAACTTATGACCAGTGGGTAAACTCAGGCTCGCCGGATTTTCTGTCGGAGATTCGCCAGAATATTCGGGAGATCCTATCAACAAAACACCCCCTGCCGCTACCTGAATCTGCAGAGCGAGAATTAGAGTACCTGGAAAAGCGGGCTCGCTCCAGTGATTAAACGCCGGGAAATTGGATATCTTCTACTTTAACCACATAAGTAGGCTTTACTTTTTGCAGGAATCTTAATTCATTTTGCGGAGAATGACTGAATGTCAACCCAATACTCATCCTTAGAGCCATTGCGAACTTCCTACCATCTACAATTTCTCACGGATAAACAACTGGACGACTTGCAAAACGCCACGTTGGAGATCATGGAAAAAACTGGGGTGCGCTTCCCATCGCCAAAAGCCTTGTCCATTTTTGCTGAACACGGGGCACAGGTCGATTGGGAACATCAAATTGTGAGGCTGAAGCCAGATTTCGTGTTGAAAGCCCTATCGACTATCCCCAGATTTTTCTTATTGGGAGCACGCAACCCAGCTTATGACCTGCAGTTAGAGGAAGGGGTGACGTATTTCACGACAGATGGCTGTGGTGTGGAGACGATTGACTTTGACACCCGGGAACGCCGCCCCTCATGTAAAGCTGATGTGGGCACGATGGCGAGAATATCCGATTACCTGCCATCGATAGGCTTTATCTGGCCTATGGTCAGTGCTCAAGACCATGGTGAAACAGCACCGTTGCACGAAATTCATGCAGCCTGGAATAATTCGGTCAAACATGTACAGAGTGAAACTGTGATGGGTGAAGTACCGTGTCGCTATGCAGCTGAGATGGCGACGGTGATTTCAGGCAGCCGGGAGGAGATGCGGCGCAGACCACCATTTTCACTGGTGGTATGCACGATTGCACCCCTGGTGCAGGATACAGCCGGGATCGAAGGAGCATTGATACTAGCAGAGGCTGGATTACCGGTTGGATTCTTAGCTATGCCTACCCTGGGTACGACTGCTCCAGCCACCTTAGCAGGAGCGTTTGCAATGGGAGATGCGGAAATCATCAGTGCCACGGTGTTAATGCAGCTTCATGCACCAGGCGCACCTGTTTTTCATTCCTTAATGCAAGCATGGGCTGACCCACGTTCAGGAGGCTATGTGAGCTACTCACTGGATAGCCGCACGCGTTATGCACCGGTGGAGATGGCCCACCATTGGGGAATGGCTTCATTGGGGGCATGCTATGGTACCGACGCCCATGAAGCAGGGACCTGGCAAGGTGCAGGGGAAGTGGCACTAGACCCGTTCCTGGCAGGTCTGGTGGGAGCAGATATCGTCACAGGATTGGGGCTTTCTGAAACTTACACCCTGCTTTACCCCGAGCAGATCATCATGGATGATGACCTATATCAGCGGGCGCGGTACCAGCTGATGAACTTAGATGTGAATGAAGAGACGCTGGCTCTTGATACAGTGCATGCAGTAGGCCCGGGTGGTCACTACCTGGGACAGAGGCACACCCGAAATCACATCCGAGAGTCCTTGGTACGCGGCATCACGCACCAGATTGGGGAGGATGGTAAATATCGTGACCCGCGCCAGGTGGCAATTGATAAGATTGATTGGATCCGAAAGAATCATCAACCTGAGCCCTTGGAAACCGAAAAACAAGCTGAGTTGATGCGCATCCTGGCTGCAGCGGATAAAGAAATTTGTAAGGGATAGATTATATGACCAGTGAAACCCCACCCCTGCAACCCATTATCCCTGCTTACCACGTCAATATCCTTGAGGATACACAGCTTGATCAGCTTCAATCTGCCACCCTGGAGATTTTAGAGCAGGTGGGAATACACTGCCCATCAGATAAGGCACTCAAAATATATGCCGAACATGGTGCGATAGTTGATTTTTCCCGTCAACTAGTAAAGCTGCCCAGTCAAATTGTGATGGACGCCATGTCAAATGCTCCACGGTTTTATACCATGGGAGCACGACACCCTTCGTTTGATCTAAAATTGGATGGCAAGGCACTTTATTGTGCTACCGATGGGTGTGGCGTAGAAACCATCGATTTTATTACCCGCCATAGAAGACCATCGAAAAAAGAAGATGTAGCAAACATGGCGCGGATGACCGATTACCTGAGCGCCATTAGCTTCTACTGGCCAATTGTCAGTGCGCAGGATTACCACGAGACAGCACCTATTCATGAGCTAGATGCATCGTTCAATAACACCATAAAACATGTGCAGTCAGAGACAATCATGGGCGAATGGATGGCGAGGTATGCCATCGAAATGGCAGACGTGGTGGCTGGCAGTGAGCAGATAAGACGCCAGCGCCCACCACTATCTTTGCTGGTTTGCACCATTGCGCCCCTGGCACAAGACCGGGATGGGCTTGAATCAGCGTTATTATTCGCCCAGGCGGGCTTACCGGTCGGATTTATGTCGATGGTCAACACAGGATCGACTGCCCCGGCTACGATCGCGGGTACATTGGTGACCGGAGATGCTGAGATTGTCTCAGCGCTGGTTTTAATCCAAATGGCTTACCCAGGAGCTCCAGTCTTTCATTCTTTGTTACCCGGCATCATGCACCCTCATACTGGCGACTATCAGAGCAGTACTTTGGAGGGCTCATTGCTCTACCCCATAGGGGCTGAGATGGCACATGGTTGGGGAGTTCCAACCCTGGCGGGAATCTTTGGCACCGATGCCCAGGTCCCTGGATGGGAGTCAGCAGCAGAAGCTGCTTCGTCATTATTATTATGTGCTTTGGTGGGTTCAGAAACAGGAAGTGGATTGGGCCTGGTAGAATCATGCATGTTGTTGTATCCAGAAGCGGTTTTGCTGGATGCTGATCTTTATCACCGGGTGCGAAACGAAGCTGCCGGATTGGATACCAGCCCAGATGCACTCGCTTTGGATGTAATCAAGGAAGTTGGTCCACGTGGGCATTTTCTGGCGCACCGACATACACGCACGAATTTACGTCGTCGCCAATTCTCAGAATTGACTGGCCAACCCCGCCAGGAGGGTGGTTATCGTGACCCGTTGGATGTGGCGCGCGAAAAAGTTGATTGGATCCTTACGAATCATCATCCACAACCATTGGAAGAAGCTCAAAAAGACGAGCTGACTAGAATCCTAAAAATAGCCGATAAGGAAAAAGGACGCTGAACCAATCCGTGCGATCCGTATAATCGACCAGGAGGAACTATGCGTTTAACTGCTCAAATTCTGACAGAAGAAGAACAACATCGCATCCACAACATGAGCTTACGCATCTTGGAGGAGGTGGGCATACGCTTTCACGGTGACCGGGCACCGAGAATTTTACAGGAGAATGGAGTCAAGATCAACCCGGAAGATAAGATTGCAAAAATTCCTACCGAGCTGGTCGAACAAGCCTTAAAGACAGCACCAAAGTCATTCGTATTAGGCGCACGAAACCCGGCATATAACCTCCCACTCCCTGCACCCTATACACGATATGGTCTAGATGGGACAGCTGCCTTCGTGTTAGATTTCCAAAAGGGTGAAAGACGTTACGGGACGAGTAAAGATATTGAGAATGCCTTACAAATTTTCCAACGCATGGATATGGGTGTAATGGCATGGGCTCCGACCTGTGCGGAAGATAAACCAGCCCATATTCGTGCTCTGTATGAGTTCTTTAGTATGGCACGATACTGCTCCAAACATGGAGAGCATGAGCTTCACCGGGTAGAACAAGTCCCATACCTCGAGGAAGGTTTGGTTGCCATTATGGGAAGTGAAGATGCTTTGCGCACCAGCAATGCATATTCGTTGATTTATTGCCCCGTGGCACCCCTGACCCATGATGGGCAAATGCTGGATGCCTATCTCGAGCTGGGTGAGATCGGATTACCGGTCATGTCCATGCCCATGCCAGTGACTGGCACCACCGGGCCTGCCAGTCTTTTCTCAAATATTGCCCTGGCAAATGCTGAAATGCTATCATCGTTGGTAGTCTTCCAGTTGGCGCATCCTGGCCGACCCATAATATTCTCAAGCTCCACGGCAACAATTGATTTCCGAAACGGAGCTTACCTGGCTGGTGTGCCGGAAATGGGACTCCAAACAGCTGCACTTACAGTAATGGGAAAATATTATGGTATTCCAACCGGCGGAGCTGGCTTTACATCAGATGCCAAGCATGCAGGTCCTGAAGCAGTAATGGAGAAGCTCATTACAACTTTGCCCTCAGTTCTTGTCGGGGCAGATATCCTGGTGGGATTTGGAGAAATTGAGAGTGACCAGTTGTTAATTTTAGAGCAAATTGTGGTGGATAATGAAATCGCGCATATATGCCAGCGTTTAGCAGAGGGGGTGGATTGTTCTGCAGAAAAGGATTTGTTCGAAGATATTGCTCATATAGGACCGGCTGGGCATTTCTTGGGATCCAGGAGCACACGCACAGCTGCCCGAGGCACGGAGTTTTTTTTGCCTCAGCTAGTAGACCGTCATACCTATGAAACCTGGGTCAACCTGGGTAAACCTTCCATGTATGCAAAAGCACGTGAAGTGGTGGCAGGCATCCTAGAAGAACCGCCGATTGACCCCTTGCCTGAAGAGGTATGCGAAAAATTAGACCGAATTCTGCAAAAGGCAGAAAGAGAAATTTCCGGACGATAAAGATATAATTCAACTCATTATCTTGAGGAGAGTACTCATGCAAACCTTGGTATGCGGTAAGACGAAGCAGGTCAAAATTGATGCAGATGGGGTATTTACGATCATTGGGGAAAAGATCAACCCAACTGGGCGGAAAAAACTAGCTGCAGCCCTCCTGGAGGGAAATTTGAATTATGTGTTGGAGCTGGCTACCAACCAGATTAATGCAGGGGCGGATTTGTTGGATGTTAATGTGGGTGTTCCGGGGGCGGATGAAGAGAAATTATTACCCCAGGTGGTCAAGATGCTGGCGGACGGATTTGACGTACCGTTCTGCCTGGATTCTCCCAATCCAAAAGCCCTAGCTCAAGCTCTATCCGTCACCCCAGGTAAACCGTTGGTAAATTCGGTAAATGGAAAACAAGACTCTCTTCAAGCGATACTACCTTTAGTTCGAGAACGAGGGGCTTGTGTGATTGGTTTGACCATGGATGAACAAGGTATACCCAAGGACGCAGATGGGCGTGTGAAGATCGCGGGCAAAATATTGGAAGCCGCGGCAAAGTATGGTATTCCGCCTGAGGATGTGATTATCGATCCTTTAGTTCTGACTGTGGGCGCTGAAAGTCTGGCTGGAGTGGTCACGTTGGAGACGATTCAACGTGTGAGGAGCAAGTTTGAAGTCAATATAAATGTAGGTGCAAGCAACGTATCCTTTGGATTACCCGAACGCGATACGATCAATGCTGCGTTTTTAGCATTAACCATTGGAGCGGGAGCCACCTGTGCCATCACCGACCCAATTAAGTTCACGCGCGTAATACGGGCTTTAGACCTGCTGCGTGGGAAAGATGCTTATGCCGTGCGATATGTAAAATATTGCCGGGCTCACCCTTTGGAAGATAAGTAGGTTAGTTTCATAATTTACATATCAGGCAAAAAATAAAGATAGGCGCAGCGGATTAATGGGTAGTGGAGTTATTGAATAAAGTTTCACTCCGATCTTAGATCAGGCTGAATGTTGTGAGTCCTGCCGCCTGAATTTTATTATTTAACTTGCTTCCAATATTTGCGTCTCAATCCGTCTCGAGGCTCTTCAAACACAGACCAGCTGAAACCCTGTGAAACGAGATATTCATGGGATTTCGTTTCTGTCAGGCTGGTGCCAGGGCAAAGGATGATCATACCCCCTAGTTTGGTCACGCGTTTCATCTCGGTATATTCTGCCTGGAGATGGTCGCCGCAGACATGACCGCCCATGGTTATATCCGCAAAGCCATCCGGGAAAGGCAGGTCGGTGATCAGACCATCTACCGGGAAAATGTTAGTGAGCTTTCGAGCCTGGGCTTTTTGCTTGATATAAAGGCGCAAATTGCCCACAGGTTCTACTGCAAATACTGTTGAAGCATTTTCAACAGCGATAAATGCCAACCTGCCTGTACCCGAGCCAATATCGATGACAATCTTGTCCCTGAAATCGGTGAGCTGACGGAGCTCATTTGAATCCCAACCCAGGAAAGGCTGGGCATCATATATCGCTGGGTCAACCACATATACCACCAGATCCTTGATGGTATTTAATATCTTGATCTCTGCTTGGCGAATGATTTGTTGGGTCGGGGGAGTTTCATTTACAAGACTGGATTGAATGTGATCCAACCAGAGAATAATCTCTGGGCACTTATGCCGCAAATACTATTCAACGGTCGGGTTGGCTGACAGGGCAATCGCCAGCTCCTCTTCAGGTAGCCAGCTTGGGAACCAGCTCAGCTGAACGCGCTCAAGCAGGAGCAAGGTATTGAATGAAAGGTTGGATACATCAATCCAATTGACGGTCATGTTGATGGATTATGGATTCATTGGTGGTTTGAGCGTTTTGTGCATGATGTAAAAGTGAAGGTCATCAAGGCTGCTGGTAATTCGGTACCCCATTTTTTTATAAAGCCGGATGGCATCGGAATTGGCTTGATACACTCCCAACTCGATTTTATTCTACTTGTCGATATAGCTTTCTGCCAACATTGTCAAGACGGTTGTACCAATCCCCTGCCCTTGGAAATCTGCTTTCAAGATCAAGCCATGTAAATGGAGTGTATCCCTACGTTCCTCAGTCCAATAAAAACCAGCCAGCTCAGCATCTTGATAGATGGCCCGTACTTCACCCCGCGTGCGGAATATCTGGGTGTATTCATCCCAGGTCATCTGCATTATTCGTAAAGTATTTTCCATGTACTCCTGACCATCGTCCCACATCATTTCCAGAAATTGGTCATATCCAGAAATTGATCATATTGCTCCAGTGAGGCTGGTGGATAGGTGAGCATGGACTTAAAATCGCAAGGACATGCAAGTCAAGCCGCCGTCCATCTTTTGGACTTCACTGACATCCAGTTCTATAATTCTCATAGAAAGATGGACGAGCTTGGCATGCGCCTTTGGAAAACCTTTAGGCATTAAAAGTGTATCGTTGACCCACAGAGTATTGGCAGCATACTCCTCACCGGCATCGAGAATAATTTTCTCATAACTGGCAAAAGCAGGGTAATCAGCCAAATTTTTGGTGACCAGGAGGGTGTTTTTCCCAATATAGTTAACTCCTGACTTTAAGTGCAAACCAGCTGCCACGGGAATGGTCTCGGAAGTATGCCCTGCGCCGGCCAGAAATGCAGCCAGCTGAGTGGCACCCTGGGTATTCGTCCGCTCAGACAGACCAATGAAAAAATGCTCCCCAACCATAAGCACATCCCCGCCGTCAACCGTGCCGGGAGAATGGATATATACAAGGGGTCGATAATACTCCAAAAAGGGGGCGAGGCTGATTTCCTCTCCCTGACGGGAAGGAGCACCAGGGCACGTGATCACAGCAATTTTGGAAGTGATGACAGCTGGGTCTTCGACGAAGTAGGCATCCGGGTAAGCTGACTCAGCGGGAAGGACGAGCACATCCAACCCCAAGGTAAGCAGAGCTTGGCGATAGGCTCGGTGCTGTTCAAGGATGAGTGGGTAGCTGGGGTGACCTAGATTAGCGGTGGTCAATCCATCGGCAAAATTCTCTCCAGGAATGCGTGTGATGGCATGAGTAAACATGGCTTAATTGTAAGCCATTATTCACTCTCTCGCATCAGGTTGTCCATTGATCATGGATGATTCCAACGAGACACCAGGTATTGTTATCTTTCATGAAAACCAAGCGCAGACTGCGCCAATCCATACCTTCAAATTGAGGATCAAAACCGGGAAAGTAGAACTCAACAAACATCGAACTCTGATAAAACACAAATATGTTATCCATGGAGGTGCTCACACCCAGGTGATGATTCAATGACATCTCGGGTGCATTGGCGAAATCCACATCGTAGACAAATTCGGAGTAATAGTCAGTGAAGGTTAGATTGATGGGTGCTCCAGAGCCAGAATAATCACCCCATGTATAGACCGTGTTATCCGCCAACAAGCCGGCAATTTTATCCACTGTAAAGACCTGGTCGGTATCCCTCACAAAAGCATACGGAGAGAAGCGTAGACCCAATTGTGGGTGGATAAAACCCGACAGAGCGGTCATATCTTTGTCCTTGAGCGCCGCAATCACTTGAGCGGCTCGATCGAGGACCGCTTGTTGGGTTGAAGGAGGGGTGGTTGTGATTATGATTATCGGTGGTGTTGGTGAAATAGCCTGGGTAAGGGTTGGCTTAACAAATTCTAGGGTGGAGGCTGTGATGGGTATGGTAGCAGGTGCCATCGTGGGGGAGGCAAGGTTGCATCCGACCAGCACACTGGTAAGCAGTAAGAAGATCGAGAGAAATTTAGGGCACATTATTTCCTCCAGGGAGGTTTTTTTCATGTTGATGTTTGATTGAATACAAATGATGCGTATAAATAAAGACGCTATTTGCTTATAAAAGGTTTCTGAACCTTACACATAGCCAGAGGTAAACAATATAGTAATTATTGATTATGATATTACCAGTTCTTGGTAATGAGGATGAAATGTTGTGCTGCTATCCTTGCAAGTATAATATTGACTGGCGTAAGGGAAATAGTTTAATTCGGTTTGAATGAACTGTCTGGGAATCCATTGATCGTTCTATCCAGGCTGAATTAATCAAAAGGAGGAAATCATGCCAACAATACCTCACATTGAACGTCATTTTACCGCCAATGAGACGGTGCGAGATATCGTTATTGGGATGTCCGATGGCTTGACAGTGCCTTTTGCCTTGGCGGCAGGTATATCTGGGGCGGTGGCAGCGACTCACATCGTGGTAACTGCCGGACTAGCTGAAATTGTAGCAGGGTCAATCGCCATGGGATTAGGGGGTTATCTGGCAGCCAGAACGGATTTCGAGCATTACGTCACGGAACAGCAAAGGGAAAATTGGGAGATTGATCACCTGCCAAATAAAGAGAAAGAAGAAGTGGCCGATGTATTTCGCAACTATGGGATGAGTGAGGCGCAGATTGCACCGATTTTGGACAGCATGGTTGCAAACCGAAAGCAATGGCTGGATTTCATGATGAGGTTTGAGCTGGGATTGGAAGCCCCCAATCCCAAACGAGCCAGTATTAGCGCTTTAACCATTGGGCTTTCTTACGTGGTAGGCGGTATGATTCCGCTGAGTTCTTATATCATAATCCCCCAATTATCCACCGCCTTATACGTTTCAGTGGCGGTAACCCTGACCGCCTTGTTCTTATTTGGTTTTATCAAAGGACGTATAACAGGTATACACCCCTTGAGAGGTGGATTACAAACCATCTTTGTGGGTGGATTGGCAGCCGGAGCCGCATTCATTCTTGCGAGATTGGTCTGATAAGCACATGAAATACAAATGGTTTATTGCATGCGTATTAAGTATTTTAGTCATTTATGGGTGTGACTCATCCACAATCTCATCTCCCACGATGATATTGCCAACCGGAACTAAAACCGCGATTGACTCATTTGAAAGCGATACACAGATTACGCCGTCTCCGGAACCGGGAATATCGCCTGAAATTGAGCATAGCATCGAAAGACTAGTGAAGGACACACTTGAGAAGCGGATCCTAGCCGGGCTGACAGTAGGCATCCGATATGGGGATCAAATGCCTTTTATTGCGGGTTATGGCTATGCTAACAACGAGGCAAAAATACCAGCGGGGACTGATACTGTCTATATGCTTGGCTCAGTTACCAAACAGTTTACCGCGGCAGCTATCATGCATCTAATGGAGCAAGGTGCCTTAGGATTGGATGATCCCATCTCACAATATCTCACAGACATCCCCCAGAGGTGGGAAATTGTAACTATTCGCCAGCTTCTCAATCATACAGGAGGCATACCAAATTATTCCACCGATTCAATGGGATTCGATATATCACAATTTTATACACCTGAGGAGTTGATGGTTAAGTTCACCAAGTGGAATTTGCTGGACTTTGCGCCTGGGACAAGATGGGAATATAGCAACCGGGGTTATTTTCTGCTAGGGATGATCGTCAAACAAATCACGGGGCTTGACTATAGCGATTACCTGCAACAGCAAATCCTTGAGCCATTAGGATTAGAACATACAAACTCATGCCTCAAACTTACCCAGAACCTGGCCCAGGGATACCGCATCAAGACTCTAGGGGGTGAGATAGAATCAGCTCCTACTTTGAATGCAAGCGTTGCATACGGAGCGGGTGATCTTTGTAGCACAGCGGAAGATTTGTTGGAATGGCAGGAAGCATTGGCAACAGGGCATGTGGTTAGTGAAGAATCCTATCAGATGATGATTACTCCAATAGAGCTTCCTGATGGAACTCAGACGGGATATGGTTTTGGTCTGGAAATAGCAGAAAAGGACGGGAGATTGGTAATTTTTCACGCGGGTGGAATACCTTCAGGTTTTATGACATTGCTATCCTCTTACCCCGATGAAAATTATGGAATTGTATTATTAACGAATACTATGACGCCTGCCTACAATCCTCTTGTTTCACTAGAAAAGTCGATAACAACATCGATATTAAAAACACCATAGGTATTCAATTATGGGTCGAGATTCGGTTTTGCCGGTTTAATAAAATAATCCGTAAGCAAAGTGATTTTATCGATAGGTTAAAGAAGATCACTCCCAATCGTCGAGCACAACCTGATGGAGGGTTATAAACGAGAGATAATATATAATGAATAACACGTGGCATCATAATAAGTCATTGTATATTAAATCGACTTCACCGAACTTCCTTGATGAGAAGTCTTGTTACCACAAAAGATCAAATAATTAGTGGATTTGTAAACTGTTATTGAGAACCGTAATGGAGGTATGAATGGCACAATCAGCAATGAATGTCAAGCGAATCGCCATCTGCACCGGAGGGGGTGACGCTCCTGGATTGAACGCAGTCATCCGGGCAGCGGTACTTTCAGCCATTAACCGCGACTGGGATGTGTATGGCATCCGGGATGGTTACAATGGACTTCTCATGCCTGAACAGTTTATTGAAGGCGGATTAATCCGCCTGACACGCGACAAAGTGCGAGGTATCACACATCTTGGAGGAACGATCATTGGTACCACTAACCGTGGCAACCCACTCAAATACCCAATCCAAGGACCGGATGATACTCTGATCGAAATCGACCGCTCAGATGAGCTGTTGCGCGCCTTTAAGCTACACCAGATCGACGCACTCATCTCAGTGGGTGGTGATGGCTCGATGGCTATTGCCAATGAGCTGGCAAAGAAAGGTTTGTGGGTGGTGGGGGTACCCAAGACGATCGACAATGACCTGGAAAAGACAGTTATCACATTTGGTTTTGACACGGCATGTTCTTTTACAGTGGAATGCCTGGACAGGCTGCATACCACAGCAGCTTCCCACAACCGGGTGATTGTAATGGAAGTTATGGGGCGATATGCTGGCTGGATCGCACTGGAAAGCGGGTTGGCTGGATCGGCAGATGTGATCCTGATACCGGAAATCCCGTATGATTTGGAGAAGGTGGCCGAAAAAATTCGGGACCGGGAAGAACGGGGAAGCCTGTTTTCCATTGTGGTTGTAGCTGAGGGGGCAAAACCGAAGGGAGGAAGTATTTCGATCATCAGCCGGGAAACTGGACGGGCTGAACGGTTAGGTGGGTGTGGTGAAAAAGTAGCGGAGGAATTACAGGAACTCACTGGCAAGGAAACCCGCCTGGTGGTATTGGGGCATTTACTGCGAGGTGGTTCTCCAACCCGGTTCGATCGCCTGATCGCTCAACGGTTTGGTGCGGCAGCGGTGCGTGCGATTGCGGAAGGTCAACGGGGAATCATGGTAGCGCTCGACCCACCGACGGTAAAATACGTCCCGCTGGAAGCTGCCACCAAACGCATGAAAACCGTGCCATTAAATTCAGATATCATGCTGACGGCCCGTGATATGGGGATCTGTTTTGGAGATTGAGAATATCCAATCCACGATCAAAATAAGCAATTAACCTGATCATCGGTTAATTGATCCATTGTTTCGACCACAATATCCGCTCCGGTAAGTGCCTCGGGCGGATTTGTGGTTGTCACAGCAATACAGCGCATATTGGCACGGAGTGCAGCATCGATACCTGGGATGGAATCCTCGATGACCAGGCAATTTTGAGGGGCCTCACCGAGCTGGCTGGCAGCAAGGAGGAAGACTGCCGGGTCGGGTTTACCGGGTAGGTTACCAGGAGTGACGAGGGCATCAAAGTACTTGCGGATGCCCAGCTCATCCACCAGGGTTTCCACATTTTCTGGTGGAGCGGAGGAGGCGACTGCCTGCTTGCAGCCCCGCGCTTGAAAACGCTCCAACCAATCTACCACTCCAGGCAAAGGAATGAGATGACCAGGAATGGCGAGTCTGAAAGCCAGCTCTTTTTGAGCGGCAATCCGCTCGATCCATTGAGGTTCCAAAGGTCTACCTGCCAGATAGGGGAGAAGATCGTGATTCTTTAGACCATAGATAAGGTGAAATTTATGTCTGTCGAAGGGAATACCCTGTTCAGTGAGAGCACGTTCCCAGGTTTTAAAGTGCAGTGGACTAGTATCTGCGAGCACACCATCCATATCCCACAATATGGCTTTAGGAAAAGGCATGGGCACGATTGTACCACCGGGATTGTTATTATGCTTACACATTTGCCGAAGAATAAGGTGGTTATTACCAGAAATACATTCATTTTGGAAAGGATATGGAATTTCATATGGATGAAATAAATCTCCCAAGTACTCAGAAAATCTTAGCTGGATTCTGCCCAGCTCTGGTAGATTATTGTAGGAAAGGAGGAGAGATGATGGAACTCCTGGTGAACGCAAAGGAATTGGAGCTTTTTTGGGTGCAACCGAGGGTAACAAGGCGTAATTTCATCTTACGCTCGGGGGAAAGGATATTTGGTCAGCTAGGTTTCCAATCAGAATTCGACTCGTTGGCTGAGGCGATCTCTGCCGATAGAGTCTGGACATTCAAACGAGGAGGTTTTTTCTCACCCCATGTGACTGTGCGCCAGGCAGGATCAAATATTGATCTCGCGATTTTCCGACCTAAATGGACTGGAACAGAAGGTCAGATCCAATATTCAAGCGGTGAGGTTTATTCTTGGAGGGTGGCAAATTTTTGGGCGACTAGCTACACTGTAAGTGATGCAAATGGGATTGAATTAGTCACCTTTCGATCTGGCTCGGATGAGAAGAAAATTTCCAACCTGTTCAAACAACAAGCACAAGTGCAGATCGCGCTCGTGGCGTGGCAGTTGGTCGAGTTGCCATTAATTGTCTTGTTGGGTTGGTACCTGACGCTTTTGCAGCGAGAAGATTCTACCGCTGTGGCAGTAATGGGTGCGATAGGGTAATTGCAGTAAGCAAATTTCGCTGAATGATGAAATATAAGGAATAGGGGGAATTTAATTTCAGGATAGTTGTCATATCGTTCAGGTGATTCCCTACCTTGAATGTCACCTTCCATTGACCTATAATATATTCAATAAATTGAATATCCTAATACTCATACTTATTTGAATGGTGTAAATAAATCAATTCCATGGTAACTTTTACCCCTCCGGCAAATATATTCAAGGCCTTGATGCACCCCTCACGACTCACCATCCTGGAAATCCTGCGCGATGGAGAACAATGCGTCTGTCATATGGAAGCTGTGTTGGGATGTCGGCAGGCATACATCTCTCAACATCTAATGGTGCTGCGCGAAGCTGGTCTAGTTGAGGATCGCCGCGATGGAGCACGCATCTACTACCGAGTGATCAAACCAGAGGTGTTTGACTTGGTGGAAGCTGCGATCCGGTTGGGTGGCGTGGAAACGCATCAGGTGAGCCATTCCAAGGTGAAAGATTGTCCTTGCCCGAAATGCAATCCATCAGCGGATGGTAATGCTACAAAGGGTGAGATGATTGGAGAAAATTAGTAAAACCCCATGACGGATTTCCTTGAATTTACAATTGATAAATTTACATTTCGAACGGCAACCGACCGTTTCTACGATGATATGGGCCTGTGGGTCAAACCAGAAAATAATCATATTCGCATTGGGATTTCTGATTACCTGCAACAACGTAGTGGTGATGTGGCTTTTATGGAAGTCAAGCCAGTCGGGACTGGTGTTGCCTTCGGAGATGAACTTGCGGTGATTGAGACCATCAAGGTGAATATCAGTCTGACGTCGCCAGTGACAGGCAGGGTTATTGAGGTCAATCCAGCCATGGGTACCTCACCAGAAGCCATCAATCAGGACCCTTATGGAGCTGGATGGCTAGTGGTGATTGAAGCCGCAGAATGGGCAACCGATCTAAAGCATTTATTGGAACCGCAGGTGTATTTCACAAAAATAAAGCTGGAGGCTGATCAGGAGGTTAAAAAAGAATGACCAACAGCGATCATACAAGCAAGATTGTCATCGTCCCATGCAGCGGAATTGGTAAAACCTATGGCACTGTTAGCCGTGAAGCCGCGTATAACGTCACTGAAGATTTGCGACCTGAAGATACCCGATTGGTAGCGCTTTCTAAGCTGGTCTTGGGAGATGAAGAGGCACGTTCCATAATTGAAGGCAACCCTGCCATAACCATTGATGGCTGCAAGCTAGCGTGTGCCACAAAAATGGTGCAGGAAAATGGCGGACGGATCGCACAGGATTATGCTGTTTTGGATGTATACCGGCGATACAAGCAATTCAAACCACTAGGGATTGCTGAGCTGAATGAGGGTGGGGTGCAGCTCGCACAAGCTTTGGCAAATGAGATTACTCAGGTCGTGGATGAGCTGATCTCTGGAATGGGAGGGGAAGACAATGGTTGACCTGCTTAAGAAAAAGGTGGGGATTGTGGCTTGCTCGGGAGAGGAATTAGCGGAAGGCACAGTCACCCGCCTGGCGGCATTACGGGTGCTGGAAAAGTTGCGCCCGAATGATACTGTGACCATTTGCCTGCCGCTTTTTTTAGCGGGTGGAGAGGGTGATCGGGCATTTGCGAAGTTCTACCCAACGATCTCGGTGGATGGGTGCGAGCTACGCTGTGCAGAAAGGGCGACCGCGAAATATTCCAATAAACCAGCCGCAAGCATCATGGTGCGGGATTTAGCACATGAATATAAGCTCGATCAACCGCAAGGGAAACGCCATCTGAATACGGCTGGACTACAGGCAGTTGACATCACTGCGGAGAGAATAGCAAACACTGTCGATGAGCTGTTAGGAAAACAATGGAACCGCAAGCTGGGTGAGCTTATCCAGCTTGAGACTACTGATGATCAACAAATGAAAACAGATCGAGAACCAGTCATCGCCACATGTGCGTGTGGGTCAGGGATACCCATCCAAAATGTGATCATTGCGGGCAAGGAAATAACACTCGTCGGTTTACCGCTGGTATTTCAACAATTTACAGAAGCAGGAAAAACTCCTTCCGAGGAAAATGTGGGAGAGCTGATGGATACTCTCAAAATATACAATCCCATACCTGCTGAAGAAGAATCAGCCTACAAAGATGGCATACGAAAAGCATACATGACTTATTGGTTCAGGGAAAAGGATAGATGAGCCAAACATCCACCTACCATACGATTGTCACTTGGAAAGGTGAACACTTAGGGCGAATCACCATGGGCAACGGACCAGAGGTAGATTTTTCAGCTCCACCTGATTCCAAAGGCCTGCCCGGTGTGCTTACCCCTGAAGACGCATTCGTCGCTGCAGTGAATACTTGCATCATGATGATGTTCCTATGGTCATGTGAACGATTAAAACTAAACCTGGTTTCATATGAATGCAGGGCTGAAGGTACTAAACTGGTTGAGCTGGATCATACTGAAGTATTTACCCAAATTTGGCTTTTTCCTAAAATCTGCGTGAGGGCTGGTGACGAGACGCCTACCACTATCGAAGCTCGAATTCATAAGGCATTGAAATCAGCGCAAAAGTATAGTCTGGTGGCAAATTCGATCAAATCTGAGGTCAGGATTGATCCGATTATTGAGATCGTTGGCAGTTTCAATGAAATAAACTAAGCTTTTCAAGCTTATCAGGCACACGATTAACATTTTTTCTCAGGAGGCACATCATGCTAACGGTAAAAGTTCTAGGATCAGGTTGTGAAAATTGCAAAAAGGTCGAGGGGATCGCTCGTAAAGTGCTAACCATGATGGGTATGCAGGCAGAGGTGATCAAGGTAACCGACTGGACAGAGATCCGCAAATACCCCATCCTGGGGACACCGGGACTGGTGATTAATGAGAAAGTGGTATGCGCAGGACGCATTCCAAGCGAAGCTGAAGTAACCACCTGGTTGGCGAATGCAGAGATGGAGACGGCCTAATATGGCTACCTCCAAAGCTGCTGCTGTTGACCAATCTGGGGGTGTAGTACGCCAGCTTTCATTTCTTGATCGCTACCTTACTCTGTGGATCTTCCTGGCGATGGTGATAGGCGTCGGGCTGGGGTATCTATTTCCAGAGGCAGTGAAATCATTCAACCTGCGGGTTTCAGTTGGAACAACCAACATACCGATTGCCATCGGCTTGATCTTGATGATGTATCCTCCCCTGGCAAAAGTACATTATGACGAATTGGGAGACGTCTTTAAGAACTGGAGAGTACTGGGATTATCACTGGTGCAAAACTGGGTGATTGGTCCGGTCTTGATGTTCGTTCTGGCAATCGTTTTTCTACGAGGTTACCCGGCATATATGGTTGGCCTGATTATGATTGGCCTGGCTCGCTGTATCGCCATGGTAATCGTATGGAATGAGTTGGCCAAGGGTGACACGGAATACGCGGCTGGCCTGGTGGCATTCAACAGCATTTTCCAGGTCTTATTCTACAGCGTTTACGCGTACGTATTCATCACGATTCTGCCTACCTGGTTTGGCTTACAAGGGAGCATTGTAGCCATCACCATCGGTCAGATTGCCAAAAGTGTGTTTATCTACCTGGGTATTCCCTTCCTTGCAGGATTCATCACCAATATGGTTTTGACTCGTTCCATGGGCAAAGACTGGTTTTATAAAAAGTTCATCCCTAAAATCAGCCCATTAACCTTGATTGCATTGCTCTTTACAATCATAGTTATGTTTAGTCTGAAGGGTAATCTCATCGTCACCATCCCGTTGGATGTGGTACGCATTGCCATACCACTGCTGATCTACTTCGTGATCATGTTCCTGGCGAGTTTTGCAATGGGCAAACTGATTGGTGCGGATTATAAGCAGACTACCACGCTATCGTTCACCGCAGCCAGCAACAACTTCGAGCTGGCGATTGCTGTAGCCGTGGCTGTGTTCGGGATTAATTCGGGTGAAGCCTTCACAGCTGTAATCGGTCCACTTGTGGAGGTGCCAGTGATGATTGGCCTGGTGAATGTAGCTTTTTGGCTGAAGAAGAGATTATTTCGCGGATGATTGATCTAAAGATCCTCAGTTACCATTCCGCCCAGCGTTATGCGGTCAGACAGACTGTGGTAGCGGCTCAAAGAGATCTACAAAATAAATATCCTGGGCTGAAAATCGTGATCTCGGAGCTTAAAGACTGGGTTCACATTGAGCAATATACACCAATACTATCGGCACCAAGCTTAGTAATAAACGAAGAGCTGGTTTGTATGGGCAGATTTCCATCCCGGCAAGAAGTAATAAGTTGGATAAGGAATGCAATAGAAGAATAAACGGGAACGGTTAAGCTGTAAATAATCCCGGGAAGAAGCTAGAGAAAAAATCTAGATGTACCTTGAATCGATCACTCTAACAAAAATCCTGCCTTGCCTGGCGGAACCTGGCAAGATTATTGTGATCGGTGAGCCATCATCGAAGCTGGATGACGTGCTCCCGTATCTGGCTACGCTGCCCAATGTAATCTCCTACAACCCTGAAACATCTACACTGACGCTACGCCGTCAGCCTGGATTCATCTCCCTTTATTCCGATAAAGCATACATCACTAAGGTGCAGGACACTGAAGAGGGGTTGGAATTGTTCAAAGCACTCGTGGATGCGATCAATGCGACCTGGGAACACCGGGCGGAGCTTGTGGCGATGACCGCCCGTAAACACACCCCGCGCCCATTGGATATATGGACATTACTTCCACAAACTAACTGTAAAAAATGTGGCGAGGCAACTTGCATGGCATTTGCATGCAACCTGTTATTGCAGGCGCGGACCTTGGAGGAATGCCTACCGCTGCGACAAGACCCGGCCTTCTCTGAACGAATGGCGACCCTTGAGACGATGCTGTAACATGACTAAAAAGCTTTATGCCAACATTGATGAAAATGGCAGGATAGTTCTACCATCCAGTAGGATTGAAGAATGGGGACTGTCACGGGGAGGACGTGTGTTGGTAGAATCCGATGGCTCCGGTCTCCGACTCCGCCCACCTGTTACCAGCTTAAGACAGGTGTATATTGAAATCACCAACCAATGTAACCTGAATTGCAGCACTTGCATGCGTAATGTTTGGGTTGTGGAATATGGCCGCATGACAAGGGAAACCTTCGAGCACATCCTCTCAGGGATCCAATCCTGTTCTCCAAAACCGAATATATTCTTCGGAGGATATGGCGAACCACTCTCTCACCCCGAGTGTCTTCCGATGATCGAGTTGGCTAAGTCGCTTGACATTCGTGTATCGCTGATCACCAATGGCATCCTGCTTACTGAAGAAGTTGCACGGAGCCTAATTAGTATGGGATTGGATATGTTATGGGTTTCGCTGGATGGTGCTTCACCAGAATGCTACACGGATGTTCGTCTTGCGAATGCTTTCCCAGTCATCCTCGAAAACCTGAATCGTTTAAAATCACTACAATATCAGTATTATGGATTTTTCCCGTGGACCATGCTTCCTAAACTAGGTATCGCCTATGTTGCCATGAGGCGAAACATCCACGATTTACCTGAAGTAGTCAGATTGGGAACAAGACTAGGCGCAGTGGAATATTTGATTAGTAATGTCCTTGCGCATAATCGTGACTTGGGCGAGGAAAGCCTATACTTGCAATCCATGAATTATATGGATGGTCCTTATGCCAACCATTGGAGACCACTAGTCCGATTCCCCAAAATCGATATAGATGGGTGTACGGAAAATGTGATCATAGAGCTACTCCGGAACGCCAATCGACTGGAATTGATGGGCAGCGAACTGAGAGGAAATGGAGATCAGTGCCCGTTTGTTGAAAGAGGCAGCCTTTCTATTCGCTGGGATGGAAAGGTTAGCCCTTGCCTACCACTACTGTACACGCATACACATTTCCTGGATAAAAGAGAGCGCACATCCAGGGAATATTTCGTTGGAGATATTCATACGAACGATTTATCTTGTATATGGAACAACACTGATTATCAAACCTTGAGAGAGCGCCTGCAAGATTTTGATTTCTCCCCTTGTACTTCTTGTAACAGCTGCGAAATGGCTGATGGAAATCTTGAGGATTGTTATGGTAACACCCACCCAACCTGTGGAGGTTGTTTGTGGGCGCAAGGATATATCCGCTGTCCATGAATGAAAGAATGAAGTGAAAGTAATGATTTAGGGTGGCACTCCAATGAACAGCCAAAAAGAAAAATCGACGTACACAATTGATGTATCTACTACAACGCGCTGCATCTGGGTAACCCTGGAGGCCTCGGAGGTGATCGAGCTGAAGCGCATTGCAATAGATCGGGATATGGACAGTGCGGTTAGCTTTTTTAATGATGTGCTGACCCCACGTGTGCGTACCGCTGCCTTACAGCGCAACGTTGGGCTGGAAATGCTCGTGGAGGATAAAAATAATGAGCATATATCTGGATAACGCGGCCACGAGCTGGCCCAAGCCAGAGTCAGTTTATCAGGCTGTTGACAATTTCATGCGTAAAGTTGGCGCAACCCCCGGCCGTGGTGGTCACCGGCGGGAAGAAGAAGCTGCACATATCGCTGATCAGACGCGGGAATCCATAGCCGAACTATTCCATGCCCCCGACCCAGCTGGCGTGGCCTTTACCATGAATGCTACCCAGGCAATCAACATGGCACTTAAAGGAATGTTGCAGTCAGGGGACCATGTCATTACCACATCTATTGAACACAACGCTATGTGGCGTCCATTGAAAGCACTGGAACGTGGTGGGGTGGTCATAACAGAAATAACGTGCGCAGCAGATGGCACTCTTAAACCCAATGATGTGGAAGTGGCAATCCGACCGGAAACGCGATTAATTGCCATGCTGCACGCCTCCAATATGTTGGGAACCATCCTTCCTATTGATACTATAGGTGCAATTGCCCAAAAGCATGGTATCCCCTTCCTTGTAGACGCGGCACAAACAGCTGGAGCATATCCAGTTGACATGATGGGAATGAATATAGACTTGCTGGCGTTCTCAGGTCATAAGGGTCTATATGGTCCGCATGGCACAGGTGGTTTGGTAGTCCGGCCAGGCATCAGGTTAGAAACATGGATCGAAGGTGGATCTGGTGTTGAATCAACGCCGGAGACTATGCCGGAGGCACTACCGCTACGCCTGGAAGCTGGAACACAGAACGCGGCTGGTATTGCTGGATTGATGGCAGGGGTAGCCTTTGTACAAAAACTAGGCGTTGAGCAGATACGTGATCGCGAAATGGCTTTGACCACCTTGCTGATCGATGCGCTGTGTGATATGCCAGGCTTGACCATCCTGGGACCGGCTGACCTGGCCCACCGCACGGCGGTAGTGTCCGTCACCGTCGAAGGTTACGTGCCTGACCAACTTGCGGCAGTATTGGATCAGGTGTTTGATATAGCAACTCGGGCTGGGCTGCATTGCGCACCCCAAGCTCATCGCACGGCAGGAACAATAGAGAGCGGTGCACTCCGCTTCAGCCCGGGTTATTTCACCACAGAGGATGAAATTCACGAGGCGGTTGAAGCGTTACGAACTATCCTGTAGGAGGAGCTATGGCAAAACAACGCATCGAAAAGACCCTGGTAATATTTGAGGAAGAAGAAGTGCGTCAATTGCTTCAAATAGCTCAACGGAAAAATCCGCAAGAAATCCAGCGCTATATGATTAAGGTTTTCATTAAGAAAGTCGAGGCAGTCCTACGCCGAAAGTGTGGGTAACCGGATGACGTCCTTATACATCTTCAGAGCATATAATCGAGTTAGGAGAATGCTGATTTCCTGGAGCAGCTTTTGAATAGGCAATTGTTTTTTTATGAGCACCATGTTGAGGCTTGATGGGTTATTGTGCAAATATACTCGCACAGAGCTTGAGAGGTTTAACTCGCCGGCGATCGTGCGCACATAATTGAAATGAAAGAGTCTTCTAAGTTCCCTCTCGTTTTCTGGCGGATGATGAGCCGATTGAACCGGTGGATGCTCTCACGATATGGATCAAAGAGCAAAGCTGCCAGCAGAGTATTGGTTCTGACGACCATTGGTCGGAAATCTGGTCAGCCGCGCTCAACCCCATTACAATTTGAGCAGGTGCAAGGGATTTATTATGTAGCCTCAGCCCGGGGTGTAAAAGCTGATTGGTACCGCAACCTGATGGTATGCCCAAAGGTAGAAGTACAGGTAGGAGCCATGCGTTTCTCCACACTTGCCGAATTAATGACTGACCCGGATCAAATAGCTGATTACTTGGCGCTGCGTTTGAAAAGACATCCGCATTTTATGGGTGTCATGTTGAGGCTTGAGGGGTTGCCGCGTAAATTCACACGCACAGACCTGGAGAGGTTTAGCGAGCGACTGGCTATTGTGGTGCTGCATCAAGACACCCTGGAAGATCGGACTCTTGGATGATGAGTCAACGAACGCACTTTATTAGCTACGAACCGAAAACCATTCTCAATAAGGGCAAACGAGCAGATCACTGGTTTTGGACGCGATATAACGCTTACCCATACCTGGGATGCCAGCACGGCTGTGCTTTTTGTTATTGTAGAGAGCGCAAATATATCCCTTATAAACCGCAAGATGCTGATGCTGCTTATGATGTAGAAGCCGACGAATTCTCTCATCTCATCAAAATTAAAGATAATGCCCCTCAACTCTTACGCAAAGCCCTTGGTCGGGTGCCCGTGGATATGGTTTTTACAGGTGATTACCAGCCTGCGGAGCGTAAATTTAAACTCTCACGCCAAATACTGGAGGTGTGTTTAGAGCTTGGGTTTCCAGTTTTCGTGCTTACACGCTCGCCCCTGGTGCTGCGCGATTTGGATCTGTTCAAAGCTATCAACCAACGTTCCAGGGCGGTGGTAGCATTCAGCCTCATATCCACGCCGGATTCGCCTGAATACATACACACATCTATTATGGAAGGACTAGCTCCGACCGCCGAGAAGCGCTTCACGGCAATGGAACAAATTGCCAAGGAGGGTATCCTGACCGGAACAGTTGCCATGCCATTGCTCCCCGGCATGTGCGATGATGACCGAAACCTGGAAGCTTTGGCAATTTGGACTGCCAGGCATGGAGGAAAATTCATTCTTGGATCAGGGCTGACCTTGGCGGACCAGCAGAAAGAATTTTTCATGCGCGTTCTACGCCAGAATCATCCAGACCTGCTTTCCCTCTACTCACACTTGTATCCGGAAGGAAGCTACTCACAAGCGCATCCCTGGCGGATGGTGGGTTTACGTATACGTGAGTATTGCCAGCGGGAGAATATCTCAGACCGTATGCCGCGCCCGGTAATCCCGGGAGAAAAACGCTATTTGAATAAACGTATCGTGGAACAGCTAGCAAACAAGCTTTATTCGCTGGAATTAGAAAATGGAAACCCAAACCGCATTTGGTCTTACCGAAAAGCAGCTTGGGCAGTGGAAGATCTAGAGCAGGATATTGGATTGGTCTACCGTACGATGGGGGTGAAAGGTTTAGAGAGCATTCCGAACGTCAGCGCTCAAATCGCCAAGGAAATTGTCCCACTTTTGCATTCCGATTGATTAAATATAGTAATTATGGCAGCTGGTATAGCTCGACCAAAACCCCATTGGTGCTCTTGGGATGGACGAATGCGTAAAGCCTGCCATCTTCACCGACTTTTGGTTCCTCGTTAATCAACTGAAGTCCTTTGGTCTTAAGCTGCTCCAAAAATCCATGTAGGTCATCCACTTCAAGGCACAGATGGTGAATTCCTGGACCATGCTTCTCGAGGAAGCGGTTCAAACCCGAATCCCTGGTGACTGGTTGGACCAGCTCGATCTCACTTTCACTCAGGGGCAGAAAAGCTATGCGAGCTGCTTCGTTTGGCATATTGGAAATATGCGAAGGCTCAATCCCGAGGATATCATGCCAGAACTTCAACGCAGTGTCTATATCTTCTACCAAAACCGCGATGTGATGAATTCGTTTGATCTCAGGCATAGCAACCTCTTCAGCTCTGATTGGCCAATCTTACACCCAGGCAGGTGAGTGATATTCTCCGAACACCCGGCGAAGAACTAAACAGATTTCACCAAGGGTGACGTCATTCTCTACACATTCAATAAATAGAGGTACCAGATTCTCATCTCCTTTGCTCGCGGTGTTTTCTAGCTGGCTGAGGAGCTGACTCACTTTACCGGCATCACGTCGGTCGCGTAAATCTTTGAGATGACCCCGTTGTGATTCCTCGATGGCAGGATCCACATTCAATCGTTCGAGAGTGATTTTTTCATCACTTTGGAAAGCATTGACCCCCACTACCAATTGCTCTCCTTTTTCGATGGCTTGCTGAGTATGATAGGCAGCATCCTGGATCTCTCCCTGAATGTAACCCTGCTCAATGGCTTTAAGTGCCCCGCCCAGCTCATCTATCTTTTGGATGTACTCCATCGCGCGGTGCTCGATTTCGTCAGTCAGGTATTCAATCAGGTAGGATCCTGCCAGGGGGTCGATAGTATCAGCTACACCGGATTCATGGGCAATGATCTGCTGCGTGCGCAGGGCGACCCGAACGGATTTTTCAGTGGGCAGCCACAAGGCTTCATCCATGCTGTTGGTATGCAGGGATTGTGTCCCACCGAGCACCGCCGCCAAGGCTTGCAGGGATACTCGGACCACGTTGTTCTCAGGCTGTTGGGCGGTGAGGGTCGATCCACCAGTTTGGGTGTGAAAACGAAGCATCATTGAGCTATTCAGCCTGGTGGAAAAGCGGTCATGCATCAGGCGAGCCCACAGCCTGCGGGCTGCTCGAAATTTAGCAATCTCTTCCAAAAAGTTATTGTGGGCGTTGAAGAAGAATGAAAGCTGCCCGGCAAATTCATCCACATCCAACCCTACCTGGAGGGCAGCCTGGACATAAGCGATGGCATTGGCCAGGGTAAAAGCCACTTCCTGGACAGCGGTTGACCCAGCCTCGCGGATATGATAACCGGAGATGCTGATGGTGTTCCAATGTGGGAGTTCCTGCTGGCAATAACGGAAAACGTCAGTGACCAGGCGCATGGATCGGGCTGGGGGAAAGATATATGTTCCACGGGCGATATATTCCTTCAATATGTCATTCTGGATCGTCCCTCTGAGGGACTTTATTTCTACACCTTGGCGCCTGGCGACGGCAATGTACATTGCCAGCAGGATGGCTGCTGGTGCATTAATGGTCATGCTGGTGGAGACTTTATCGAGTGGGATTTGATGGAACAATGTTTCCATATCATCCAGGGATGAGATCGATACCCCCACCTTGCCTACCTCGCCCCGAGCCATGGGGTCGTCAGCATCATACCCAATCTGGGTGGGCAGATCAAAAGCTACCGAAAGACCGGTTTGTCCTTGTTCGAGCAGGTAACGATAGCGGCGATTAGACTCTTGTGATGTGGCATAACCAGCATATTGACGCATGGTCCAGAAGCGACCACGGTACATGGTGGGTTGGACACCGCGGGTGAATGGATATTCTCCTGGAAAACTGAGTTGATCCATATAATCTGGATCCGTGTCCTGGGGAGTTATCAGGTGTGGCAGTGGAATGCCCGAAGGAGTCTGAAACTCAGGCTTGCGTTCATGTAAATGAGGATCATGGGAATGAAATGTAAGTTCTTCCCAGCGTTTTCTTTCATCTTCCAAGCTCATAATGGCCTCACTTTACTGGAGCCAGCTCAAAATTAATATTTTTCATCAAGAGTATACCTTATGTTGCTCTATTCTGGATTCCTGCCCGGTTCTATAGTCGTATGGAGGTATGTGGTAAACTCACATGCATGAAAATATTGACGGTCGACATAGGCACAGGTACTCAGGATATCTACCTTTACAATTCCAATTTGGATATGGAGAACAATTTTAAGCTGGTAGTGCCTTCACCTACCATGATCATTCACCGACAGATCGAGCAGGCAACCAGGCATGGCGAGCCTATCCTTTTGACGGGAGTGACCATGGGAGGTGGACCCAGCACATGGGCCACCGAAGCACATATACGAGCGGGTTTAACGGTCTACGCCACGCCTGAAGCTGCCCGGACTTTCAATGACGACCTGGCAGCGGTGAAGGAAATGGGGATTCAGGTGGTGAGTGAGGATGAAGCAAACCTGTTGTCAGCGACCATAAGACGCCTGAGACTACGAGATTTTGACTTTGTATCGATTGCCCGTGCTTTTCAAACCTTTGGCATCACATTGGATCACCTGGAAGCAGTTGCAATAGGGGTGTTCGACCATGGAAATGCGCCAGCGAATGTTTCAGACCGGAAGTTCCGATTTGATTACCTGGATGAGCGTATCCGCATGTTGAACCGGCTGAGTGCATTTGCCTACCGGGGGGAAGATGTCCCTGCCATCATGACGCGCCTGCAATCTGTGGTTGATTCGGCTCAAGATATCGAGATTCCATTAGTCGTCATGGATACGGCTCCCGCGGCAATCCTGGGTGCCACACTTGACCCAAAAGTTGCAGAGAGAGAGCGAGTGATCATTGCCAATGTGGGGAACTTCCACACCCTGGCTTTTCGCATGGGGAAGAATGGGATTGAAGGCTTATTCGAGCACCATACTGGTTTGTTGGATATAGATAAATTGGAATCTTTACTGATGGCTCTGGCAGAGGGGAAAATACGCCGTGAGGATGTATTCAACGACCAGGGACATGGCGCCTTGATGTATGACCGGACATCTCTACCATTGGGTGTGGGCGAATATGATGTGATCCTCACCGGGCCGCGAAGAAAACTATTCAGATCAGGTGGTCCCTATAAAAGACCACTCTCATTACGTCCATATTACCCGGCCTCATATGGGGATATGATGATCACGGGGTGTTTTGGATTATTGGCAGCGATTGCGGATGTTATGCCAGAGCTGGCTGGTCCGATCTGCGCATCGTTGTATAATGCCAGTGGGAGTGGTGTCGCCCCCTGGGATACTGACTGAATTGAATTAGCGGGGAATCAAATGCACGGCAGTGGCTTTGAATGTTGCGGTCACCGCCTGATCTTCAACGAGTTTCATTTCATTGGCTGATCCACGCGTGATAAGAGCGACAACCGGTAAACCACAATCGATTACTACACGGACAAGAGGCCCACTGGGAGTCATTCGGATGATGTGACCGCGTAAACGATTGCGCGCACTGGTAACGCTGGTTCCATCTGAGATGGATAGGGTGATATCTTCCGGGCGCAGGCAAAATAATACATGCCTTCCAAGGGGGATATCTCCGACTGCCTCCAGGCTCAAGCCGTCGGCTTCGACAATGACCTGTCCATTTTGGGAGACCGCCACTTTACCCGCGATGACTGTCTCGACACCCACAAAGGCAGCCACTTCACCGTCACTAGGGGCGGTAAACACATCCTGTGGACGCCCAACCTGGCGCAACACGCCTCCCAGCAAAACAGCCACCCGGTCTCCAAGCAGCAAAGCTTCATCCAGATCATGTGTAATGAAGATGGTAGTGATGCTGGTTTGAGATAGTAATGCGTGCAAGTCTTGGAGCAAGCGCGACCTGGTAGGGGCGTCAAGCGCGGAAAACGGTTCGTCGAGTAATAGCAACTCGGGCTGCAAGGCAAAGGCACGTGCCAGGCTGGTTCGTTGAGCTTCACCACCGGATAATCTATGAGCGGACCGGTTGTGTAAATGGCTGATTTCCAAGCGCTCAAGCCATTCTTTCGTACGACTTTTAATCTCCTGACGGGGTAAACCTCTAAACTTGAGCCCCGCTGCAACATTATCAAAGACTGACTGGTGCATCAACAATGGTTCCTGGAGCACGAGTGCTATCCGCCGGCGATATGTCAGTTCATTTTCTTGCTCAATAGGTGAGCCTCGAAAATAAATCTCACCACTGAGGGGAAGGAGTAAACGCGCCAGCACCAGCAACAAGGTGCTCTTTCCAGCTCCGTTGGGACCAATGACCGCCAGAACTTCACCCTGGTGGATGTCAAGCGAGTCAACTTGCAAAACTGTTTGATCGCTGCGTTTGACCAATAGGTCTTTCACGCTGAGCATTGTATCAGCCATGTGAATTTATCGAGTCCCGCGTTGCTGGATCAGGGTTAACCCGAGATTGACCACATATGCCAGGATCAGCAGGAGAATGCTGAGAGTGATGGCGTTTTGGAATTCACCCTTGCCTGTCTCAAGGACGATAGCGGTGGTCAGTACACGCGTCTGGTGGCGTATGTTGCCACCCACCATCATTGAAGCGCCCACTTCGGAGATCACACTGCCAAAACCAGCCATTAAAGCAGCCAGGAGGGGCAAGCGAGCTTCACGCCAAAGAGAGACCACCATTTGGGTGGATGAGGCACCCAACCCTAACAGCTGCAGCCGGAGACGGGGATCGAGCTGCTGTAACGCGGATGCTGTCAATCCCGTAACGACCGGAGCCGCGATGATCGTTTGGGCAATAATAATGGCGATCGGAGTATAGATCAGATGCAGATTGCCGAGAGGACCACTGCGCCAGAGCGTCATGGCGACGAATAGACCTACTACAACCGGGGGCAAAGCCATCCCGGTGTTGATCAGGCTGAGGATGAACCTTCGCCCACGTAACTGACTTAAAGCAAGCCAGGTTCCCAATGGCAATCCGATGAAGAGGCTGATCCCAGTGGCCAACAGGGATACTTTTAGAGAAAGCAGGGTGATTTCGAATACATCAGTAGTCATGCGGGGTATTTTATCACGCTGATTTATAAAAGATTGTGGGCACGAACGCACAGCTGATATGAACCTCCCTAGAAGGTTCATATCAGCTGCTGGATTAAGAGGAGGTTCTATTTACCTAAAGTGGATTCGTCCTTGCCTGCATCAGGTGTGAAGAGTGGCTGCCCAAATTTTTCTGTACCAAAGCTGCCAATCAGACTTTGTGCTTCAGCTGAAACAACGTAATCTGCAAAGGCGATTGCCCCGGTATTGTTCACAGTAGGGCAATTGGCCGGGTTTACCACGATGACATGATAAATATTCAACAAAGATGTGTCACCCTCGACAAGTATCTGGAGCTGGAGAGTATCCTTGTTTGCCAGGAAGGTCGCCCGGTCTGATAATGTATAGGCACCCTTCTCAGAAGCGATCTGTAAGGTTGCGAGCATTCCCTGTCCTGATTCGATGTACAAATCACCTTCGGGAGTGATATTAGCGCTTTTCCATATGGCCAGCTCTTTCGAATTAGTACCAGAAGCATCTCCTCGGGTGATAAATGGAGATTTAGCATCGGCAATTTTCGTGAAAGCGTCTACCGCAGTCGCAGAACCCTTGATCCCAGACGGATCCGCTGATGGACCAACCACGACGAAATCGTTGTGCATCACTAAGCGGCGGTCAGAACCGTAATTGTTGCTCATGAAATCTTTTTCAGCTGCGGGAGAGTGAACCAGCAGGACATCTGCATTACATTGCTGGCCCATTTTCATAGCCTCACCAGAACCAACCGCCACAGTTTTAACGATGTAACCTGTACGCTGTTCAAAATCAGGGATCATCACATCCAACAAACCTGAATCTTGAGTGCTGGTGGTGGTCGCCAGGATCAGGTTTGGGTTTGATGGTTTCGGTGGTTGGGTGGGTGCCATGGTTGGGGCTTGAGTCGCGGCAGGAGTGGCAGTTGCACATGCCACCAGGGTGAACGATAGGATCAATAGGACTGCGATAAAGGACCTTTGCTTCGATGCTTTCATCTTCTTCTCCATGTATAAAACTAATCTATCCCGACCATTACGTTGGAAGCTTTGATGATGGCGTAAGCCTCTTTTCCTTCTGTCAGGTTGAGGTTTTCGACCGAGCTGTTAGTGATGATTGAGACCAGGCGCGTGCCACCCGGAAGCTCAATAATGACCTCAGAATTGACTGCACCGTGGACTAATTTTACAATTTTACCTTTCAATATATTTCGTGCACTTATCTTCATTTTTTCCTCCATTATTTTTCTAAAGAATGATTTGTTTTCCTGGATGGGTGACATCATCCCATGGTTGAAGGTGAACAAATGCTTAATTATTTCCATGCACATGTCCCGATTACCATTAAATATTTCTTTAACGGCATGGGATAGTTTAATATTACAGGATAAATCTGTCAATATTACTCGCAAAGACATCCCATTTGCTTAGCTGAGCTTAATTTACCTTAGATATGGGGTATGAATTTAAATTGTGATTGAATAGAGATTGACCTAATCGGGCTAATACCAGGATAGAATTATTGATAGTCTATTTATCAGTGTACTAATTCTCAAAAGGCGATAATAGGTTTATAAACCAAAACCAGAGCTGATCTTCAGCTCTGGTTTGTGATTGAGTGGAACTAGATTGCAGGAGGGAGAGGTTCGTCAGGACTCGGCGGAAGTGGAGCCTCTTTTTTCTTGCGCAGAACCAGGAAGCTAACAACTGCAGCGATTAAGATCAGGACAACCCCACCACAGACCCCACCAAAGATATAGCTAAGGTAGGTGTTTTGATTGGTAGCGAAGATTCCGAAACCACCTGCGTAGTCAACGAAACTTGCCAAGCCCCAGCAGAATGCTGCCAAACCGGGGCATGCGCACAATAACACTGCGACAATCGTTATGATCACAGCGGCAGTTCGATTATTCATTGCATTTCTCCTCGAAAGGTTTAGGATAGGGCTAACAAGTTAAGTATACGGCATACCCCAAAAGGCTGCAAGATGAAATCACTGGCTTAAACCATTCCTCCAACCATTAACCAACTTGGCTGGAATTACGCACGCAACCTGGCACCCAAGTCCTGCTGCAATCTGTGTATAATCCGCCCGCGAACCTGAGCGACATCCTTATCAGTAAGAGTTTTATCGGCTGACTGATAGGTGAGTGAATATGCCAGGCTCTTCTTCCCTTCCCCGATTTGTTCACCACGATAAACGTCGAAGAGGGTGATATTCGTCACGATACTCCCAGCTCCAAGCTTAATCAATTCAATGACACGTTCAGCAGGAATTCCCTCATCGACGACGACAGCAAGGTCTTCCAACACGGGTGGGTAGGCAGGCACAGGAAGCATATCATAGCGTTCCGGGATCAAACTGATCAGCAAGTCTAAGTTTAAGTCTGCCGCCACTACCGGGAACGAAAAAAAGTCGTAACGTTCATGCACCAAAGGATGCAATTCACCAAAGATACCCAGTTTCTGCTCACCGACAAGGATTCGAGCACACTTACCCGGATGGAAGGTGGGATGTTCACTTGGCTCATAGTGCACTCGGATATGGAGCTGTTCCATCAGCGTGTCTATGATTCCTTTCAGGTCGTAAAAATCCATGGGCTCAGGATCGGCTTTTTGCCAGCCAGGCAGTGTTCGTGGACCAGTGAGCACGATTGCCAGGCGCTGTAGCTCATCCGGTCGTTCTCCTGCTTCCGATGCTAGGAAGATAGGTCCAACCTCAAAGAAAGCCAGGCGTGAGCGGATGTGGGAATTACGTTCTACCGTTTCCATAACGCTATTCAGCACGCTCTGGCGCATAACCACCCGATCAGAGGCAATCGGGTTGATGATGCGTAGATATGGCTGGTCAAAGCCTGTTGTTCCAGGTACCAGTCGGCGCGCTTCTCTCTCGGGAGTGGTTTGGCGCTGACTGACAATTTCCTGCAAGCCTAAATCCACCAAAATATTGACAATGTGCTCTTCGCCTTCAAGGATAGAGTTGCTGCGTTGGGGTGGCAACTCTGATGCCAGACGTGTCTCAGGAATATGGTCATATCCATAGATGCGAGCGACTTCTTCTACCAAGTCAGCTTTGCCTACCAGACCTTCGCTTATATCCAGGCGGTGGTCGGGAGTATGGGCGCGAATGGTGATCTGCGTGTCTCCCTTAGTGATCAGCTCACAATAGAAATCCAAACCCTGCAAAATTTTAATGATCTCATTCTCATTGAGATTTATTCCCAGGATGCGACGGACATCTTCTGGAGTGAGATCAATAACCGGATCAATTGCTCGCAGTGGGTAATTATCGATTAATCCCTGGCAGACAACCCCTCCAGCGAGCTGATGCATTAATTTTAAACCTCGCCTTACTCCACGCTCAGCCATGGCAGGGTGTACGCCGCGCGAAAAACGGAAGGCAGCTTCAGACTGGAGTTTTTGAGCAGCAGCTGTCTTGCGGATATTGATATTATTCCAGGCAGCACCTTCCAGTAGGATGCTCGAAGTGCTTGTTGTGCGTGTGGCTTCAGCGCGGGTAGATGTTCTATCTGAAGAAACTTCTGAATCAGCAGAAGCATCATAAACTTCAGATTCCGCTCCACCCATCACACCGGCGATGGATAATGAACCAGCAGTATCGCACACCAAGACGGTGAAGGGGTCCAGGGGACGATCGACACCATCCAACGTGGTGAGGCGTTCATCCAGGTGGGCAGTACGTGTGATGATGGTGGGGGGGTTACCCCTTGCCCGCTGCACCAATATATCATAATCAAAGGCATGTAGTGGCTCACCGACCTCGAGCATGGCATAGTTGGTAACGTCCACGATGTTGTCGATTGGGCGCATGCCCGCCAGCTTAAGCCTGCGTTGCATCCAATATGGGCTGGGTTTGATAGTGATATTTTGGATTAAGCCGAGCACGAAGCGTGGGTTCAACTCAGGGGTGGTAATCTCAATGGATGCTTTATCAGCAATGTCCGGACCATCAGCTTGGACCATGTAGAAATCATCGGGGATGTGTAAAGGTTGCCCGGTGAGGGCGGAGACTTCACGCGCTACACCCAGGACATTGGCATTACGGGCAATATTGGGCAAAATCTTAATATCCATAACCGCGTCGCCAATATAATCTACCAGGGGGATGCCCACGGGCGCATCCTCGTCAAGAATGATCACGCCTTCATGATCATCCGAGATGCCGAGCTCTTTTTCTGAACAAATCATCGAATAGGATTCTATCCCACGGATTTTAGCTGGCTTCAGCGTGGTCAACACCTGACCAGGCTGGTGACCGTCATATATTCGGGCTCCTTGCCGGGCGTATGCCACTTTGAGCGGTTTGGGCAATGGACCCAGACCTTTATAGGGGTATAAGTTCGGCGCACCAGTGAGTACAATATGCTCGCGCTCACCATCGTAAAGCTTGCACAAGACGAGGCGGTCAGCGTTTGGATGAGGCATGACCTCTGAAACGGAAGCTGTGACGACCTTATCGGGTTCCCAGGCGATCCCGGAGATATTAATATTGATATTTTCATTTCCACCTTGGTCACCAACCGGCTTAGTTTGAGGGAGTGGAAGCCCAATATAAACGATCCCTTCCACTTCCAATCCTGCTATGGTCAGGCGCGAAGCAAGCTCGGGTAGAGGGATGCAGATATCGACGAAATCTTTAAGCCAGGAAATTGGGACTAGCATATATTCCTCCTAGAACTGTTCCAAAAACCGCATGTCATTGCCCCAGAAATATCGGATGTCTTCGATTTGGTGTTTAAGCATCATGATACGCTCGGTGCCTATGCCAGCAGCGAACCCCGAGAATTTTGCAGGGTCATAACCACCATTTTGCAGAACGACGGGATGCACCATACCGCACCCACCAATCTCCAGCCAACCCGTCCAAGTGCATACTGCACATCCATTGCCTCTGCATAAGAGGCATTCAAAATCATATTCAGCACTGGGCTCGGTAAATGGGAAGTAAGAAGCCCGAAAGCGTGTACGAAATTTTTGACCGAACAGACGGTGGGCGAGATCACTCACCGTTCCCTTTAAATCGCCAAGAGTGATATTTTCGCCAACCACGAGCACCTCGATCTGGTTGAATTGGGTCTCATGGCGGGCGTTGATCTGTTCATAGCGATAACACATCCCAGGCAGGATTGCCCGAATGGGCTCAGGGGCAAATTGGCGCATGACGTGAATCTGACCTGGCGAGGTATGAGGACGAAGAGACACACTGGGCATGTTGGTATAGAAGGTGTCATACATATCGCGAGCGGGATGGTGGGGAGGCATATTGAGCAAACCGAAGTTATACTCATCCGTTTCTGCTTCTGGCGACCGGTAAACCTGAAAGCCCATATCGGCAAATGCGCGAACAATTTCACGCATCGAAATTGTTGCCGGATGCAAGCGACCGATGGGTAAAGCTCGACCAGGCAGGGAGACGTCTAAGCGCTCGGACTGCAAAGAATGTTGGAGGGTTGATTGGCGTAAGGTCTCGGATCGGGTCAAAAAAGCAGTTTCCAAAGCACGCTTGACCTCGTTTGCACGCCTGCCGATGACTGGCTTCTCCTCCTTGGAGAGCTTACCCAATTGGTCAAAGACCAGCATGAGGGGTGCAGACCGCCCAAGATGTGCAACCCGCCAACTTTCCAGGCTGACGTCATCCTGGATGGATTCCAACGCCTGGAGAGCAGTTCGCTCAATTTCATCTAATTCTGTTAGCATATTCACCTCCAAACCAAAAGATCACGCTCACCAGATAGGTGTTAATGTCAATTATCAGCTAAATGAATCAAAACTCCCGCCCCATCAAGGGACGGGAGGCGTTTCCCGCGGTACCACCCTTGTTGGTCGCGTGTGCGACCCTCTTAGTCCGACGGCTGGAAGGCGATCGGTTCCCTGAATAACGCTGAGGTTGCGTTCCGCGCTACTAGTTTACAGCACATTCACGCGGACAGCTCCAGAGGGAACTTCGCTGGATTTCTGCCTGGCGGGGTCTCAGTCTTTGCCCGACGCCTCCCTGTTGGGTTCAATCCATCTACTTTCCTCTTTCAAAGCCTTTCGTCTTGTTCTCCTAATTATCGGCAAATGTCATTTTCTGTCAAGACTTTACCTGGAAAAGCGTCCGTCCCAAGGTACAGATTATGTAGTAACTATTTCAAATCCGGCAGGAGGATTTTACTCTAGAAGAAGGTGGGAATTGATTTACGGGTATAATCTACCCAATGAGTTTACGCCGACTACTAATTATTCTGATTGGTATTTGCTTCTTACCCATTTTATTATCAGCATGCAATAAGAGCAGCCCAGTATCTACCAACACATCAACCGTGGTAATGAGCTCTGAAACAGCCTTATTTTCACCTGAGCCGTCTATTACCCCCATTCCACCCACAGCAACACCAGTTCCATTAGAGGCTGTAATCAATGGCGAAGGCCTGCCACTGGCTGAATTTCTGGCGGAAATAGCACGCTTACAAGCATCTTCCACTATAACTGGCACGATTCTCGCATCCGATACGAATACAATTGTCCTAAATGAACTGATTGATCAAACCCTGTTAGCTCAAGCTGCAAGGGAGAATGGCTATTCAGTGGATGATACCCTGCTTCAATCAAGAATAACTGCACTCGAAGACCAGCTCGGTGGAACCCAAGCTTTGGCAGAATGGCAAGCTGCACATGGCTATGATGACAAGGATTTTATACAGTCGTTAAAACGATCCATTGGCGCTGCCTGGATGCGGGATCAAATCATTGCGGCAGTACCAGCGACTGCTGACGAAGTTCATATTTTGCAAATACTAGTGCCAACTTCAGCAGAAGCAGATCAAGTTTATGCCTCGCTACAATCAGGAACGGATTTTTTGGAAGTAGCAACCACGTATGATCCACTGACAAAGGGAGATTTAGGATGGTTCCCGCGCGGCTATCTGAGTGAGCCAGATATTGAAGAAGCTGCATTTGCACTACAGCCCGGTCAATATAGCGCGGTGATACAAACGGATATCGGTTTCCACATCTTGTACCTGGTCGAAAGGGACCCTGAACATACCCTGCAACCGGATGCCAGAAGGGCATTACAAGTCAGAACCTTGCGGGAATGGATCAGCGAGCGCAGGGATAAAAGCGAGATCCAAATACTATTACCGTAACCCGATTTAATTGGGAGATGAATGATGGATGGGTATGAAATTTCTGAGGTAAAAGAACCTCGACGGAGAAAAAGACCTTCAGGCGTGGTGTGGAATGTCTTGACCATTCTGGTATTGGTTACCATACTGTGCGTCGCAACGGTCTTTATACTGATATACATTGATCCGAACAGTAATTTAAATCCGTTCCCACCAGCGACTTCGAACCCAGCCTTGGCAACGGCAACTGTCACCGTAATACCACGATTTACATTAGTACCTACATGGACACCAACCGCTGTCATAATTCAAGCGACAGGCACACCAGTACCAACCGATACGCTGATTGTTATAACCAGCCTGATTGAAAACCCCACCGCAGTGGAGCCTGAAATTGCAGGAAACACTAATAAGTATGCATTCGTGCTACAACGAGGAAGTCCATCCCCAATCACGGGGGCACAGTTTCACCCAGATGCGGGATGTAAATGGTCAGGGGTTGCCGGCCAGGCGACAAGTCTGAATGGCGAAGCGGTGAAAGGATTATTCGTTCAATTGGGGGGTACCATCTCGGGGGTTGATACCATCGATAGTTTAACCATGACCGGATTGGCACCCCAATATGGTCCGGGTGGTTTCGAGCTCACCTTATCTGATAAACTGGTTTCCTCAAACGGTACACTATGGATCCAATTATTGGATCAACAAAACCTGCCGTTATCAGACCGGATCTTCTTCAGTACATTTGATGATTGTGAGAAAAATCTGATTATTATCTACTTCGATCAGGTACGCTGAGCGAACGCTAGATAATAAAACGACTATAAAGCTGCCCGTCTATTCTGGGAGCCTTATCTTTCACCCCATAGATCTTTCATATAAAGCGCATCATCTTCCATGATTGGGCTTTCGCACAATATCCTGCCATGACAATTAAACGCCGCTAGTGCTTGGAATAGACCAATCAAGTTCAAGTCAGCCTCTTTCAGTGGAAGGTGCTCCCGTTCGCCTTTCTCTCCATATTGGATGCCGGATAAGTGAATGTGTAAATGCTTTAGAGAACTATCACCCAATGATTTCCCATACAGCTCGAGGATGTGAGAGAACTCATTATAGGTATTGATTGAACCATCACCTGGGCGGGCGTGCAGGTGCGCAAAGTCGATGCAAGGCTCGACGCCTGGTATAGCTTTTGCCATGGCAAGGGCATCCTCAAGCGAGCCAAGCATGGCGGATTTACCCATGGTTTCAGGGCGCAGTATCACCTTATTACCCGCAGCTCTAAGCTCCTCCAGGCATCCTTGAAGGCGTTGAATGGCATTGGGCAGCACTTCTGAAGGAGGCTTCCCAAAGTAAGTTCCGGGATGAAAGACAATATCGGTTGCTCCTGCTAAGTTTCCATATATGGTAGAATCCATCAAGCGCTTGCGTGAGTTAACCCACTCATCATCGTCTGCATTCAAGTTGATGAAGTAAGGGGCATGGATGCTGATCAAAACGTCCTGCCCACTCGCAGTAGACTGGATGACTGCACAAGTTTCTTCGGTCACGCGCACTGCACGTACCCAACCGAGCTCCAGAGCATCCAGGCCGAGTTCTTTAAGCCGCAGGATGGCACCGACACTGCCGCCGGGCTTTTTAGGTGTGGAAATTGGTGAACCGACTGTTCCGAAGCGGAAGGAATTAGACATAATTACCTCCTATTTAGATCCTATACTTTGATCATAGCTAATCGATAAAAAAAACTTGATGATACTTTTCGTGGGCTTAGAATAGGGATTTAATTACAGCCCACAGAGGTGGGCCCAAGATCAGCAGGCCAATAATGACGCTTGAGACAGCCGCAATCAACACAGCAGCTGCGCCAACATCCTTACCCACCCTGGCAAGCTCATGATGTTGATGGTTGGTAGCTAAATCCACCACTGCCTCTAGGGCGGTATTGAGAAATTCTGCAATCCAGACCATGGCAATTGCCAGAAGGATCAATGCCCAACTGGAGGCAGTGATGTGGAGAATGAATGACATCAGGATCACGGCAATACTGACTACCATATGGATCCAGGCATTCCGTTGAGTTCGGATTACAAACCACCATCCTGAAAATGCATACCCGAATGCCTTAATGCGTGATTTAAAAAAAACCAAAAGCTGGTTCGACATAATCAAAGTTTGTTGATTAATTTGAGCCCAAGCTGTTTCAAGATATTATCTTGAGCGGCTTGCATCTTCACTTTATCTGTAGATTCCACGTGGTCATATCCCAGGAGGTGTAAAGTACCATGAACAACCAATAACTGCAATTCATCCACCAGTGGATGACCTTCAGAGGAAGCATGTTCCTGAGCGCGTGGGAGCGAGATGATAATATCTCCAAGATAATAAGCTTGCGTGTCGGGGTCGATCTCACCGGAAGGAAATGAAAGCACATCCGTGGTTGAATCAACATTTCTATATTTCAAATTTAGCTCTCGTAAGAGCAGATCATTGCCTACAACGATGCTTAGATCTGACACGTTAGCGGTAATATCTAAATCCAGGGTTAATTGAGCTGCTCGCAGTAGGATGGATTGATCCACAGGGAGCCTGATGGTACGTTTTACATGAAGAGTGACCATATGATTGGATACAACTCTAACCAGTTTTTTCCTGGGTAGCTGAGGGCTCAAGGTCGGTTGTGAGTGGAGGGTTGTCTTCGTCGGGGAGTCTATAAGGCACCGGTCGAGTTTTAATTTCGCTCTCCGATTTGGGATACTGGATGCGGGGATGATAGACACCTCGTAAGGTGGATGTGAAGGAGTCGATAATCTCATCCAGATTTTGTATCGTTAAGTGGGTATTATCCAGCTCACCGAGCTCAAGCTTGTCCTTGATTACGCTTTTTATCAGCTCATGTAACTCGTACTCATCCTTGGGTCTCTCTGCTCGCATGCGGGCTTCACAGGTATCTGCCAGCATAAGCAAGGCAATCTCGCGGGTGGAAGGGCGAGGACCGGGGTAACGAAATTTCTCCATATCAACAGCATCCTTATTCACTCCGGCGAGCTCAATTGCCCGGCTATATTGGTAGCGGGTGATCGTTGTGCCATGATGCTGTGCGATGAAGTCGAATAATTGACGTGGCAGGTGATACCTATGGGCTAAATCCAAGCCATCAGCGACGTGCCGGATAATGGTAGCAGCGCTGGATTCAGGATCCAGGTCATTATGAGGATTTACGTTGCCAGGTGGTTGATTTTCGATAAAGAAGTAAGGGTTAATTATTTTGCCAATGTCATGATACAAAGCACCCACACGTGCCAGCATAGCGTCTGCCCCGATGGTTTCAGCAGCTTGCTCGACCAGATTCGCTAATTGGAGACTATGCTGATATGTTCCTGGAGCGTTTCTCAAGAGAAGCTGTTGAAGGGGGTGGTCTGGTCGAGAGAGCTCGATCAGCTGTAAATGAGTCGTCTTCCCTAAAAATTGTGCGAGATAATAATGGAAAATCAATCCAATACTGGCAGAGGCAATTCCATTAATGGTAGCAGCCAGAGCCAGGGTGGCTACACCGATCCAGTCTGCAGTTGGTTGGATTATACGGTATGCAATAGCGACTGCAGCACCTGATATTGCAATTGCTGCGCCTGACCAAAAGAATGACGTCAGCCTCTGGGCTCTTCGTAATACAAATACTCCAAATAGGCTGCCTAACAAATAATAAAGAGTGAGGATTTGAGCATCCGGCAAGCCAAATGGAATCAGGTATGCCAATGGAACGACATAGATTATTGCCAATTCAGCAGAAAATAGTGCCGAGATGGTCAGTGCAAATCCCATCACCGGGTATACATATGGAATGACAGCATGACCAGGGATGAATATTCGGGCGATAAACAAGAAGAGCAGGAAAAGTGCGATCAACAAGGTCAGCTTTCTCATGCCCAGATTTCCAGCGAAATGATAAGGACTGCGACGGTAGTTAAAAATAAATATTGCAGTGGTAATTAAAGACAATCCTAATGCGCTGACAATATCTTGCCAACGATTATTCGGTTGGGCGAGTCCGTATTGCTGCAGGGCTTCGAAGTCAGTAACCGTGATGACTTTTCCTCCCTGGATAATGGTTTCATTAGTCATGAACGAGCGAGTAACTGGTGTGACGGTATCGCGGGCTTGTTGCCTGGCTGCTGCAGTCAATTGCTCATCATAAAGACTGTTAGGGATAACGAATGCCTGAACAAGGTTGGTAATGATTGTTGATTGGTCTTCGGGAAAGGATAAACTTACCAACGTGGGGATTTTTTGATCGACAGAGATAAGCTGGTCTTCACGGATTGGCTCACGCATTACCTGGTCAAGGACTGAGGTGGCTTCTTCCGAAATGGCTATCCACCGTGAAGCACTCAACGAAAGTATCGCCATAATTGTATTCCGGCTGAGTTGGATATCTGACAATGCAGCCAGGTCACTAGTTTTCTGTTCTTGGGTAGCGAGATCATCTGACCGTACAGCATTGATGTACACAAGAGCATTGCGCAGTCGTTCCAATTGCTGCCGGGCGATATTTGTATCAGCAGGTGAATAAATAATTGGAACAGCAGATGCTGCGGCATCTTGCTGTCGGGCAGTCAGGATTTGACTTTGATAGGTGAGGGCGATAGGGGCATGGATATCATAAGGTGCAACATCACCGACGCTTAGGGGGGGTTCGGATAAATTTTGCAGAATGGGGAGTAATAAAGCCAGCATGATAAACCCGCTGAAAAGCAGGAATATCAATCCCAGGAAGAAATCACGCCGGTTTAATTTAGATGATGACACTTTTTATTGCAACAACTTTCGGACCACTTGACTGGCTTGATCGCCGGTTGCGCGACCTTGTAATCGTGGGATGAGGATTTTCATGACCTGACCCATCTCCCGAATTGAGGTAGCCCCGGCTTCCGAGATGGATGCCTTGGCCATTATCTCCAATTCTTCTTGTGAAAATGCTGCAGGCAGATACCCCTGTAGAATCTTAATTTCCTGCTCAGCTTGGGCAATCAGTTCAGGTCGATTCGCCCGTTCTGCATCTGCAATGGATTCCCGACGGGATTTGATCTCTTTCTGGATAATGGCTAGATAGGCTGCCTCGTCCATATGGGCACCCTTTTCAACTTCAGCCAGCTTAATAGCAGATAATGCCATACGGAGGGTGCTTTTACGAGCTTCATCTCCTTTACGCATGGCATCTTTTAGATCGGATTGTAGAGTAGATTTTAGGTCCATTTGGTGAGACTTCTCTCCAGATCGTGGACTTGGTTTTTATGAATAAATACTATTGTATCTTAATTAGTCAAGCCTGGAACTATGCAGGCACGATTTCACCCACTAATCCCCCTTGTTCCTCCCCGGTTATTTTAACGTCCATAATCTGATTCCGGCATGGTGAGGAGAAATTGGCACGCACTCGAAGATAATTATCGGATAAACCACTTAGCTCCCATTGATGGTCGGAGATTGGGGAGGCTTTTTCCCAAAGCACAGGTAAATTTCGCTGCAGGTACTGTAAGCGGTAAGCAGCTGCGCTTTGCTTAAGGATTTGGCGCATTGTTGCATTTCTCTGCTTGCCCACCAAAGGTATGATTTGATTGGGTAAATCCAGCGCAGCAGTGCCGGGTCTTGGTGAGAAGGTAAAGACATGACCATTTGCAAAACTCATTTGGTTGACAAAAGCTGCACTTTCGGAGAATTCACCTTCCGATTCACCCGGAAAACCGGTGATGATGTCCGTAGTGATTGCCACCTCAGGTATTGCAGAACGTGCATAACGAATCAAATCTGCATACGCCGTTGGGGTGACTTTACGCCCCATACGATGGAGCGTGGCACCGCTACCAGACTGCAAAGGTAGGTGTAAATGACGGCAGAGACGTGAATTCTGCCACAGATCAAAGAATTCGGGGGGGATATCCCAAGGCTCAAGCGAGGAAAGGCGTAAGCGGGGGGTTTCGGTATCATCGAGGATAGCTCTGATCAGGTTATTCAGGTGCAATGGGTGTTCGAAGTCATATCCCCATGAACCCAAATGCACCCCTGTGAGAACAATCTCTTGAGTGCCACCTTTCAACGCTGAATGGATATCCACTAGAATATCATTGATCCGACGGCTCCTACCAACTCCACGAGCAAGCCTGGTAATACAATAGGTGCAATAATTGTCACATCCATCCTGAACCTTGATAAAGGCACGCGTACGTTGACGCGCGCCAGGGATGGGCTCTCGCTGGATGGAAATGTGATCAAATGCTGAAGCGGGGAGATTTAAAATAACTGGCACCAAATTATCTTTTTCCAGGTTACCAATCACACGGCTGACTCCGGGAAGTTCAGCTGTGGCGTGAGGGTTGAGGGTAGCATAACAACCAGTGACAATGATCTGATTGGCACCTGCTCTGGCAACCTGGCGGATTTTTTGGCGCGAGTCGGAAGCCGCGGCTGCAGTAACCGAGCAGGTATTGATCACGATAAGGTCTGCTAATGCCGTATCTGAGGTTAATGAATGTCCAGCGAGACGGAATTGCCAAGCATAGGCTTCAATCTCACTTTGGTTCAAACGACAGCCAACCATATCCAAAAAAACCTTCATAATTCTTGTTACAACTCCTAAGATGGAAAGCTCACCACTGCGATGGGTTAGGCATAGATATAGTTGCGCCTTAAAGAATACACTCGACGTGGTGAGCAGGTGGTTAGAATTTATTCAAGATTAATCCAACCTATGGTTTATAAACAAAGTAATTATCAAATAGAATATCTGTACCAGCCGTGGTAAATGTACCTGCGATTAATCCAATATTGCCGGTTGTATAATCTGCATCCGTCTGCTGGTCAATCTGGGTGCTATTGACATATAAGGTGAGGGTAGAGCCGACACAATCAAAGCGAATGTGGTTGGTGGATGTCCCTTGGGTTATTTTGTCACTCTGCAGCATATTATCATTACCGATTGGTTTTCCACCATCGCTCGTCATCTTCATTATCGAATAATAACCATCACTGCTAATCACCCCATAATAAAACTTATCCACGGCTGTATAACGACAAATAATTCCGAAATCATTGTCATCTGGTCCACCGTTCTTGGTGGCATCCACCTCTATGCGTGTATCTGTGAAGCTTTCACTTCCTGGGTTGGCCCATGTGTCGCTATTGATATCATTGATAACGATGCGATAGGAATTATTGTAATAGTCTGTGGTGCGCGAGCCATCCGAAATCTGATCCCATTTTTTGCTGGTGCTCGAAAAATCATCCGAAAACAAGATATTGCTCGATGCAGTCGGGGTACCCGTGCTAAAGCATGCCAGGCTAGCCAATGCCAACATGAGAAGTATAAAGACAAATCGCATAGATTTCATTTGCACTACTCCTTGTGGATATGGTTTGGGATGGATTGTACCATTTTCTGGTTAAGTGACTAACCTAAGCATACATGGACACTAAACCCCAATGGTTGATTTATTATGGAAAGTAAAAATCCATCATTCTTTTGGCTTGAGCTGCAACCCATGAATCTGGGTCCAACGTTTCAGCCAAACCCAGCCATTGACGAGCCAGGTTAGATTCCCCAAGGTAGATGTAAGCCATACCTAAATGCAGGTATGCTGGAGTGAACTCTGGGTCAGAATGAAGCGCATCCTGCGAAAACCGTTCAGCAGAGTGATAATCCTCCAGCATCAACATCACCTGAGCCATTACATCGAGAGAACTGGCATCGAGTGGATTGAGCAGAATGGCCTGCCTGGCTGCGGGGAGTGCCAACTCATGGATTTGGATTTGATTCTCTAAGGCAAATTCAGCCAGCTGCCGATAAAACAGCGGGTCTTGCGGAGTAAGCTGGATGGCTGACTCATAGGCAGCTTGAGCTGCTGGAAGGTCACCCGCTTTGGACAAGATATTGCCAAGCTCGGAGTATAAATATGGATCATCAGGGCTCGAGGTGATGGCACGTTCCAGATATTGTTGTGCCTGAGAATAATCTTCCTGCCGTTCCCAGTAAAGACCCATAAGTGTATTGGCGAGAATGGAATTGCCATCCAATTGGATCGCAAGCTCAAGCTCGGGTAATCCTACATCTGAGGTTGAGCCAATTTCTTGAAGGGTGATTTGTTGCCGAGCTTCGCTCAGGAGAGCCCAAGCATCTGCGTATCCGGGACGGAGAGACACAGCACGCTGAAATGCTGCTGAGGCAAACTCCCACTCACCATAATTTGCCAGCTGGCGTCCAATGATTAAATAGGTATAGGCTGGCTCCTCAAAGAGGTTAGCAGTGCGTATTTTGTCATGTAAAACCTGTGCATTTGAAGCATTGGTAGGGTCAGTTTCCACCGCTTGGGCAAGAAATGGTAAAGCTTTAACAGGGTCTGTTACAGCATAGTAGAGACTTATTTGATAGTACAGGCGGACATTGGAAGGATTAAGGAACAACAGTTTTTGTGAGTAGCTAGCAGCAGAGGCGTAATCCTTTTGTTGGAGATAAAGATCTACTAAACGCTGATTAGCCTGGATTGAATTTCCGAGTTCGGTAATATGCTTCCAGATTGCTTGAGCCATCGATGGGTTACCGCTCTGATTGTAGGCATCACCCAACATAATCAAATCGTCAGTGGATAAGTGTGAGATAGTCCCTGGGCGTTCGAGATACTCAATGGTCGCCTTGGAGTCACCTGCCTGGTAGGCATAACGAGCAGCGTCTAAATTTAAATCAACCCGCCAAGGGTAATAACTGGCCGCGCCAGCCAGGCTCTCGGCAGCCTTTGACATATCACCGCTGGCTATGGATTGGTAAGCATTAACTAGAAGCGTTCCAGCCGCATGAGGGGACGGAGTAAGCCCTAACAAGCCGATAAAAATACTTACCACCAGGATGCGAAGATAAAAATGTAAAGGAGACGGGGTATTCACCAAGGCTGATTATATAGCAAAAGGATGTTGCTATGGACTCTATTCTACGCACAGGATCAGTCGAGCGTTGAGAAAGGGGATGGTTCAGGTGGGTAATATTCGCATTCAACCAGGCATGATTTATAATGTGACTATCCTATAAATATCGGAGGTCGTATATGGATTTCGCACTGACTGGTGAACATCGAATGGTTCAGCAGATGGTTCGGGATTTTTGCCAAAAAGAGGTCGCTCCCATCATCAAGGATTATGACCGGGCTCAAGAAATGGCTCCATTTATTTTGCCACGCATGGGGCAATTAGGTATCCTGGGGATCTGTTTACCTGTACGATATGGTGGTCAAGGGATGGACTACATCGCACTTGGATTAGCATGTGAGGAGCTAGAGGCGGTGGACAGCACTTTGCGGGTGGTTCTATCGGTGCATATCGGTCTCAACAGCCTGGGTTTATTGCAATGGGGGAGTGAAGAACAGAAACAACGGTTCCTGATCCCTCAAGCCAAGGGAGAGAAAGTTGGCTGCTTTGGATTAACCGAGCCTGGGGCAGGCTCAGATGTTGCCGCGCTCGTCAGTACTGCACGAAGGGATGGGGATGAATACATCTTGAACGGGGAGAAGATGTGGATCTCTTTGGCTACCAAGGCGCACCACTGTTTATGGGTAGGTAAAACCAATACCAAATCTGGCGACCCGCATGAAGGCTTATCCGCATTCCTGGTTGAATTGGACCGTCCTGGGGTGACCACGGGTGATCTGCATGGAAAATTGGGTATGCGGGCAGGTTCAACCGGTTGGATTAACTTCCAGGATGTGCGTATACCAGCTGACCACCGGCTAGGTGAGGAAGGTGAGGGATTTAAAATCGCCATGTCTTGCCTGGATAATGGTCGCTATACCGTTGCTTCGGGTGCCACGGGACTGATCCGTGCCAGCCTGGAGGCAAGTATTAAATATTCCAAAGAGCGCAAAGCCTTTGGAAAGGAAATCGCCAAATACCAACTCGTCCAACAAAAAATTGCGCGCATGGTTCAATCCTATGAAATGGCACGCTTGTTATACTTGCGAGCAGGCTGGATGAAAAATCAGGGGCTACGCAACACGCGGGAAACCTCATTGGCGAAATGGTTCGCTACTGACGAATCATTCAACGCCGCCTCAGAAGCGATACAAATCCACGGGGCATATGGATATAGTGATGAATATGACGTCGAGCGTTATCTGAGGAATTCGCGCGGGGCAATAATTTATGAAGGCACCAGTGAGATCCATCAGCTGATGCAGGCTGGATATGCCTTGGGATTGCGTGAGGACACCCCCTTACGCTGTGAGCTGCCAGCATATAACGCTGATGATTGGCAATGAGATGATCCCGGAAGCAGTCGCTCCCAGGATTTATTAAGTAAAACGGGAGTATAATAAATTTAATCACCCAGATCGATATCGACTGGAATGGAAGTAATTCGCTAACAAAATAATATTGTATTTGGCCCCTACCAGAATAACGAAAGGAGGGTACCATGTCTGTGATTCAATCTACAGCCCCAAATACTACAGAAGAACGAAAGAAAGTAACCACCCGCCTCATTCAAGCGATGAAGGCGCGCCATGAGCCAATCAGCATGCTGACGGCATATGATTATCCTACTGCCCTGGTCATGGATCAGGCAGGTTTGGATATCATCCTGGTGGGAGATTCGCTCGGAATGGTGGTGCTTGGTTATGAGAGCACTTTGCCTGTGACCATGGATGAGATGATCCATCATTGTAAAGCGGTCGCCCGAGGGGCAAAATACGCTTTACTTGTGGGTGACATGCCATTTCTGTCTTATCAAATCTCCACAACCGAGGCGGTCCGTAATGCTGGGCGGTTTCTGCAGGAAGCTGGAATGAATGCCGTCAAGCTGGAAGGTGGTAGTGAACGAGCAGAGACCATCCGGGCGATTGTGGGTGCTGGAATTCCAGTAATGGGTCACCTGGGGTTAACACCTCAAAGTGTGCACAAGCTGGGTGGCTTTCGGCCGCAGGGTCGCGATGCAGAGGCAGCATATAATCTACTGGTAGATGCCCAAATTCTGCAAGAGGCGGGATGTTTCAGCCTGGTGCTTGAATCTATCCCTGGACGCCTGGCAGAACTCGTTTCACAACGTTTGGAAATCCCAACGATTGGGATCGGGGCAGGCGTTGGGTGTGATGGACAGGTACTAGTAACCCATGACTTGCTTGGCTTGTTCGAACGCTTTACACCAAAGTTTGTTAAAAAATATGCGAACTTTTCTGGAGAGATGAAAAGGGCATTTAGCGAATATAAAGCAGAGGTGAAGGTAAATACATTTCCAGGACCTGAACATACGGTGGAAATGAACGACGAAGAATGGCGTTGTCTTGAGGAAAGGCTTGAGCAAACAAGTCCAAGTTTTATCATCCACGATGCATCGGTGAGGTAGGTGAATGGGCTTGCTGGTGGTGGGGACCGGTGCGTTAGCGTGCTTGTTTGCTGCCAGGTTGGCAGGTTCAGGGAGTGAAGTAACCATGCTGGGGAGCTGGCAGGAAGGACTGACAGCACTACACCAAAGGGGAGTGCGCCTGCTTGATATGAATGGAAGCTCCCACCATCATCCGGTAAAAGTCACAGACGACACAGACAATCGCGGAAAATTCAGGCAAGCCCTGGTGTTGGTTAAATCCTGGCAGACTGAACGGGTGGCCAAGCAACTTGAGCGACGTCTAACATCAACTGGGATTGTTTTGACTTTACAGAACGGGTTTGGCAACTACGAAACTCTGATTGGAAGACTTGGGCAGGGGAGGGTGGCATTAGGCGTCACCACGGTGGGTGCCAAGATGCTTGAGCCGGGATATGTCCAACACACCGGGGAAGGAAAAGTGATGATAGGGTGCCACCCCAAATTGGGTGGATTGGCAGAATTATTAATTAATGCTGGATTTCACGTTGAGATGATTAGCGATCCCGAATCTCTGCTTTGGGGGAAGCTGGTAATCAATGCTGCCATCAATCCGCTCACTGCATTATTAAGAGTGCCGAATGGGGAGCTTTTATCACGCCCTACCGCCCGAGAACTTATGTCGGAGGCAGCGCGTGAAGCAGCCCTGGTCGCCACCCGGAAAGGTATCAAGCTGCCATATGCTAATCCAGTTAATGCAGTTGAGGATGTAGCTCGAAACACTGCTGCAAATACCTCGTCCATGCTGCAGGATGTTTTACGAGGCACGCCAACGGAAATTGACGCTATTAATGGGGCAATTGTCCAAGAAGGCGAAATGCTGGGAGTGCCTACACCGGTAAATCGAATGCTCTGGCGGTTGGTAAAAGGCCTTGACCACAATTAGGGAGGAATAATTATGAACGTAGTCGAAACGTTGGTCGAAATGCGCCTGGCTCGGACGGGTTTAAGCCAACCCATTGGATTCGTGCCCACCATGGGGTTCTTGCATGAAGGGCATCTATCGCTCGTCCGACAAGCGCGACACGATTGTGCAAGTGTGATCGTAAGTATCTACGTCAATCCGACCCAATTTGGACCGAATGAAGATTTTAACAAATATCCGCGCGATATGCAGCATGACCTTGAGCTGCTTCGATCAGAGGGAGTCGATCTGGTATGGACACCTAACGATAAAATCATGTATCCAACTGGGTACCAGACCTGGGTAGTGGTGGAGGAAGTCACCAAGCCATTGGAAGGGGCGATCCGAGTGGGGCATTTTCGAGGAGTGGCAACGGTAGTGACCAAACTATTTAACGCAGTCCAGCCACATAAAGCCTATTTTGGGCAAAAAGACGCTCAACAAGTAGCGGTCATCCGCCGAATGACGCACGACCTGGATTTTCCAATCGAGATCATTGTTTGCCCGACACTGAGAGAGCCAGATGGATTGGCGATGTCCAGCCGGAATGTCTATCTGAATCCCGAAGAGCGAAGTGCAGCGGTTGTATTATCTCAGGGGCTGTTTACGGCCAAAGAGGCGTTCGATGCTGGTGAATGTGAAGCACCGTTCTTGCGGAATGTAGTGCTGGAAATCCTGGCAGCTGAACCCTTAGTCAAAGTGCAATATATCTCCTGTGCAAATCCAGATACACTGCAAGAGCTGGACGGTCGGGTAGAGCGAGCATTACTATCCCTGGCGGTAACGATTGGTAAAACGCGATTAATCGATAACATCGTGCTGGGATAGCATCATGGAAAAATTACGGTTGAATAGAATTAGCTGAAAGGAAAAGAGGCTGCCATGCTGCTGACGATTGACATTGGGAACACAAATATCACTCTGGGGCTCTACCAAGGGAAAGAACTTGGTCCACGCTGGCGTTTGGCAACCGCTTATGACCACATGCCGGATGAGTATGGTCTGCAGCTGGTGGGATTATTGGAGCATGCGGGTCACACACCAAAGGATGTTGACGCCATCTGCCTGGCATCGGTTGTTCCGCCCATTACCGGGAAAATCGTTGAAGCCTGTCGGCGTTACCTAATCAAGGAACCGTTGGTGGTTGATGCGGGAGTAAAGACAGGTGTGCGGGTGAGGTACGAAGATCCGCGTGCCGTGGGAGCAGACCGGATCGTGGATGCAGTCGCAGTCGTGCATCTTTATGGAACACCCGCGTGTGTGGTTGACTTTGGTACTGCCACGACTTTCGATGCTATCTCCAAAAATGGAGATTACCTGGGGGGAGCAATTGCACCAGGGATAGGCATTGCTGCGGAGGCACTGTTTCAGCGTACTGCCAAACTGCCAAGAGTCGATCTACAAAAACCCCCTTCGGTGATCGGTCGAAACACAGTTCACTCAATGCAATCGGGATTATTGTATGGGTACGTTGGATTGGTAGAGGGGATGGTAGCACGTTTCCGAAGTGAATTGGGTGGAGAGATGAAAGTTATCGCTACAGGGGGCCTGGCAGATATTGTGGCACGTGAGACGGATGTCATCCAAATCGTTGCACCATGGCTCACCCTGGATGGTCTCCAAATGGTTTGGGAAATGAACAAGTCAATCGAAAAACCGTAAGCTCAGTAGAGATTTAGATTATTTTCTGGAGTTACAGACCCAAACAGGTTGGGATCGGAAATTACATGGTTTTACTCTAGGTATTATCCAAAGCCATGATGGCTAGCACTGGATGTGGGATGTGGTCGAGGGGGAAGGATTGCAATGCATAATCCATCAGAATATTTGAACGAGTAAATTGCCCGATCTTTGCGAAGGGAAAGGGTTTAGAAGAGGCGGTGTGAGACACATGATTAAATCGGTCCAGCCGAGACACGGAATACCACCAGTGGACTGAAGATAGGACTTATACCTTGTATATCAGTGTACGGATGAAGGGTCTGGGAGTATTTTATGGTGGGTTCAGAGGATGGATGGGTCTTGCGGGGGATAGCCTGAGCACGCAAATCTGACCTCGGGGTATAATCCGTATAGTTATTAATTATGAAGACCGAGATTCTACGCGCAGATCGTCCGAGTGCGATAGATCATGCTATTGATGTATTAAAGCATGGTGGATTGGTTGCTTTTCCGACAGATACCGTTTATGGATTGGCAGCCTTACCATTCAAGGGTGAATACGTTGAGGGGTTATTCTCTGCAAAAGGACGAAATAATAGCCGAGCAATTGCGATATTGATTGGGGATTATGCCGATTTAAAAAGTGTGGTGGATCACTTCGATGAGACCTCCACCCGACTTGCGCATCGTTTTTGGCCCGGACCGCTCACTCTGGTGGTTCCAAAACTCACGGGGTTACCTGAGGTGCTTTCGCAGGATGGGACGATTGGTGTACGCATGCCTGATCACCCGATTGCCCTGGCTTTGCTACGCCAGATTGGACCTTTAGCAGTCACTTCTGCTAACATTTCGGGTCAGGATAATGCCAATACGGCTGAAGAAGTATACAGACAGTTGAACGGACGGGTGCATCTGATCCTGGATGGTGGGCGTTCATCCGGAGGTGTCCCTTCCACAGTGGTCAGTTGTGTGTCTTCATCAATGACACTCCTGCGTGAGGGACCAATAAGCCTGGATTCGATTGAAGCCGCTCTCTCGTGAGTAGGGGTTTATTCTCACGAAGCTTTTAGCCTTTTTTCATACTATTTTTACCTGAATATATATAATGATAGTTGCATTCTCCTCACTCAAACTCGCCCAATGAGATTGGAGCCATCTCAGAGGGCGATTTGAGTTTAAATCACTATTCGTAGTTTCCCCACGAGCAAAGATAATTTCAGGACAAAATTGGAGTAGGAACCTCAGAAAGAGGCCAATTGGGGAGGACATCCATGTCAAGCGGGTCGCGCTGACCTTGACTAAATCGGAAATAAGCAGCACCTGCGATCATGGCAGCATTATCCGTACAGAGCCAAATTGGAGGAATATGTAATGGGATGGTGGCACGCATCTGGATGGAATGGCGTAACGCTCGGTTCGCAGAGACTCCGCCAGCCACGAGCAGGTTTTTGGCTGCATACTGTTTTGCGGCTTTGACGGTCTTCGTGACCAGCACGTCCACGACCGCAGCCTGAAAGCTAGCAGCCAGGTCACCTATAGGGAGGGTTTTTTGTGGGTCCAGCTGGCGTACTTCCCGCATAACTGCAGTTTTTAATCCACTGAAGGAAAAATCCCAGCTATCTTCCAGCCAGGCGCGAGGGAAGTTATATGCTATGGGATTTCCCTCTACCGAGGCATTCTGGATGGAAGGCCCGCCCGGATATTCCAAGCCAAGCAAGCGAGCTACTTTATCAAAAGCTTCTCCTGCAGCGTCATCGAGGGTCGCGCCTAAATGCTGGTATTGAAGATGACCTTTCATTAAGACGAGCTCAGTATGACCACCTGATACGATCAGGGCAATCAGGGGAAACTTTGGCTCGTGAGGTGGGGTTGTATCCGGTTTATACAACCAGGCGGAATAGAGATGTCCTTCGAGATGACTGACGCCTATAAGAGGCAACCCACTGCCTAGAACCAACCCTTTAGCTGCGTTCATACCAACGACCAAAGAACCCGGTAAACCGGGGCCACGTGTGACGGCGATGGCATCCAGATCGTTCAGTGTCAGGTGTGCCTGGTGGAGTGCCTGGTCAATCACAGGATAGATAGTTTTAATATGCTGCCGGGAGGCTACTTCAGGGAATACACCACCAAATTGTGCATGCAAGTCAATTTGAGAGGCAACCACGCTTGACAGGATCACGCGGCCATCTTCAACCACCCCGGCGGCTGTTTCGTCACATGAAGTTTCAATGCCGAGGATTCGGATGGGAGGTTTATCCGCTTGAGCAGTTTTTCTGGAGGAGGTTTTAGGCATTTTTGACACCCTTACTTAATATAACGTATTCCAGAGTATTATTATCCAGTTTTTACGGGTAAGACTAGGTCCATTGGATAGTCGGCAAGCACTTCCATTTTCCCATCCGGACGCACCCACAGGCTGTTCTCAAGGCGCACGCCTATACCTTTATCCGGATAATATAAGCCAGGCTCGATTGTGAAAACTGCCCCTGGCACCAGTCGATCCTTTTCATCACTATTGACCCCACTCCATGGGCGCTCATGGATATTCAAGCCAATTCCATGACCCAAACTGTGCACATATCCTTGCTGTGTCTGGGGATTGTCCTTGATGGTAGGATGACCTTGCGATGAAAATAATTCACATATGATATCCTGGTAGTAATCGAAGGGTTTTCCAGCCTTAAGCTGAGAGGTGATTTTGTTATAGGCTGTCAATACAGTCTCGTAGAGTGCCAAAACATCATCGGGTGCATAACCAAGGCACCAGGTGCGTGTGAAGTCGTAGAAATAACCACCACCGGCTTCACAAGGGTAAATATCAAAAACAATTGTCTGACCTAATTTGAGAGGATCCTCAGGATTGCCGGATGAGTGGGGTACACCCGCATCACGTCCGATGGCAAATATGGTACCTTCCGGATTCTCGGCCCCACGCTCGGATAACCACAGGTTGATGCGTGCTTTTACATCTCCAACGGTTAATGGATGTCCATTGTGCTTAACCATTACTCCATTTTTTGCGGAGTGTGAAGTAATAAAATCTGCTACGAGGCTGACGACCTGAGTGGTTATTTTGCCCATCTTGCGAATGCGTTTGATTTCAGCTTCATCCTTGGTCATCCTTGCGAGCATCAGTGCTGAATTGTTAATCTCACCAATCAGGCTTAAGTCAGGCAACTCTTCCTGCAAAGCAGAAAAAATCGCATAATTCGTACCAATTTCTGACCGACCGTATAAGGCGACCTTGCCTGAAGTAACCCCAAGCTCACCAAGCATAATCTGGTACCGTTTGACCAAGGCTTTTAAGTGATCCCCGTTGGCTTGGTTGAGGAGTTCTGTGAAGTTGTATTCGGCTAGGTTTTTAGTCTTCAGACCTGACCTGGCAGCCTCGTCTCTTTCCATAGGGAAATAAAACAATACCGCCTGCTCACCTCGTTTTATTATCAGGTCGGCATTGGTCAGGTGACTACCTCCCGTGATATACACCATAGCTGGGTTATGTTGACCTGGTCCAGTAATTAGAATCGCATCCAGATCTTTTTCTTGCATCAATGCATCCAGGTCAGTTTTCATAGTGTGAGCTGTCCTTATTAACGATTTTTCATGCTTGAACGGATGGCAACCAACAAATCATTATCTTGTTCTGGCAAAATTGTCCGAGGGTCAAAAATAACCTTATCAGCGTCGAGACGGGCGATCACGGGTGGCTGGCATTGACGCAACCGTTCCAAAAACCGATTGGGTGAGCGCACTGACAAAGCGAGGACATAAGTGGGTAAAGTTTCATCTGGCAAAGAACCTCCACCAACCGTGGATTGGCTGGGGATTACCTCGCCCAGACCCAAGGTTTGTGTCCAGTTAACCGCTCTATTCCGGAGGATATCGGCTGGTGCAGATATCATTCGCCAGATGGGTATTTCTCGCACGGCTTCATCCTTCAGGTAATGGAACAAAGTGGTAGAAAGAGCAGCCAGGCACAGTTTATCTGCGCGAATGGCGCGGGCAAGCGGATGTTTCTTGAGTTTTGTTATCAAGTCTGCTTTGCCGATGATAATCCCTGCTTGTGGACCTCCTATGAGCTTATCGCCTGAGAAACACACCAGGTCAGCTCCGGCTGATAATGATTCATAAACGGTTGGTTCGTGCCCCAGACCAAACTGAGCAGTATCCAGCAGAGCACCAGAGCCCAGGTCATCCACAAGTGGAATCCCCTGCTGATGGGAAATTTCTGCGAGCTCTGCCAGGGTTGGCTCACTGGTGAAACCAGAGATACGAAAATTGGAGCGGTGAGCATGCAATACTAAAGCTGGTGATGCCTCTTCAATTGCAGTGAGGTAATCTGTGAGGTGAACACGATTGGTGGTGCCGACTTCGTAAAGATGAGCCCCTGATTGCTGCATCACATCTGGAATGCGGAAGCCGCCGCCAATCTCCACGAGTTGCGTACGGGATATGACCACATTGCGGCGGCGCGCACAAGCAGATAGGACCAATAGGACGGCTGCTGCATTATTATTGACCACCAAGGCTGCTTCAGCATGGGTAAGGCGTCGCAGCAGCGATTCGGCATGAACCAGGCGCGAGCCCCGCTGCCCTTTGGACAGATCAAATTCCAGATTCGAATATCCCTGTGAGACGTCTTGGATAGCCCTGATGGCGGCATTGCTAAGTGGTGCTCGCCCAAGGTTCGTGTGTAGGATGACCCCTGTGGCGTTGATTAATGGTCGTAGAGAGGGAGCCATCCAATCCTGAAGCGCATGGAAGGCATGATCCAATAATGCCTCACGGGTAGGAAGCTCCTTGGAACGAGGATATGCTGTACGTGCTTCTTCCAGGGATTGGCGCAATGCTTCCAAGGTTTGTGGTCGACCGTATACCTCGATCCAGGTGGATATAATGGGCTGTTGGAGTAATTGATCTACTGAAGGCAGGTCACGTAAACTGCTCATAGGAAATACTTCATGGGATATCGGGAAGACAACGATGCAGAGTCTATGCCTTCCACTGACTCTTCTCGCTTAGCCTCAATAGGAATTCGATCAAGCCCAAGCCAATCGCCAAAAGAATAGCTAAGGCTGGATTGAGCACACGACCCATTTGAAGCCAGATTAGCGTGGAAGCATAGACAGCAAACCAGAGGGCTTGTCTGACGACAACCATGTAGGTGGGAGGAGGTGTACTGGGGAAACGCCGGTTGAGGAAAGCTGTGATTGGTAATGTAGTCCCGGTGATTGCCAGGACACACAGGAAGAAGAATAACCAGCGTGGGCCTACAGTTGGTAGAGTGGTAACGATAAGGGCTATTAAGCCCCCCCAACCAATGATGAATAGAAGTATCGAGGCGGGTAGAAAATTAGCAACACGCGGCGAGGTGTTAGATTTCATATTGAGATAATTCTATCACAGCCGTTAAAAATAAAAACAGGCGAGTGGGTCATCCGCTCGCCTGTTAACACCAGTTTCCTGGTTACATTTCTCGAAATTCACCTTCTAGAACTTCTCCTTCATCATCTGGGTTTCTGGGTTTACGTCCGTTGCCACTGGAGGAAGGTCCTGGGGAGGTCCCATTCCCTGGCTGCCCAGATCCTTGGGCTGCATACAACTGCTGACTAAGAGCATAAAAGGCGTTCTGTACTTCGTTGGTGAGATTAGTGATTCGGTTGGTATCGTTTCCTTTCATTGCTTCGCGTAACTGCTTCAGTTTGGCTTCTATATTCTCACGATCACTGGGGGGGACTTTTTCCTTGAGCTCACGCAAGGTTTTTTCGGTCTGGTAGACCAGACTATCGGCAGTATTCCGAGCTTGTATCAGGTCTCGTTGGCGTTTATCCTCAGCTTCATGCTCACGCGCTTCGCGAACTTTGCGCTCGATATCATCCTTGCTCAGGTTTGTCGAAGCAGTGACAGTGACTTTTTGTTCCTTTCCGGTGGCCTTATCATGCGCGGTGACATTCAAGATACCATTGGCGTCAATATCAAAGGTCACTTCAATTTGAGCTGTGCCGCGCGGGGAGGGAGGGATCCCCTCCAAGCGGAAACGACCCAGGCTCATGTTATCGGCTGCCATTGGCCGTTCTCCCTGTAGGATGTGGACATCCACCGCTGTTTGACCATCTTCTGCCGTCGAGAACTCCTCAGACTTCTTTATTGGGATGGTGGTGTTTCGTTCAATCTGAACTGTCATCACACCACCCAGAGTTTCCAAGCCTAATGAAAGCGGTGTCACGTCCAGCAATAAGACATCCTTCACTTCACCCGCCAATACACCCCCCTGAATGGCAGCACCCACAGCTACCACCTCATCAGGGTTGACCCCTTTATGAGGTTCTTTATTCGTCAGGGAGCGGACAAGGTCCTGGACCATGGGCATACGCGTGGCTCCACCCACTAAGACGACCTCATCTAATTCGGAGGTGCTTAGGTTCGCATCCTTTAGTGCGGAATGGAAGGGCTGGGCTAAGCGAGAGACCAGATCTTCGGTTAGTTGTTCGAAGTGTGCACGGGTTAATTTCATCTGCAAATGCTTCGGTCCGTTGACATCAGCAGTGATGTAGGGCAGGTTAATCTCGGTTTCTATAACGCTTGAGACCTCGATTTTGGCTTTTTCAGAAGCTTCGCGAAGGCGCTGTAAAGCCTGTCGATCCTTGCGCAAATCAATGCCAGTTTCCGACTGAAATTCATCAGCCACCCAATTTACGATGCGCTCATCCCAGTCATCTCCACCAAGGTGAGTATCACCATTGGTTGCACGGACCTCGATCACACCCCCACCCACCTCAAGGACAGAGACATCAAATGTACCGCCACCCAGGTCAAATACCAAAATGGTCTCATTATCTTTTTTATCCAAACCATATGCAAGGGCGGCTGCGGTTGGCTCGTTAATAATTCGCAAGACTTCCAAACCGGCGATCTTCCCGGCATCTTTGGTTGCCTGCCGTTGGCTGTCATTGAAATAAGCTGGAACGGTGATGACGGCCTGTTTTACCGGCTCTCCTAGGTAAGCTTCAGCATCCTGCTTGAGTTTGCCAAGGATCAAGGCTGAGATATCCTGGGGCGTATAGTCAACCTTCATGATCGGGATGCGTACCCGCGCGTCATTGGAAGGTCCTTGAATTACCTGGTAGGAAACCATCTTACGTTCTGTTTCCACCTCATCAAAACGCCTTCCCATGAAACGCTTGATCGAATAGACTGTATTCTCAGGATTGATAACGGCCTGACGTTTGGCAGTTTGACCGACCATGCGCTCGCCATTTTTATTGAAACCTACCACGGAGGGTAATAAGCGTGGACCCTCAGCCGTTGGGATCACGGTCGGGTCTCCGCCTTCCATAACAGCTACCACACTATTGGTAGTTCCGAGGTCAATACCTATAATTTTTGACATTTCTTTCTCTCCTCAGTATGTTTACTTAGCATGTTACGATTAAGCACATACAGATATCTATGAATGTAATAATGTATCAAGGTTACATTGTTTATGCAAGAATCACATTAACGAGATGTAGGAAAGTTATATAAATCCTCAAAGTACGGGAGTATATTGCACAAATCTTGAATAATAGATTTATGAGCTATTCAGAAAATGCGTAAGCACATGTTCGGGTTTGGTAAAGGAAAAGTAAATATTTCATGTGTAAATGGAAAGGGTACCTAAAAAACGTGCCAATTTTGGCGAATAATCTTTCCTGAGGTAATAATTTTGCGTAGCTGCTCCCGTATCTTAGTAGTACCATATCTTGGCTTTTTCCGCAATATTTTGAGTTTTATGCCATATATGGGGGTGAGAACATATGTTCCCCAATCTCCAGGCTAAATTTTTCGATGACCTTTTATTGGTAATTTTGTCCAAGCTCTGTCATCTGCAGAGTTTGTTTTAACATTCAGAATCTTAAATAATTCGTTATTTTAAAGTTACCGTAGGTTTAATGCCTTGCAATCCCACCCGATTCTCTGCTAGAATGTTATAGAAATCATAACATCATAGATGTTCGTTGGTATGGTTAGCCAGCCTAACTATGGAATACCTCGGCTGGCTTTTCCGTAAAAAAATAGTAGGTGAATATGGGGTAGGACCTCCCGGCAAATAGATGGCGGGAGTTAACTACCCCACTGTTTTCGCACCCTGATAGAGAGGAGGAAGGGTTTGCATGAAAGCTGAGCAAGCATGGCAAGCGGCATTAGGTCAGTTACAAATGGATATGCCGAAAGCTTCTTTTGATACATGGGTGCGAAATGCAGAAATTGTTAGTTATGAGGACAATGTTTTTATTATCGGTGTACCCAATACTTATGCACGTGATTGGTTAGAGAGCCGGTTAACCAGTAAAATTAAACGCCTATTATGCGGCATAATGAACCGTACAGTAAGCTTGCGCTTTATAGTTTGGAAGGGGGGAGCAGAAGAACCCGTCACTGAGGTAGCGCTTCAAGAAGTGGAAGCCGAGATACCTCCATCGCAGATCAAACCCACGGCAGTCATCAATCGTTATACATTTGAAAACTTCGTAGTTGGATCCTCCAATCGGCTGGCTCACGCAGCATCGTTGGCGGTGGCGGAACGACCTGCACAGGCATATAACCCCTTGTTCCTTTATGGTGGCGTTGGACTGGGGAAAACCCATCTCTTACATGCCATTGGCAACCATTGTTTACACCACAAACAAAGTGTGTTATATGTTACCTCCGAAGAATTTACTAATGATCTAATCAATGCCATCCGTACTCATACCACCCAAACATTTAGAGAAAAATATCGTCGTATTGATGTCTTACTGATAGACGATATACAATTCATTGCCGGTAAAGAATCCACTCAGGAAGAATTTTTTCACACATTTAACGCACTGCATGGTCAGGAGAAACAAATCGTCATCACCTCCGACAGACCCCCCAAAGCATTAGTGACATTAGAGGAACGCCTGCGATCGCGTTTCGAATGTGGGCTGGCTGCAGATATTCAACCACCTGATTTCGAGACGCGGGTAGCGATTCTGAGATCGAAATCAGAGCGAATGGGTCGGATCATCCCCAATGAAATTGTTGAAGTCATTGCGCGACGAGTACAATCCAATATTCGCGAGCTCGAAGGCAGCCTGACGCGGGTCCTCGCCTTGAGTGATTTAAGTAACTTACCCCTGAATGCAAAGCTGGTTGATGTCGCCCTGGCTGATTTGTTGCTTAAACCCAGTACGATTGAACCTTCAGAAGTGATGAGCCAGGTGGCAGGAGCCTTCGGTGTGACTGTTCAGAACCTGATCGGACCCGACCGAAGGCAGGAAGTGGTACTTCCAAGACAAATTGCCATGTATTTACTGCGCGAGGAAGCCAACTATTCACTCCCAAAGATTGGTGAAGCAATGGGTGGACGCGACCATACTACGGTGATGTATGCTTGTCAGAAAGTAACGGATATGCTCGAGCGGGATGACAAGTTACGACGTCAGGTGATCAAAATTCGAGAACAAATCTACGGGCAATCAAAAATGTCAATTTAGATGGGTGGGTTGATTTTTCTACCCATATTGAGCCGCGTGGATGGATTGCCTTCCCTACCCACGCTGTTTTTCTTAAATAACCTTTTTTCCTTTTCTGGAATTCCACCAAACACCGATATTCTTGAGCAGTCTGCTAAACCAGGGGAAGCCCATCGGTTCGAACTCTTCCTTCATATCCACCCAAGGGTCTCGATCTAACATTTTTCGGACGGTATAACGTCCGACGAGACTTACGCTTGCCAGCACCGGTGCCGCTAAAACCAAACCAATCAGACCAATCAGATTAGCGGCAATGATGGCGACTACCAGTACAGCAGCTGGATGGACCCCTAAACTTTGTCCCATGATGCGCGGTGATACCAGGTTATCGTATATTTGATCCATGATAATTGACAATACGATGGTGAGTATTGTGTAATACATCGGCACTAAGTTGAAGTAATTACCCCCCTGGAATAACGTCACCAAGGCCAATACAATATAAGTAATTAATGGTCCAACATAAGGAACGAAGCGAGCCAACCCAGCCAGGATGGCGATGGCAAAAGCATAACGGACGCCCATGATCGATAATAGGACCGTATAGCTTAAGATGACCAAGATCACAATTGTGAGCTGCCCCCTTAGAAAAGCGTTCCAGATGCGTCCAAGAGCAGTGCTCATCTTCTGAATATCAGATGAATATCCTGGAATGTTAATATAATCGAGAGCGTTGGGAACTTTCCCGGCATCTGCTAATACAAAGTATGAGATGATTAGGACGAAAAAACCCCAACCGATAGTACTGGCCGTGGCACTAGCAAAAGACCCGGCTAACGTCCCAGCCCTTCCGATAATTAATTGCAATGCGTTGATCACCTGGTTGCTGAGCTGACTCAGATCGGTATATTGGCTAAGATCGATCCTATAGGGACCGATGATGATAATCTGACTGGATAGCTTGTCAATCAGACTGGGCAGGTCATTTACAAAACGTTCGATGACCCTGATCAGACTTTCAATCTGTTGTACTGCAGCAAGACCAGTCAGGGTTGATGACGTAATCAGCAGGATTAGAAGTATGATGTAAATGATATTAACCGAGGCGCGCCATGATAGCCTGGTGTGGGTGTTCAGAAAAGCTGCCAAGGGATGAAGTAAGTAAATGAGGATGAAAGCCAGGATCAAAGGTCCGATGATGGATCGGAAGTAAATCAACATTGCCATGAGTAAACCGGCAACCGTGATTCCTACGATCATCTTAAAGGTGGAATTCCATTTAGGTGAGCTTGGATTAGTCTTTTCCACACTCATAGCGATTTCTCTCTTCTTTGTGTGCGTTGCCACCAGTATATTTTTGGTGGTGGAAGCGGTTGGACTGCACTGACAGGCGTCCATTCCAGGTCAAATAAATTGGCAAATATATAACGCCCAATAACCCGCATGGAGGCGATCGTGGGGGCAGCTAATGGGATACCCAACACACCCGCCAAGATAGCGCCCGTAACAATCCCCAAGATGACCACTAATGGGGGGAGGTGGACTCTGCGACCAACGATGCGAGGGATCAAATAATTTAAATCAAATTGCTCGAAGAACAAGTGGAGCCCGATGACGATCAGCATGAACGCCCAATGAGGTACAGGTAACCAGGTTGAGCCTAGGAAAAATGCCAGCAACGAGGCGATGATCAACCAGATACCATGTCCAATACTAGGAAGGAATTCTAAGATTCCTGCCAGGATACCCATTGCCAAGGCAAAGGGTAATCCCAGGATCA
>Ga0153916_10000060_pt1 | contig 61864 bp, 53 predicted proteins | sample Opewatmetagenome_FD_109642 | JGI IMG/M metagenome (GOLD analysis project Ga0153916, IMG submission 109642) | Freshwater wetland microbial communities from Ohio, USA - Open water 3 Core 3 Depth 4 metaG | ecosystem: Environmental > Aquatic > Freshwater > Wetlands | place: USA: Ohio, Lake Erie...
CTTTCGTACGGTCATACAGGACATTTGACCGCACTATTCCTCCCCCCTTCTATTGAAGGGGGGAATATAAGGGGGGTTGTCCTTTCGTACGGTCATACAGGACATTTGACCGCACTATTCCTCCCCCCTTCTATTGAAGGGGGGAATATAAGGGGGGTTGTCCTTTCGTACGGTCATACAGGACATTTGACCGCAGTGTCATGAGTACTACAGCCTTGGGGCGTCCGCACTACCCTATCGAATACTGATCGCCAGTCCCGCTGTCGCCTCGGCAAATTTGCTAAAGGTGTAATCGGCAAAGATTTTCACAAAAGGGACCGGAGTCAGGTTGAAACCCACTGTCAACCGCCCGGTGGACGTCTTGATGGTATGCGAAATAGGCACATCGGGAACGAGAGGATTAGGCGGCGTATAAGTGTATTCGACCTTCATAGACGTCCGGTCCAATCCAAAACCGGCGTAGGGCGAGAAGACAAGGAATGTCTTGGATACTATCGCGTCGAAACTGAGGACAGAGGCAGTCAGCACATCGCCGCCTTTGAAACGATGGTAGGCGATCATGGCGGATACATCTGGGAATCCCGGCACAGGTATGTACGAGCTAAAACTCTTCTTGATAGCAGCACCGTATAGTGAGACAGTCTTATCCTGGAAGCTGAAACTGAAGCCTCGTGCCATCACTTCGAAATCCATAGGCAAACCGACTGAAGCCTGGATCACCGGAAGCGGCACAAGTTTGACATCGGCAGAGTCCAGAATAGCGCTTTTCCCCTTAGGAATCAGCACCATCATCGCTCGCATCCCGACATCGAATCCCAGTGTCCCATGGGTCCGGGCGGTATGATACAATCCGCTGCCGACCCCTATCCCGAAGGCTTGGACGACCGGCGTGGCATAAGCATCAATTTCGCTGGCAGAGTACCGCTGAAATTGATCAAATAGGTTGTCACCCGCCATCACCTGCGACGCGGAAAAAATCGCGATGATCAATAAGACTATGACCGAATGTCGCCTCATGATTCCTCCTTCTGACCTGCTTGCAGCAGGCAGGTTGCTATATGATATAGGTTGGGTAACTCTCAAAATACAGAGCTTGCTCTTACGCTGGATGCAACACGATCTTGACGATTTCCGACCGCGAGAACAGCCTCATGGGCGGAGCCCACGTTCCGGTACCGCTTGATGTGTAAATATGCGACGACCCTACTCGGAACAACCCGTAAGCGTACTTGTAGTACAACATCACGATGGCATCCATCGGAGGAAGCTGTCCGGCATGCACATGTCCGGACAATTCCAAACTCACCCCTTTGGCGACAGCCTGATCAAAATACAGTGGCTCATGCGAAAGCAAAATCGCAGGTTTGGACGGATCGTGATGCTCCGCCGCCTTGTCGAGATCCGCCCCAATTCCCATAAAGCTCTTACCGGTCTGATCATCGACCCCTAAGATGTCGATCGAATCGGCGATAGTGACGCAGCTGTTCCGAATCACCGTGATCCCCAGCGATTGGCACAGATCAAAGAACGCCTCCACTCCAGCATAATACTCGTGATTGCCAGTCACTGCCAGGACGCCGTTGGGCGATTTCAATTTCCTTAGAGCGTCGACGAAACCGTTGTCGTTTCGAATATCTTCATCAATCAAGTCGCCCACGATCACCATCAGATCGGGATGGAGCTCGTTGCACCTATCCACAATCGACTCGAGCCACCTTGCCGACTTCCACCGATCCAGATGGATGTCCGCGATCTGGACGATGGAAAATCCGGACAACGATTCGGGCAGACCGGGAATCGGAATCTCCAGGGTCGTGATGCGCTGCGGGCGCAGTCCGTTGTAGAGCGAATATCCCGAAGCCAGCACCACCAAACCGAGGGACACCAGCGTCAATGCGTGCGCATAGCGCGGGAAAACAAATGCAAAGAACATCTGGATAATGAAAACCGACAATGCTATCGAGATAATCCCCATCCAGACTGCCCCCACGTACCCTATCGGAATAGCTATCGGACTATGCCTGAAGAACTGCGCCAGGAAAAACGATGCCGCCAGTGCAAGAAAGGCAATCTTGAGCACATTGCGCATTGGCGCCGCCAGTCCCAATCCACCAGCAATCCGCCAGTACACGAAGTAGTGGATGGACAGGTAGACAGCGACGGCACTGAATAAGAACGTGAGGAAAGATATAAGGGACATCTTCATTATATCATGAATTGGTCCGCATATTAGCCAATTTTCTTCTTTGACTCTCTCTTTTGGGATTCAATCGTAATGTAAATTGGATACATCCAATTGGCAAAACGCCAGTCTCCTCTGCCCCCTTCTGGATCCGGTTCCACGACGCCGACTTTCTTCATCTTAGTGAGAAGGTTGTCAAAAACCAGCCTCTCTTCAGCATCCAGTCTTGTCTCGACCTCATGTTTGCTAAAATGAGGAGATACGGGCAATCCCCCCCACTTCATGAGAATCGATAAGTATTTTTCACTTCTGATGCTGCTGTAGAATGTGGGTTCGAGATACTTCTGCCCAATCTGGTCAGCAGCTCGCCAGATACCCTGAACGGCATCTTTTGCGTCAATTATTCCGTCAGTATCAAGCCAGAAAGTAGCGTCCCCAATTTCGTGCATCATTGCCGGCAGTCCACTCGAAAATCTTGCCATTGGCTTTGCCGCCTCAGATTGTATCTTAATGCCCACTCTTTCAAATGTGTTTGTAAAGAAGCCTAAGACTTCCCTATCTGTAAGCCTGTCCACATGCACCATCCTGAAAACCCTCATGAGGGAGGGCTGCAGTCTTGATAATTCATCTCTTCTTTCGGGAACACCAATTAACATCACTGCGACAGGAAAATGATCATAGTGTGTCCCGATGTAGTCCACGAAGCTCTTGTACCAGTCGGCAAATTCCGGATTCCTTGCCAGCCCATTGATATCATCTAAAGCGATGAGAATTCCGGCCTTTTCATCCCCCAATCTCCTTAGGAAATTTCTGAGAGCGTTCGGGAAATCTCTGACCAGACCATGCAAGCGATCTTTAGGAGGCGCGAAACTCACCGATACGTCAAAAAGTCCCACCGACTGAATGAAACCGCCAAAGAGCTCTTTGACCTTATCAAACCAAGGCTGATTGCCCGTTTCTTTCAAGAGCTGCTCAAGAATATGCCGCACCATTTCATCCAGTGTAGAGACACCCCCCAAGAACACATGCAATCCCAAAATATTCTGTCTCGTTGAGACCAGCTGAATTAAGAACTTGGCAAAGGAGCTCTTCCCCATACCGCGTTCACCGGTTAGAAAGATATTCTCCTGTTTGCCTGATAATATCTGTTTGACATAACGGTTGACTTCAGCGATTTGATCCTCTCTGCCCACAAATAGCTCGACTGGGACAGGATGCCCGGGGGTGAACGGACTACTCTCTTTCGTATTCATGGTATACTCCTACTCAAGAAGGCCTACTGAAAGCCTATTTCTCAATGCCCTGCCTTGCCTCCACGCCGTGCAGATAATAGTGTTTGATCTCCCGCATCTCCGTGACCAGATCCGCCCGGTCAATCAATTCCTGCGGCGCTCGGCGACCGGTGAAGACCAATTCCACATGCTCCGGCTTGACGTCGATTACTGACAGGAGCTCCTCGGTCGAAATCAGCTTGAAATAATGTGCGACGTTGATCTCGTCCAGAATCACCACATCATACCCACCCGAAGTGATCACCTGCTTGATCTCGTCGAAACCCCGCTTCGCAAGTTCGTGATCCTCTGGAGAGGGCTTGCCGGTGATGAAACACCCTGTGCCGTATTGCTTCAAGGTGATCAAGTCCTCGAACCGCTTCAGGGCGTGCAGTTCCGCATAATCCATCCCTTTGATGAATTGCCCGATGTACACTTTCAAACCGGCACCGGCGGCGCGGATCGCCAGCCCGATTGCGGCGGTGGTCTTTCCCTTCCCATCGCCGGTATACACCTGGACGTAGCCTTTGCTGAGCTTCATAGAATAGGCAATGTGGTGTCAGGATCACAGGGGATTCTGACCTACCCGCTGTCACGCGAGGACGCATGACAGCACCATTAACATCATAACCGTGGTGCAGGGTGTCCTCACCCTGCACAGACATTGGGTACCTTAGCCGCAGGGTGAGTACACCCTGCGGCACTGGAAATCAAGCATGGTATCAACCGTCCCCGCCTGGCACTGAATCAATCGTAGTGTTAGGTGTCCTCACCTGACTCCGCAACACTCAAAGATTCGCACATCGGTGGTGTCGGCCGTCCCCGCCTGACACCTCAACTCTCAAAGGTTATGGCTGGCATATTTCTGCTCCGCCGTCGGAACAGTGAACTCTTCCAGAGGAATTGCCGGTCGAAATGGTCGCCACCGGACAGATTTGAAACGCTTGTCGTATGCGATTCCGGTCAGATTGGTAAACATGAAAGTATAGGGCTGCTCGTCATGAAGAATCTCCTGCAGCCTGATATATAGTTGTTTCCGCTTCTCCACATCGAATTCGGTCCGACCGGCTACGCAGATCGAATCGACCTCGGCATTGATGAAGCTCACATGATTGGACCCGCGGCTTAGTGCCGAAGATGAATGCCAAATCTGATACGGATCTTCTGCCGTCCCCAATCCCCAACCCAGCCAGGTGGCGTCAAATCGCTGATCCTCCACATTTTCCAGGAACACCGACCATTCCAGGAATCGGATCGACATGTCGATGCCTACTTTGGAAAGGTCTTCCTTGATGATGGTGGCAATTTGAGGTCCCAGCGCCCCGCCTTGCGTGGTCAAGAATTCGAACCGGAAATCAACACCGTCCTTATCCCGAATCCCGTCGCCGTCATGGTCAACCCACCCTGCTTCCTCCAATAACTGGACAGCTTTCGCCGGATCATAGGGCCAGGATTGAATGTCATGGTCGAAAAACTTGCTCTTAAAATAGAATGGGGACACAACGATGATCCCCCGCCCATACATCAGCGTCTCGAGGATCTGCTTCCTATTGATGAGATGCGTCATCGCCAGGCGCACCCGCTTGTCCTGAAAATACGGCTTCTTGCAGTTCCAACCAATGTAGGAATAGGCGAAGGCATAGTATGAATCCTTGACATACTCTCGCAGGAACTTGGGAGTAGTGGTCTGTGTCACGAACTGAATCGGCGTCAAAGCGGAAATATCCAACTCGCCCTTCTTCAACGCGGTTAAGGTCGGCGGATCATCCGTAATCACCTTGAAAATAATTCGATCCAGATAGCCCGTATTGGGTTGGTCTCCACGCCAATAATTGGTATCCCGCTCCAGCACGATCTGATCGGAAGTCTTCCACTCCAGGAATTTGTACGGACCAGACCCGATGGGGTTGCGATTGTTGGGATGGTTGTTGAAATACTCGCCGAATGCCTCCGCATTCTTCTCCAGCAAATGATCGGGATCGTAGATATGCCGGGGCAAAGCGACCAAATTCCCGCCAAGGAAAACGTCATGGTGGACATACGGCTCCTTGCAGTGGAAAATGATAGTATAATCATCAGGTACTTCCACACTTTCGACCCTGGTGTAGTAATTTCTGGTCGAAGCGCAGTCCACAAACGGGCACATCACCACATCATAGCAGAATTTGAAATCATGTGCGGTCACCGGAGTCCCGTCCGAATAATGCACGTCTTTCCGAAGCCGAAATTTGTATGTCAGATGATCGGCGGAAATCTCCGGTAGGCTTTCCGCAATAACGGGCACCAATTCCTGAGTATCGATGTCACGCGTCAACATGGCTTCGTGGACATAGCTCAGCATCTCGGAAGCCACCGCGGACGTTTCCGTGTAAGGATTCAATGACCCCGGCTCATTGGGGATATGGTAGAAAATCCAGTCACCGTCCACCTTTGGACCGGTGTAGGTGGCGTTGTTTTCCTCACGGGTGATGCCCACGCCGGTGCCGGCACCTTCGCCGCCGCACCCGACCAATAATATCAATGCCAGACACCCGACCGTGACAAATGCCGCGATTCGCTTCATAGTTATGTCCTCCGATACGGAGTTTAACCCAATTTGGATTATGCCTTAGCCTCGACGCAGATTTCTTTCCCGCGTTGGAATGCCTTGATATTCAACTCTTCCGTTCCCCGAGGGACGCGCTTCTTGATGACATTCAACCAGACAGCATCCGGAATCAACAACTTGGTGGACAAAGCGCCCAACAGCACCGTAGATCCCAATCGAGGATTCCCAAGTTCCTGGCAAATGTCAGCCACGTCCGCCACGATGACATCCACACCCCGATCTCTGATCTGCTCGATGGCATCCATCGGGTAATCGTATTCCTTGGTCATAGCGATGGGTGGAATCAGACGTTGCGTGTTCACGACGATAGTCCCGCCCTCCCGTAATTGGTGACACCACCGGAGCGCTTCCGCCGGTTCGTACGCCAAGATGACATGAGCCGATCCCCTGGGAATCAATGGGGAAAATACTTCTTTCCCGAACCGCACATGGCTGGTAACCACCCCTCCACGCTGTGACATCCCGTGGACTTCGCTTTTCTTGCAATCCATGCCGGCTTGCATGGCAGCGTCCGCCAGGATTTCGCTTGCCAGGATGATCCCTTGCCCGCCGACACCCACAATCAACACATTGGTCGTTTCCATTATTCCACCTCCTCAGTCATCATCACGGAGATGGCGTCCACCGGGCAAAGCTGGGCGCAGAGGTCGCATCCCGCGCACTCTGCGGCATCGATTTCCGCCTTGCGAAGCCCTTTCGGCGTGGTCTGCTCTGAGGCGAACAACGCCGGGCAGCCGATCTTCAGACAGACGGCGCACCCATTGCATATTTCCAGGTCAATTTGATATGGTTCGCCGCGCCGTTTCTTTGGAAATAATCGACACGGCTCCGAGGTAATCAACACAGATGGACCGGGTTTGCTGATGGCATCTTTGATGGTCGCCATCGCCTTCTCAAAATCGACCGCATCCAATGCCACCACATGCTCAACGCCCAGTGCTCTTACGATCGCGGGAATGTCTGCCTGATGAGTGGGTTCGCCCATCAGCGTCCAGCCGGTTCCGGGGTGGTTTTGCCCTCCGGTCATCGCGGTCGCCCGATTATCCAGGATGATGATGGTCACGTTGCTCTTATTGTATACCGCATCCATCACACCGGTCAAACCGGAATGCAAGAAGGTGGAGTCGCCGATGACCGCCACCACCGGATCCTTGCTGCCTCCCACCAAATCCACTCCGATGGCGGTGCCGATGGATGCACCCATGCAAATGCAGCTGTGGAGCGCCTCAAGCGGAGGCAATGCCGCCAGCGTGTAACACCCGATATAACCCAGGACATTGGCTTTCAATTTCTGCAGAGCATAGAACACAGTGCGATGCGGGCATCCCGCGCACAGCACCGGCGGTCGAGGAAGGACATCAGCAAAAGGTGGTCCCACGAATGTCATCTCAGGAAGAATTTTGGCATCCACCATCGCCGTCTGTAACCGCTCCGGATTCAACTCACCCTCAAGCGAGACATATTGTTTCCCGAGGCAGTCGATGCCTGCGGATTTCAATTCCGTCTCCAGGAACGGATCCAATTCCTCCACCACCAGCAATCGATTCACCGAATCGGAGAACTGCCGGATCTTCTCCAACGGCAGGGGCCACGACATCCCCAGCTTCAACACACTAACGTCGGGCAACACATCACGCACATATTGGTAAGAGATACTTGATGTGACAATCCCGACCGCCTTCGACCGCATCTCGATCCGGTTGCTTGGAGTCGTTTCCGCATATTCCCGAAGCCGTTCCAACCGTTCTTCCACAAATCGATGCCGCTGAATGGCATAGATGGGCATCATGACGTACTTGGAAATATCTTTCTTGAATCCCTTGACTTCCGGTTGCCTCCATTCCCCACATTCGACGATAGTCTTGGAATGCGAAATCCGGGTGGTCAATCGCAACATGACCGGCGTATCGAACGCCTCGCTAACCTGATATGCTTCCAGAAGGAAATCCTTGGCTTCCTGGCTGTTGGACGGCTCAAATAAGGGGATCTTGGCAAATCTGGCATAATGACGGTTGTCCTGCTCGTTCTGCGAACTGTGCATCTCCGGGTCGTCGGCGCTGACCACCACAAAACCGCCGTTGACTCCGGTATAGGAAAATGTCATCAACGGATCGGCAGCGACATTGACTCCCACGTGCTTCATGCACACTAACGCCCGTGCGCCCGCCATTGACGCCCCGATCCCTACCTCAAAAGCTACTTTTTCGTTCGGGGACCACTGCGCATACGCCCCAGGGAATTTCGACAGCGTTTCCAGTATTTCTGTGGAAGGAGTCCCGGGATAAGCCGCTGCCAATCGAACGCCGGCTTCCATCGCACCCTGTGCTACCGCTTCATTGCCGGACAGCAATCGCTTCATGTATCGACCTTTCTACCGCATTGTACGCATATGTAAATGCTTTCCCGCCGAAGGAGCAAAAGCTGAGCTCGACCGAGAGGTCTGAATTCGGCAGGATTGCGAATTGGCTGATTTGATACAATGGTGGGAAATATCGGGAATGGTCGCATCCTATGCTGGTGACCGATATTCTTTCGCCTGCTCTTCGCCGTCCAATACTCGAAAAGCGCCTCGGGCAAGAGCCTCCATCTCCATCTCACCGCTTCGGCGAAAAATCGGCGCAAGAAAGGAAATGCGGCTCCGCAGTTCTTCGAACAACCGATCGGAATGCATCATCCCACCAGTCAGTATCACCCCATCCAATCGCCCGGACAACACCACCGCCATGGCGCCGATTTCCTTGGCGACCTGGTACGCCATAGCGGAAAATATCAGCGACGATTGGTCATCGCCTCGCTGGATTCGCTCCTCGACAACCCGCAGGTCATTCGTGCCCAGGTAGGCGATCATGCCACTTTCCCGCGAGAGCTTGTTCAACAACTGCTCCCTAGAGTACCTCCCGCTGTATGCCAACTCCACCAATGGTCCAATCGGCAAAGCCCCCGCCCGTTCCGGGGAAAACGGACCCATCCCGAGCAGAGCGTCGTTAACGTCGATGATCTTTCCCCCATCCAACGCACAGACAGATATTCCTCCCCCCAGATGAGCGACTACGAACCTGGATTCCTCCAACGCCTTCCCCAATTCCCGAGCCACATCCCGAGCCACTGCCTTGATATTCAATGCATGCGCTCGAGAGCGCCTCTGGATCTCCGGCACCCCCGAAATTCTGGCGATTGGCGGCAAATTGTCCACTGTCACCGGATCCACCACAAATGCAGGCATTCCACGTGGCTCGGCATATCGGTGCGCCATCAACGCACCCAGATTTGAGGCATGAGCAGAAAAACGTGCCGCCATTAGGTCGGACAGCATATCCTGGTTAATACGGTAGGTTCCCCCTTCCAGAGGACCCAGCAAGCCACCACGTCCAACCACCGCCACCCAATGGCATTCCTCGAGCGGACTCACCCACTCCAACAGTTGCTGGAATCGCAAATCCAACTGATCCACGATTCTTGGGAACTTCTTCAATTCGTCCGCATCATGAGCGATGACTGTTTCGTGAAGGACGTGCTGCCGCGAATATGCCGCCAGCTTGGTGGAGGTGGACCCAGGATTGATGACGAGTACACTCTCAGACGTGGCATCGGATCGCATAGATTCTCAGGTCACGGTGCGGAAGGCAACAATCGCGATGATAATCATCGCCAGGATGATCAATATGACGGATAGCCGCTCCAGCAGCTTCCTTGAGGAACGGTGTTTTCTCTTCTTCTTGACTTTGTACTTTTGAAAGCGTTTTTGCTCAAATTCGGAGCGCAGCATCCAGCGAACGTTGCCATGCCGGTCCTTGACCTTGATGTAATCCGGCTTATCGCTGTAGAACTTGGCTTCTTCCTCGCGAAGGATCGCATTGGTCTCCTCCGCAACGGATTTGTCCGCGTCGACAGTCTCGAACGACCCCTGTTCGTTCTGAGGCTGCATCTTCTTCTCCAGGAGAGCCCGGTGCTCCTGGCGAATTCGTTCTTTTTCTTCGTCAGTCAGCAATTATGTTCTTCCCCTTCTGCTTCATTAATCGACGGACTTCACGATAATCCGTCGCAGATAGTAATAGCACGAATTTTTTTCGGTGGTCCGCACCCGAACCGAATTTTCTCCCTGATGAAGGTGCAATTTGATCTGCCGCGAATCCACTCCGATCGGTTGCCCGTCCTCGAGAACCGACGATGGCTTCACATGTGGAAAAACCTCCTTGTTATTAATATCGATTGCCAAATCGTTAACTTCAGTCAGATGGAACAGATAATTGTTCTTGGATCCATAACCGTAAAGCTCCAATACGATATTGTCGTTTCCGTCGAAATGTTCCGGCAGTTCGAAATGCATCTCGACAAAATCCGAACCAGGCGGATTCCTTCGCGCAAAAGCATACCCCATTTCCCAATAATAGGTTCCTTGCGATTTGACGTTCTCGATAGTCGGTCCGTACTCGAAACTCTCCACCGCACCTTGATCCGGCAAGTAGTAACCCGCCGTTACGTCTCGACACCCACGACGGATCAGTTGCCCATCATCGCCCAGAGAGGCTTCGATGTAAATCCTTGGCAAATAAACCGCCACCATTTCCACCGTTGGGCTTATCTCGGTAAGGGAGACCTGCCGGGACTCAGGTGTCTTATATCCCGGCACTTCCCCAAAGCTGACCTGGTAATCGCCGAGAGGAATCGACTGCTGATAGAGCCCGCTGGTTACCGATCGACCATCGAGGAAAATCGGTCCCGATATTGGCTCCGTCTTGATGGTTAGAGATGTGGGGATATCGCGAACCAGCTCGAAAGACAGCGAGATCAGCTCACCGGGTTTCCGAAGATGCACAAGACTATAGGACGGGTCGCTGCGGTAACCAGATTTCCGTAGTTCGAACGTATGAGAACCCAACGGCAAATTATTGATCACAGAATTGATTTCCGCAGCCAGTGGGTCGCCGTCCAGATAAATCGTCGCGTCCGGTTCGTTCGACGTGATGAATACCGAGGCATTCTCCTGTCTGGGAGTTGCACGTCGCTCGGTGTTGGAGGACGTCGCCGGAGCCGCCTGCCGCTTCGGAATGTCCGACGGTTTCTGATTCGAACCATTCACGGAATAACTTGACCGAAGCGCCAATTCCGAAGGGGGCATGCTATCCAATTCGACATAAACCGTGATGGTGTCAGATTTCCCGAAAGTCACCGGTACGAATTTGGTCTCAAACCCTGCCTTGTAAACTGCAATCTTATGTTGACCCGGCGAGATGCGACGGATCGTGGCGTCCGTCACATGCGGCGACAGGAGGTTATCGACGAAAATCGAAGCGCCAGCCACATTGGATTTGACAATGAGCACTCGAGAAGGCTTGGATATCCTATAGATCCACACCACCGCAATCACCGATAGAACCGCGACAGCTGCCGCTAAGTATTTCCGGATGTTTCGCCAGCGCTCCTGCTTCCTTGCCTCCGACCTCTCTATCGATTTCCGCCGCTTTTCCTCGAATAATTGCCGATGAATCCAACGCTTCTGTCCGTATCTGTCCACGTATTGAATGTAATCGGAATTCTCGCGAAAGAAGCGATCTTCCTCCTCTTTCTTGACCCCCCGGATTTCCTCCTCCCGAACCCGTTCCTCGGTGAGCTCGTCTGAAACAGCCTTTCCGGAGGCGGCTTCCGCGGCACGCCGCTGAATTTCCTCCGCATCGCGCCGCTGTCGAAGCTCCAATTCCAGCCGAATCTTCTCCCGTATCCTCGCCTTTTCTTCTTCAGACAACATCGTCCGTCAGCAACATCAATCTTGTGAAAGATATCTCAAGAACTTCCCCATCTCAAATTAATATAACCAAATTTCCCAACAATGTCAACAAAAACCGGCGCACTTGCATCGCGAATATCCCATGATCTGACGCAATCAACGCACTACAACTTCCACCACTTTGTTGACATCCAAGTACTTGCCGGCGATTCTCACCAGTTCTTGCCCCGTCACTCTCTGTATCGCCTGCGACCAGAGATCCCAACTGCGATCCACCCCGTCCAATTCGGCAAGACCCATGACCATTGCCTGGTTGATTCGAGTCATCCGCCGCATTCCTTCGTCCCGCAACAACTGATTGACGATCCTTCGCACCTGCAACGAATCGGGAACCTCTGTCAGACATTGCGCAAGGATTCCCCTGGCGACGGCAATCGAGGTGTCCACATTCTCGGGACCGGTTCCCCAGCCCGCCCGCCACAACGCCCAATTGTCCACGAACCACAACGAACTGCCGATGGAGTACGCCCAACCCCGTTCCTCGCGAATCACGAATGCCAACCGGTCGCTGACGATACCATTCCAGACTTCCAATGCCGCACGATCCGCAGGATCGACATATCGCAGCACCGTGCCCAGCCTCACCGCAGATTGCTTCTTCCCAAAGGCTTCTTCTACCCGACCTCCCACGTCCGGAGGCGGCGCATATTTCAAATCCGGCAACTTGATGGCTGGCAGACTGGCGAATGTGGCTCGCGCCTGCTCCAGGATCTGTCGGGGACTTGACGCCGTGATCACCGTCAGAATCACGTTGGTACCCGCGAAATACGACCTATAGTATGATGCAATCTTCCGAGCGGTCACCGCACCCACGGTCGCCCGCGATCCGAACTCCGATTGAGCCAGGGGATGATCCGCACCCAGCATGGTGGACAAAAACAACTGATTCGCCCGCCAACTGGCGCTGGTTTGCTTCGAGGACAGCACGCCCACCAACTCGGTCTTCGCCCGGCTGACCGTCACAGAATCGATCGGAGATTGGGTCACGATTCCGCCCAGCAGATTCAGCGCTTCCGTCCGGTACTCATCCAAACACTCCATCCTGAGGTAGGAGTATTCCGGCGAAGTTCGGTAGTCATCATATGGAATATTGGGATTATCAGTAGTTTCCAACTCGGCACCAATCTTCTGCAACGCATCATCCAGAGGCTTGCCGTCCACAACCAGCGCCTGCCCCAAAACCCGATGCAACACATCGGCATACCCCGCCCGCGTCGGTCCTTCCCGAAAAGCTCTGCCTTTCACCAGCAGATGAGCGGCAAAAATCGGTGCGTCACGATCCTGACGCACCACGACCACCATTCCATTCACTAACTTGCCTCGCACCGTGGTTTTTGCCTGCTGGCTTGTCGTCTGTGGCTGGCTTGCTTCCGAATACGGCACAAGACAAGTGGCAACATATTGCGGATAGCTCAAATACTCGTCCGCCACTGCCATCTCCTCGTTGGCGGTCACCCTCCCCCAATGTTCGTACTGGAATTTCCACATGGGATATCCGCCGCGCGCAAAGATCTGGGAATTCATCATCCCGTACATATGCAGCCTTTGCCCCTGAAGGATGTCCTGAGATCGATGCGCCTGAATGGCAGCCGCCACTCGCTCATCCGTAATCCAATCGTGCAAAGCGGACAGCATCTGGAACAATCCCATGACCGCGGTGTCCACCAGAGATCGCCTTGGAACATCGACGTAGAAATTCAACGTGGCGAAATCCCGATCCTCGAAATATTCAACAGAGATGTCGGAAATGGATGAATCCGGTGTTTCGTTCAGATGCATCTGGAAATAGGGATTCAGCATCTCCGCGGCAAGCCTCGCAGGATAATAGTCCTCCGACCACACGTTTGGAATTTCGATCCCCACCCGCAAGTAACACTTGTCCACTTTCCCGTCATATTCCGTCACATGATTGACCGACGACGAAATCAGTGATGACAGATCCAACGCCACTTTCGGAGGAATCTGTCCCGGCGCGTACTCTCCAAACGTACTGTCGATGACCGTCGTCATAGCGGGGGATTGAAAATCACCGATGACCACACAGACCATGTTATTGGGAACATAATGCAATCGATAGAATTCCACCAACCTCTCCCGAGGCAAACGAGCAAGTCCTGCCTCGGATCCGAGAATTGGACGGGCGTAAGGAGTATCCTTGTACATTGTCCGGTAGAACAAGTCATCCGCCTGTTCTGTCGGTTGGTCAAAATCGCGCCTCAACTCTTCCAGGACGATCCCCCGCTCCTGCTCGAGAGTATCCGGGGGAAACGTACTGTGGAAAATCATATCTCGCAGCAATTCCAGCGACCCATTGAATGTCTCCTTGGGACTCAGAATGAAGAACTCCGTGTATTCGCGCTTGGTGGAAGCATTCACATAACTGCCCAGGACGTCGAAATCTTCGTACAATTGCTTCTTGGAGCGATGCTCGGTTCCGTCAAAGATGGCATGTTCCAGAAAATGACCCACGCCGGCAACATCTTCGGTCTCATCCCGCTGACCAGATCTTACTACAAGGAAGCACGCAATCATGGGGTTCGCATGATTCTCGATCAGCACCACTTCCATCCCGTTATCCAGCACCGTCGCTGACGACACATAGGGCTCACCCACCTCCGTGGATTCGGGCATCGAAGGTTCCGAGGGTGCCTGCTGAGCAGTCGCCGCAGGCATCATCAAGGTTACCGCCGCGATACAACCACCTATCAAACCAACCGCATATCTCTTGTTCATGCCGAGTAATACCTCTTGTTTCATAACCTATTTCCACCAGAAAGCACGATTCTCCTATCGCCCTCGTCAGACATGGGCGCCTGTCTTCCAATCGACCATTCCGAAGACTACAGCGGGATGTTCCCGTGCTTTCGCTTGGGATTGGTGTCAACCTTGTTTCGAAGCATACGGAAAGTACTTATCAGCCGGGGTCGGGTCTGACGAGGCTCGATGACTTCGTCGATATAACCCCGTTCCGCTGCAATATAGGGGCTGGCGAATTTCTCGGTATATTCTTCGATCTTTCTGGCTTCCTCTTCTTCGGGCTTTTCCGCAGCTTTGATTTCCTTGGCGAATATAATCTCCACCGCGCCTTTAGGACCCATCACCGCGATTTCCGCCGAGGGCCATGCGAAATTCATATCCCCCCGAATATGCTTCGAATTCATGACGTCATAAGCGCCGCCGTACGCCTTCCGGGTGATCACCGTCACCTTGGGCACTGTCGCCTCGCAATAAGCGTACAACAGTTTCGCCCCATTCATGATGATACCGTTCCATTCCTGGTCGGTGCCGGGTAAGAAGCCCGGGACATCCTCAAACGTCAGAATCGGTATATTGAATGCGTCACAGAATCGAACGAATCGACCTCCTTTGCGCGACGAATTGATGTCCAATACACCCGCCAGCACCGCCGGCTGGTTCGCCACAATCCCCACCGACATCCCGCCCAACCTTGCAAATCCGACTACAATGTTGCCGGCGAAATCCTCATGCACTTCGAAGAAATCACTGTCATCCACCACCCGGCGGATCACGTGACGGATGTCGTAGGGCTTATTGGGATTGTCAGGCACGATCTGTTCCAACTCCGGATCCTGGCGGTCGTCTGGGTCTGTCGAATATACAAGCGGAGGATCTTCCAGGTTGTTCTGCGGAAGAAAGGACAACAATTTCTTGATTCTCTCCAGGCAGTCCACCTCATTGTCGCACGCGAAATGAGCTACACCGCTTTTCGAGGCATGGGTGTCGGCGCCGCCCAATTCCTCGTACGTTACCTCCTCGTGGGTGACCGTCTTGACCACCTTGGGACCGGTCACGAACATATAAGACGTCCCGCGCACCATGAAGGTGAAATCGGTGATGGCAGGGCTATACACCGCCCCTCCGGCGCACGGGCCCATAATAGCGGATATTTGAGGGATTACGCCCGACACCAAAGTATTCCTGAGGAAAATATCCGCGTACGCGCCTAGCGACACCACTCCTTCTTGAACACGAGCCCCTCCGGAATCGTTCAATCCAACCACCGGCGCGCCGTTCTTCAATGCAAGATCCATAATCTTGCATATCTTCTCGCCATGAGATTCCGACAGGGAACCGCCGAAGGTGGTAAAATCCTGGCTGAATACAAACACCAACCGCCCATTAACCATCCCGTATCCTGTAACCACGCCGTCGCCCAGAATTCGGTGCTTGTCCAATCCGAAATCGGTGGAACGATGCGTCACCAGCATGTCAATCTCCTGAAACGTCCCCTCATCGAGCAAGAGATCGATACGCTCCCGAGCGGTCAGCTTGCCCTTGTCGTGTTGAGCCTTGATCCGCTCCGCTCCGCCCCCAATCAGCGCCTGAGCTTTTATCGCTCGCAACTTTTCGATTTTCTTTGTCATCTCAGACATAATATCCACCTGTCAAGATATGATCCTGCAGGGTGAGGACACCCTGCAGCACGTTCAATGACGGGTTATGGGTCACCCTGAACAAAGTGAAGGGTCTCAAGCGGCAGCAAGGCGTAAGATCCTCAGCGGCTACCGCACTCCAAAATGTATTGGTTACAGCATCCCGCTGCGTTTTCGGATCAGCCATTCCACGGCTAAGAGTCCCACAAATATCCATAGAAGCCAGGCTCGGTTCCACATTGGCACTTCCCACGACACGGCACGTGCTTTCCGAGGAAACTGCAACTGTGCCGCCAGACTATCGAACCTATCGGGCGTGACAAAAGAACCCCCTGATTGTGAAGCCACTGTGCGCAAGAGCGTGGGATTCATCGCCGTATTCAAGTACTCGATGTTGAATGCCTCCACCGTGAATTTCCCGCGGTCCTCCCCCAAAAGCCCTCCGCGATTGGCGGTTCCTTGATAAGTGTACTCCCCCTCCGTCCACGGGGAGAGATCGCCGCCGTACCGCCCATTGCCCTCACCGTCGAGAACCAATCGGACCGTTTGCCCGCCTGCTGCAATATGCACTTCCACTTCCGCCCCATCCACCGGCTGATAATCTTCGTTGTACACCTGCGCCGACAATCTCACCGTTTCGCCGCCCTGGTAAATTGGCTTGCTGGTTGTGATTCGAAGCAGCTTATCTTCTTCACGAGTCACTAAATAGCGGATACTGCGATCCACCAGGGTTTCCAACGTGACGGCTTGCTCCGCCGACCGTTGAAATCCCCACTTCCACAAACCCCATGGGAGCAGCGCCATGCTCTTCATCCACCCCGCCTTTCTGACCACAATGGCGGGTGCCGGCGCAGCACTTGCCGGAACACTGGCGACTGCGATGACCTGACTTCCATCTTTCTCCAAAAAGAGATTCGGTCTCATCCACAGAGGAGGCAGCCCTTCCCACCGAATCCACACGTTCCCTTCGTCGTTTTGGAAAATGACATGAGACACCCCGCCGGTGCACTGCGCTTCCACCGTCTGATCCGAATATCGTGCCGTCCGGACCGGGATGATGTCAGCGATCACATCCAGCTTCCTGAGCGATACCTCGGGACCCATGAAGAAGAGCACGGGAACGTCCTTCTGCTTCACTATGGCGGACAGCGTCGCCAGGTTCCCCATTGACGTTTCAGCCGAGGGATAATGATGAAGGATAATCAGATTCTTCTTGCTTAACTCCTCGGCAGACGGGAAAGTCCCTTCGTAGTACCCTCCTTGGGACGTCTGAGTCAGCAGAGAGTGGCTGATTCTTGGATTGTCATGCAGGATCTTCGTCAAGAATTCCAGATCGAAATCCGGAGCACCAGCCAACACCAGAACGCTGACTTTGCTTTCCAGTACTTTGATATAGAAAGACTTCCGATTGTTGCTAGTGGTCAGTTCACCTTCAATCGGGTCCAGCGAAACCTCGTATTTCCAGGTTCCGGCATCTTTCGGAATGAATGTGAAATGAGCGGACTCCTCGAAGAAATCGTCTTTCCACCGAATCGATTGAACACCGAGATTCTCGCCCTTCGGACCGGTCAACTTGAGGACGGAAGTCTCGCCTCGAATTCCCACCCCCCGCACTTGAACGTCCAGAGGAACCCGATCTCCCGAATAACAAATCTCATTGGTCACCGCCTGCACGATCATCGCATCCCGTGCCGGGGTTGAATCACCGACCCCTATCGTGAACAACGGTACCACTGAGTACTGCGCCATCCGGACCGGATTCTCGCCGGCATTGTTGTCACCGTCCGACAAAATCAACTCCGCGGCGTAATTCTCATCCCGTAGCGCCGATTCCACTCTTTGCCAGGCGCCATATAGATTGCTGCCGGTGCGATCAAACGCAAGTTGGTCCAACTTGTCTTTCGGTACCGCCCACACCGAGTCCGCAAATCCGTAGAACCTGACATCGAACCGGTTACTCAAATCGGACCACGCCGGATCTTGCAGCACTTTTTCGACGGCATCGGACCGCTTCCCTGCGCCCTCTTGCAACCCCATACTGGCGGAATCATCGATCAGCACAGCCAGGATCGGGATTTCGCTTTCCTCGACCAGAAACGAGAACACCGGCTTCCACAGCAACAGCAAGAGCACCGCCAGACTCAGCGCTCTCAGAATCTTCAGCAGATTCCGTCTCCAGGACGACACCGGCGGTACCGTGTGCCGGTACACCCACCACGTAAAGAACCAGGCGGCAATCATCGCCGCAATCAAGAGCAGGGCACTTTGACTGAAATGAAGGCCAACTGTGAAAAGAGGAATCGCCATATTTCCGTATTCGGTCATTCTGAACGCAGTGAAGAATCCGCCCTGTGACCCAGCCTGAGACCCTTCGCTTGGCTCATGGTGACAGACAGTCGGTCATACGGATATCGGGCGTTGCGCTGCGCTCTTCTCCTAGCTTACCTGCGCTCTGCGCGTGGGGGTGTCAGGGATTCCAGCCGCCATCCCGGCTGAGCCGGTGCATCCAATCCAGATCGTTCGCCCGCAGACAAACGTCGTCTGCCCACCCACGCAATCATGGCAGCGTTATCGGTACAGAAAGCCGGATCCGGGAAAACTACACTAAAACCGTCCCGCTTCGCCCGGATCGCTGCCAATTCCCGCATTCGACTGTTGGCAGCGACACCCCCGGACACACTGACTTGCGTGATGCCAGTCCGTTCCACCGCCCGGGAGATCTTCGCGACCAGCACTTCCATCACCGCTTCCTGCACGCTGCTCAACACATCGTCCCTGCGGCTGATTACCCGCTCGCGGTCTTGTTCCAAATACACCCGCACCGCTGTTTTCAATCCGCTGAACGAAAAATCCAATCCGGCATGGATCATCCCCTTTGGGAAATCGAAAGCCTTCCTATCAGCCGCTTTCGACAAACGATCGATCTCGGGACCCGCAGGAAAAGCCAGACCGAACAACACGCCCAGCTTGTCCAACGCCTCGCCCGCCGCATCATCCCGGGTGCGCCCCAGGATCGCATATTCCCCGAAATCAGCCACTCGTACCAGTTCTGTATGCCCGCCGGAGACGATCAACGACAGAAACGGAGGCTCCAGCGACACATTTCCCAATTGGTGCACCCAGAGATGCCCTTCCAGATGATTAACCGCAACGAATGGGATTCCCAGTCCCATTGCGATCCCTTTTGCGACGTTCAATCCCACTAAGAGTGCCCCCACTAAGCCCGGTCCCGCGGTCGCAGCCATTCCCTGAATTTCGCCAAGCCCAGCCCCCCAACTCATCATGACTTCCTGAATAATACCGACGATCAACCGCTCATGATCCCGGCTCGCCAGTTCCGGCACCACACCGCCCCACGCCCGATGCACTTCTTGGGTCGTAGTACGGTGGACCAAACGGCTACCATCATAAAGCGCAGCGGACGTTTCGTCACACGAACTTTCGATTCCCAGCACCAGCACGGACTTATCCTGTTTTCCTCACATTCAACTGCACTCGATCCGGACTGATTCCCACCAAATCCACGCCGCTTGGAAGTCTTACCTCCGGCTGATACAACTTGACACCCGGCTGCCAGACCTGCTGAACATTGATGACTGCCCGAACCGAGGTGTCCCGCAGTCCCCTGAGGAGGCTGACTGCACCTTTCACAGTCACTTCTACCGTCGGCGGTTCGGCAGTCACCTGACGACCTTGAGGAATGGCTTCAAATATCACCGGGACTTTCGAAAATACGATCTGCCCTATCCGGTCAACCTCTGCCGCGACTTCCACCTTGTCCACACTGTACTCTAATCCCGGCTGATCAACTCGCAAATGAAGACTCTCATGGAAATGCCCGGTGACGTCACTAAAAACCACAGAATCGGTGGGAACTTCCCGCAGGCTGCGAACATAGCGACGCGCCCCGGAAATGGTCACGGAATCCTGGGACAAACGGGGCGCACCAGCCAGGACGTATCCCGCTTTGGGAATCAAATTCGCCCGCAATCGAATCGGGACTGTGGCTTTCTCCAAATCATCGAGCCGAATTTCGACCGTATCCGGTGACTCGATCCGCAGTTGATGTGGATGGAAACCGCCGGGCAACCGAATCTGATCGACACTCAGAGGATAGTCGTAGAAGTAACTGATTGTCGAAAGGTCCAACCGAAGAACGGCATCGGAAAAGAACTGAAACATCAGCAACCGCTTGCCGGTATCTCTGCACAGCACCTTCACGGTTGTCGGAATCGGATCCACCAGGACCTTATTGGACTTCTTTCCCACCACGACCAACGGAATGTCGAAGGTCGCTTCGTACTCCGCACTCGTCGTGATAAACACCCAGAGCAGCACCGCGATTATGAGCACAGCGATCTTCGCTTTGTAGTTTCTGAAAAAAAAGCTTCTGATGTCTCTCACGATGACCACCCTATGTAGCATGGGCATCTTGCTCATGCCCGCTCACGGGCTGGAAGCCCGTGCTACTGTGCACCAGCAGACAGCTGACGAAATGACCCGACCCTTTGTCCTCCAGCTCTGGGACAGTGGACTGGCAAAAATCCACGGCTTCCGGGCACCGAGGATGAAACGGGCAACCGGACGGCACCGCTGCAGGACTGGGCACATCGCCCTTCAGCACAATGCGTTTCAGCTTATGATCCGGATCCGGTACCGGTACCGCCGAAAGCAGCGCCTTGGTGTATGGATGCAACGGATTAGCGTACAGCGTCACGGATTCTGTAATCTCGACAATCTTTCCCAAATACATCACCGCCACACGGTCGCTGATGTACTCTACCACACTCAGGTCATGGGCTATGAAAAGATAGGTCAAATGAAATTGCTTCTGAAGATCCTGCAGCAGGTTCAGAATCTGCGCCTGAATCGACACATCCAGCGCCGACACCGGCTCATCGCACACGATGAATTTCGGCTCAACACATAACGCCCTGGCGACCCCAATCCGCTGCCGCTGTCCACCTGAAAACTCATGAGGATACCGACTGGCATGCTGAGGACTCAGCCCCACCACATCCAGCAGATACGCCACACGATCTTTGACTTGCTTCTGGGTCGACGCCAGCTGATGGAACTTGATTATTTCTGTCAGCATTCCTCCGACCGTCATCCGCGGGTTCAACGAACTGTATGGGTCCTGAAAAATAATCTGCATGTTCCGACGGATGTGCCGAATGTCTTTGCGCTTCACGTCAAGGACGTTCTCGCCTTCAAAATATACTTCTCCCGCGGTAGGTTCCAATAGTCGCAAAATCGTCCGTCCCGCTGTGGTCTTTCCGCATCCCGATTCCCCAACCATCCCCATCGTTTCCCCTTCCAGAATGGAAAACGAGATCGAATCCACCGCTTTGACATACCCGATGACCCGCGACAGCACTCCTCGCTTGATTGGAAAATATTTCTTCAACCCTCGAACTTCCAAGAAACCGTTCTTTTGCATCATGTCCTCAGGAATTCATGGAGATCCTTCACTTCGTTCAGGATGACCAAACACAGGGCGCCAGCCTGAGACCCTTCGCTGCGCTCAGGGTGACAGTTAGTCAGTCATTCTGAACGCAGTGAAGAATCCGGCTTGTTCGCTCACGGGTGGCTCTCTTACCGAGGCAAACCAATCATGGACTCGCCCAGGTAAGGTCTCAAGACCTCCGGCACCGCGACGGTACCCTCGTCGGTCTGATAGTTTTCCAGCAACGCCACCATCAGCCGAGATGTCGCCAGTCCTGACCCATTCAATGTATGTACGAAATCGGTTGCCTTCTTATCTTTGCCGCGAAAACGGATGTTCATCCGTCGCGCCTGAAAGTCTTCGAAGTTGGAGCAGGATGACGCCTCCAGCCACGCTTTTTCGCCGGGTGCCCACACTTCGATATCATAGCATTTCGCCGCGGCAAAACTCAGATCACCGGCGCACAGCTCCATCACCCGATACGGAATCTCCAGTTTCCTCAGAACACTTTCCGCGTCCTGCACCAGAGATTCCAGCTCATCGTAAGATCGTTCCGGGCGCACGAATTTGACCAATTCGACCTTGTTGAATTGATGGACTCGCAGAAACCCGCGGGTCTCCTTTCCGTACGACCCCGCTTCCCGCCGGAAACACGCGGTGAAGCCGGCATATCGGATGGGAAGGCGGTCTTCGGGCAGAATCTCATCCCGATGAATGTTCGTAATCGGCACTTCGGCTGTCGGAATCAGGAACAAATCATCTACCTCGCACAAGTACATATCGTTGGCAAGCTTCGGAAGCTGCCCGGTCCCGATCATCGATTCCCGATTGACCAGAAATGGCGGGAACACTTCCCGATACCCCCGTTCCTTCACCTGGACATCCAGCATGAAGTTGAGAAGTGCTCGTTCCAGCGACGCACCCAGCCCTTTATACAATGGAAACCCGGATCCGGCAATTTTTGATCCCCGAGGAAAATCGAGGATGTCCAGAGATTTCCCCAGCTCAAGATGATCCTTCAACGGGAAATCGAAGGATCTCAGATTTTCCCCCCATCGCCGCACTTCAACATTGCCTTCCGACGACAAACCGTCCGGCGTGGTGACGTGAGGCAGGTTCGGAAGCCAAAGCATCTTATCGTGAATGGAATTCTCCAGCTCTCGGAGCTGATCCTCCAGTTTCTTAATTTCCTCGGAAATCTGCCGCATTCGCTCCCGAATATCGGCAAAACCCCTGCCCTGCTTGGCAAGTTGGCTGATTTCCTTGGAGACCGTGTTCCGCTCGTGGCGGAGCGTATCGGTCCTGATCAACAACGTCCGCCACTGCTTATCTAATTCCAGGATCGCGTGGACATCGCCATCCACCCCTTTGCGCTTAAGCCCGTTGATCACTTTGTCCGGATCGTCTCGAAGCAGTTGAATATCCAGCATGCATCATCCCGAGGATTAGTAGCCTCTGTACTTAATCATAACCCAAATTGTTGCGAGGAGAATTTTTAAATCCAACCGGAGCGACATATTTTCCAGGTAGAAAAAATCATAACGCAGCTTTTTCCTGACGTCGTCCAGGCTTTCGTCGTATCCGTGCTTGATCTGTGCCCAACCCGTGATTCCCGGTTTAACGTTCAACCGACGATTGTAAAATGGGATTTCGTTTTGAAACTGCTCCACAAATACCGGGCGTTCCGGTCGGGGTCCCACCAGGCTCATTTCGCCCTTCAGGACATTTATCAATTGCGGTAACTCGTCCAGCCTCAATGGGCGAATGATCCGCCCCACTCGAGTAACGCGAGGGTCATTCTTGCCCGCCCATACCGCTCCGGTTCCTTCCTCCGCCTTGTCCACCATGGAGCGAAACTTGATCAGCGTGAATTCCTTCCCCCTCTTGCCGGTTCGCAACTGCCTGTAAAATACCGGACCTTTGGAGTCCAGCGCAATAGCCACTGCCACCACGATCATGAGTGGCGTTGCCAGAATCAGCAGAGCCAAAGACCCCAAAACATCCATGATCTCCTTGACAATCTTCTGCCACGGCGGCATCAGCACGGGCACGACCTCGATCAGGGGAATTCCCACAATGGATTGAGATCGCGCTTGCCCGCTCAGAATTTCGTAAAGATCCGGTTTCACTTTGACTCGAATCTTCAGTTGGCTGCATTGATGGATGATCGAAAGCAGCTCGTCATGATCCGGAGCAGGCATTGCAACCATTACCTCCTCAACCTCACTTCTCTGGAGGATTACCGCCAGATCCGACCGTTTGCCAAGGTAGGCAGGCATCCCTTCCAGCTCCTCGTTGGAGTCGCCGTCGACGAATCCCACGATACGATTCCCGAGCTCGGGATGTCGCAACACTGCCGTTACCAGATCTTTGGCTTCAGGTCCCGAGCCGATGATCAAAGTGCTCCGGTGCCCGATCCCACGCTTCAGCAATTCCCGTTGCAAAGTGCCTATTGCCACCCGCGAACCACCCACCAGAACTGTCAGAAACCCCCAATAGGCGCCCATGAACAACCGAGTCGGACCAAACGGATGCTCCGGAGGCGAAAACACAATGAAAAGAGCCAGGACCCCCAAGAAAGTCGTCCGCATCATCGAGGTAAAAGTGTCGAATCGAGAGGCATTATAAACCGTGCGATAGTGACCGCGAAGAGCGAAAAAAATAATCCAGAACACCGAAACAAATAGCGAAGGAACCAGTAACGACACGTCTTCCATCACCGGAAACAGTCCCGAACGGAATCTCAGGATGTAGAACAACGCGTAGGACACATTGACGGCAATGAAGTCCGAGATCAGAAAAACAATTTTCTCTCTTGTACCTTGCATTTCCGAGATTCTCAACTATCGCTATTGACTTTCCCTGGATCCAATCCTCGACACAGCGGCTGAAACCGGAATTCCTCCAATAACCGGCGAAGCTTAGTCTCCGTCTTCCTCAGATTGACCCGATGCCTCCATCGGCGATGCCACGAAACGCCGGGATAAACCGGCTGATCCGGATCGATTTCCCAGGGATGCAAATAGAAAACGGCGGGTATCGCTTTGCGATTCAAATTCCGAATTCCCATGGCGGTCAGGGAATACGGGTACAATCGAAAATAGCCGCCGCCACCTATCGGAATTCGCATTCCAGCCACCTCCCAAGTCGCAATGGGAAACTCGGTCACGACACCCGCTGGTGTGGTGATTTCCGTCGGGCAATGAATTGCGTTACCAATCGCAGATCGCTTCCAGGGAATTGGATATACACTGCTGTCATAACGAATGCCAAGCTCCGCCATCACTGAGAACGCCCATCGCGAATTTGCATCGATGGAAAAATCAGGAGCTCGAAATCCTATGGTCTCGGACCGGACCACCTTGCTAAGGATTTCCAACGACTTGCTCAAATCCTCACGGAATCCGGCTTCGCCCAGACCGCAAACCGGACGATGATCGTACCCGTGAGACGCAATCTCGTGCCCATTTCCCGCAATCAGACGAACCAGATCTGCCTGTCGTTCCGCCGCCCATCCCAGCACAAAAAAAGTGGCGGTCACATCATATTCGCCCAGAACCCTCAGCAAGTTCCGGACATTAGTCGAAAGCCGCTGGTCCATCTCCTCCCACTGGGAACGGGAAACGGCTTTCGCATAATTGGTCACTTGAAACCAGTCTTCCACATCGATGGACAGATAATTGGCACCCCGCCATTCTGGATCCGTCATAGGAGACTCAACGCAGTTTCCAGCACTCTCTGTGCTGTGATCTCCTTCATGCATTCGATCTCTTCGTACAAGCATCCCCCAAAAGACCCATAGGTGCACGGGCTGCAAGGCAGAGTACTCTGGACTGCCTTGAATGGTCCCCCCATGGGTACCAATTTCTTGCCACCCGTCGGACCGAATATTCCAACCAAAGGCACTCCCACTGCTCCTCCCACATGCATGGTTCCAGTGTCATTGGTAATCAACAACTTACTCTGACGCAGTACCGCAGCCATCACCCTTAGGTCGGTCAATCCAACGATAGAGGCAACTGAATGAGCTACTTCTCGTTGAACGGACTGAGCCAACGGGATCTCGAAGGCGGCTCCCTCAAGCACAACCTGCCCCAAGTGCTTCTGCGCGATCAGATCGATTAGTTCCACAAAACGCTCACAGGACCATTTCCTCTCGTCGGCAGGACCCCGGGGTGATCCACCAGCTCCCGGATGAATCACGATCGGAGGTTCGTGGACCCCAACTTGCGCCAGAACATCTTTGGCGCGCTCCATCTCGTCGTCCGTCACGACCCATTCCGCTTTGAGTTGGCGGTCGTCATCATCCGGAGTCAGATCAATCCCCATTCGTCTGAAAAATCCATTGACCAAGGCGGTCGCATTTCCAACGCCATGCCGCGTAGTATCCCACAGCGAAAATCGGATGGAATCATCGAAGACAGGATGATACGCTATCGTTACGGGAGCGGAAATCATCGACGCGAACTGGCGAATCGCTCGATGATGATGAAACACTAACACCGCATCGTATCGATGCGCTCGCAGTCTCCTCAATAGCCCATACAGACGTACGACATTCCACGGATTCTTCCACGAAAACCAGCCGTCTGGATACGTGATGACATGACGGAGGTGAGGGTTGTGCTGCACGGCTTGAGCAGACCACTCCCCGATCAGAATGTCAACCGCTGCGTCCGGAAATGATTGCTTAAGACGCCGAATTGCCGGTGTGATCATCACCACATCGCCGATGGCGTGCAGCTTCACAATGAGAATCCTCAGCGTGGGCAAGAGAAATGAGATCCTTCACTATGTTCAGGATGACAAGGACGCATCTCAGCAGTCGATTCGATCGAGTCTGCTTGATGTCACACTGGATCGAAGCTCCTGGAACAGCAGACGGAATTCCCCTCGGTAGAGCCAGTACGTGGCTGACAAGTACAGGAGAGCCGCGATGACAATCTTCGCAAACAGCCAGGCTGTGGAATCTGCGGGAAGGATAGCCGCCAGCAGACCAAAAATCGCCACGGAGACCAATAGTGGAACCCCAATTATCCGTATCCAATCCGTCAATTTCAAATCCAGGATGGTCGTGACCTTGATTCCGGTCATGACCACGCCGATGATCAAGGCTGTCGTCATGACTATCGCGACCCCATCGATCCCGTATTTCGCCGCTCCCAGTCCTAACGCAATTCCAGCGGCGAGGATCTGGCAGCCGGCGCCATAGAACAACCAAACCGGGTGCGAGCTCACAATCAGCACACTGCCGAAAGTCGCTCCGACTGACCGGAGCATCCCGTAAATCGCCAGCACCTGGAGTACTGCCACTGCTGGAAGCCATTTCGACCCGTAGATTGCGATCAGACCCTCCCTGCCGAACAGCACGATTCCGATTGCCAGAGGAATGGTCGCAGCGGCGATCATCGAGGTCGCCCTGATATAACTGCGGCGAAACCGTTCCCTGTCTCCCTGCATCATCGAGTACACCGGCAGAAGCACCTGGTTGACGACATGCGTAATGTTGACCGCCGGAAAGTTGGCGATCCTGAACATAAAGGAATAGAATCCTAACGCTGCGTCTCCCAGGAGCTTGCCAATGGCGAACTGATCCATGTTGTTGAACACATAGATACTGAACGAACCAGCCGTGACCTTTTGCCCGAAGCCAAGAATCTCTTTCGTCACTCGAAAGGAAGGTCGCCATCGGAATCGGACGGGGCATACCATCCAGTATGCCAAGCTGCGAAGGGCTTCCGCCACGATCTGACCATACACCATACTGAAGGCGCCATATCCTCTCAGCGCCAGGAATATCGCCACTACACCGTAGCCCACCGAAAACAACAATTCCGGCACCAGTCGGTTTCGGAATGCCAGGTCTTTCCTCACCAGTGTTGTCGGGAGCATGCCCAGTGCCGCGATTGGGATGGAAAAACCCATAATCCGGATGAGGGGAACGACATCGCGCTGGTGAAAGAATATCGAGGCATACGGCGCCGCCAGAAATGCTACGATGTAAAGAACGATACCGAGAATCGGAAATAGGATCAACGCCGACGAGTACGCCTCGTCAAGATCATGTTGACGCTGGATCAGCGTCTCTCCCAGTCCCAATTCCCGGAAGATGACCAGGAAATTGATCAAAATGAATCCCAGCGCCACCAAACCGAAATCCTCCGGCGCCAGGAGATCAGCCAGAATCAATACCGTAGCGAACTGTATCAGCCGACCGCCCCCCATGGTCAACAGCACCCAGAAAACCCCGTGCAGGGTCTTGCTGCCAAGCCCCGAATGCTCAGGGGTCAGATTCGGAACACGATCTTGTTTGATATTCGTAACCCGCCGGAGGCATGTAGCAACAGATCAGAAATTCAAATAGAAGCCAGCCCGCATCCAGTTATAGTCGCCGGTGTCGCCGGAGGTTCCCCCGCCTGAAACTTCCAACCTTAAACGGGGAAGCGGTTCCCAGCCGGCTGCCCCAGACCACGATTGACTCGTCTGGACGTTACCCGCCAGGAAGGCGACCATTTCCGGATCGCCCGGACGATAGGGCAAATTAGCATCGCCGCCGACATTCAAACTATCTGGGTTGGCGCCATGCTTCTGATAATCGTAGCGAAGCGAGATGGACAGACTCCGAATCGGCTGATAATCACCGCCGACCGTCCAGGTCAACGAATTAGGCGGCGCCGGGTGCCCTAACGGTCGAGTCCAATGCGTGGGCATATCCACCACGAAGCGATGGGTGCCCACGTAGGGACGAGCCGCGGCAAATTCCAGACCCACACTTAGATTCGGCGCTCCAATCGGATCGATCCACCAGGCGCCCAACAATCCCGCCCACTTGTTCCCGTAATAGGCGGTCCCCAATTTCGCGATAGTCAAATCATCGATCAACAGCTCTCCGTACCACCGAACCCCGCGGATGCCGGTGTACTTGAAATCCGCCCCCATCAGCATGTTATCCTGATCGCCGTAATGATGTTGCGCCGAAAAATACAGATTCAACGGCAACAAATAACCCAATTCCAGCCCCCGATCGCCATAGATTACCATCTCGCTGAATCCCATCTGTAACACGCGAGACGGTCTGACGTCAATCCGATGCGCCGACACGAACTTCTGCGTTTCCGCCAGCCGAGGATCGCCTGCCGCCGAGATGTACAACGTGTCGCCCAGCGGAGGATATTGTCTGAGAGCGCCCGTCAATGCCGTAAATTGCCCCCAACTCCCAATATCGACCTTCAAACGCACCTGGTCGTACGAGGTCGCCTCGTCGGACAGCAGGAAATGCCCCCAATGACCAGTACCCCATAGATTCTGCCACTTCCCGCCTTCCAGCCGAAACCGCCCCCACCTTAAGTGAATCCCATAATCCGTCCGGTCATAGTACGTGAAATCGTCCCCCAACAGAGGTCCGATATACCCGTACCGGTCGTCATACACCTGGCTGCGGCTGCGATAAGGACCGTTGCCCCACTCCTTGGTGTCGTGGAAGCGGAAGAATATGCCCACTTTGTCATTCCATATCGCCCGGAAATCGATTCCCGACGTCCGTCGCTGGATTATCTTGTCATACCTGTTATCCGATACGAAATCATACCGCAAAATGGGATTCGCTGCCCAGGAATATGAATCACCATCACCAGAAAACCAGTCGTAGCTCTGTTCCCAGAAATTACCAACATGCACCCATTCAAAGAAACCCATCCGTTTGATCCTCGTCCAGCCCAGAGAGCTGTCCGCGGATGTGCGATCATTCCAGTGATATTCCCAGAATTCCTGTCGGAAATACGAAAGCTGTCGTTGATCTACTGAGGTTAATTGATCGTCACGCTGCCGCTTTTCCGATACCTGATACAAGAAACCACAGACTTGCCCTCTGTCCAATGGCAATGCGGCATCGAAATAACCCGAAATCAGTCCCTTGGCTTCCATTCTTGCCAGGAACGGATAGACCGGATGATCCACCGGAACAATCGGCGTTTGTGCGAGCGCTTCGAAGACGAACAAGATCGCATAAACAGCGGTGAGAATGGGACGCCGAATCATAAGCATAAGTTACAAATTTAACTATGAATTATCAAAAAGTCAATCCTTTTTCTTTCGATTTCGCCCACACTCTCGGCTCACCCAATTTCCCGCTACTGAAAACGCCTGAGTCATGCTCAGGCGTTTGAATATCCCATCCCGCTCACCAAACAGGCGTCATATCAAATGCAGCCATTCTGAACATAAGAAGAACAAGCGGTCAAACAACAGTGCCATACGGGTCATCACAGTATATCCGTATCCGGCGCCGAATCCGATCATTAATAGTCCCGTTCCGACTTTCGCCAACGACCCGTAAGTTCCCCGATGCTCTTTGGAAAAGAAGAAATAGACCAAAATGCAAATAAAACCAATGACAATCAACGGATTGGTCATAAAATCGAGAAACGTGAAAAGCCCGGGATCACTGGCAAGCTTCTTGACGGCTTCCGTGGAGATCAACGGCACCAGGCTGGCTCGCACCTGATTCAACAAATCGCCTTCGGCAAACCCGATCACCGCCAGCCCGGAATACGTGCCGATAATCACCGCCATCGACCAGCGGCTGAGCCACGCGATACGGCTGAAAAAACGAGTGAACATGAATATCCCCAAGACCAACGGGATGATGAGCCAGTAGTCCGAGCCCGCCGTCAAGGGATCCCACAAATTCGGTCGAAACACATTGTAGTACTCGATCACCACCACGTACCCGGAAGCGATCCCCACAAACAGGTGTTCCGCGAATTTGTAGAAGGGATTATCTTTATACAAGAAGCTGAAAATCGCCAGGGTGGCGGCTGCCGCAATTGTTATCCACAGGAAATCCATTATGCCGATGTCCTTTTTCCTAAGAAATAGAAGACATTCCCGAACAAGATGAACAGAATGATGACGATGTGCCCGAAAGAGATCCCGTCCATGGCGCGAGCGCTCAATGCAGGATGACCGATAAGCGCTTCGTATTCCGCCCCGCCCGCGATCCCCGTCAGCATTCCCTTAATCTGCCTCGATTGATAGTATGCCGAGAATTCCGGCACACTGACCGCCGGAGCGGCGCTGAGCAGGGTAATATTGAAACGACCCTGGGTATATTGCACGAATTCCTTGGTGCCGGGATATCCGGCAGAAATGTCGATCAGCACTGGGAACGAGTTGTAATTCTCCACCTTATCCATCAAGGGGATTTGGGAGATGGGCGTTCCGTAGAAATCTCTCGGAAACGCCTGCCGGATCGACCGCCCCATCTCGACCATGACGGCTTCCCGACCTTCTTTGAAGCCCAGGTTGACGTAGTCGATGCCGTACTTGTAACCGTACTGCCCCACCGCTACCTCGTTGAAAGCGCGTTCCAGCATGGGTGGTCCGGTGGGCCACAACGCAATGGCAACTACCTTCATGTGCTTCTTGCAAGCCTGCTGCAATATCGCAACATTCTGGGGATACAGTTCTGCTTTGGTTCCGGGGTCATAATCGCCCGACAGCAGGATCATCGACCCGTCCGGAAGCGCTTGAAGCACGTTATAGAAATCCTTCACCGGCTGGCTGGGTCGCATGGGCAAACCGATGGGGAAAAACAGAGGAAATCCCACTGCCAGCAGGATGCACAGGAACACCCAGCGCTTGTCCAGGTTCGCCAGTCGGTTTGCCCAGGATTCTTTGTTATTTGTCATTATCCACTCACACAGTTGTGTTTATCTGTGCTGCCGCCTCTCCGCAGGTGGCAGCCAACAGTATAACCGTGCTGCAGGGTGTCCTCACCCTGCATCCGAAAACTCGCTCTTAATCCCCACTCCCCAAATACGACCGTTCGATTCCGAAAACCATCTTCAATCCTGTCGAAATCGCCCCCAACGCCGCGCCGATTAGAATCGCCCTCTGCCCGACCATGTTGGGTCCTTCGAACATGATCCAGTCACTCAGGCGTGGGAATCCAGACCAAATGCCCTGACCGATAGGTATGCGACCGATCATCACTAACATGGCGGTGATTGCCAGAAGCGCTGCATGCCAGGTGCGAATCCGAAACGCTCGATACGCCGCCGATGCGATGAAAAACGCCAGAGTCGAGTACATGGTCGCCCCCATCGGAACGTACAGCTGATTGTACAATCGCCGCACAAAGAACGTATTCTCACCCACCCCTTCCACCAATCCAATCACCATCATCAAGGCGAGGGAGATGCAGGTCACCAATTTGAAGGGCCAATCGGCTTCCTTGCGATAGACCTTTTCCAGGCTGATCCTGAGCACATTCGCGACTCCAAGAACGTAAGCGAACGCCAGCACAATGATTGTCCAGCCCTGGAATCGCCCGCCCCACTCATTGACTCCATGGTGCGGGATGAAATACTGAATAATCATGAAAATGCCGAAGAAGAATGTAATCAGCAGCGGAATTTGACGCTTCATAGTAATACTCGTTACAAAGTTGGGATCAACTCAATGTAAGTAAACCGGTCAGCCAATGCACCCCAAACAACTCCAAAAGCGAGCCTCCGACCAGCAATGCCATGATCACGACCTTCATAAAATCCGCCCCCTTCAACGGACCCAACAATTGCGGATCTTTGGAAATGTAAGCCGTGGCGGCATAGAATTCCTCTCCGATCAACGTATAATCACAAGCCACCACAAAGAACGGAAGCTGGTGGATGTTGGCGGTACCGGCGATCTGTATAGCGCCGGTGGAAAAGCCCATCTCCGACAGGATCAGCGATTCCGCGAAAAACGCCCCCAGGAAGAAATGAGCGGCGGTCTTCTCCCGGACCATAATCCCATTGACACCTGCAGTAAATGCAAACTGCTCATCGGACAAATATCGCACATTATCAGGGTCATAGGAATCCGGTCGTCCCGCGTTCAAGAAACCCTGCCGGACCGATTCCTCCGCCATCGGCACCACAAACGCCCGATTCAATGGCACGATAATCGGAACGTCATACTGAGCCGCCAGCTTCGCCACGTCCACCAGAATTACCATCGATGCAATCGTCTGAATATTATCGACATCCATAATGCCAGGGACGTACAAGATGGGGCGACCCAATTCGGTTGCCCGCCCCACCGCTTCCTCCATTGCCGCAATCCCGGCAATCCGACGGATGAACAACCCTCTCCCGCGCTTGGTAATTCGGAAAAACACCAAGACAGAGCCGAAAAACAGGACGATGGCAACCAGAATCGGCAGTCGATGAATATCAAACCAGGTGGGCCGCGACTTGACGGGTCCTACCGCCTCAGACATAGCTTCCCCAAGGCTGTCGTACGCTGCCACCTTATAATAGTACTCCTTGCCCATCCGGACTTTGATGCTATCGTTAGGAATATTCTGATATTCCGTCGTATTCCGATCCACCTCCCCGACCAATCTGAATTCCCCGCCTGCCGAATCAGAACGATAGATCCGATACCCTGAGAATCCTTCCTCTTCCCCAGTTGGTCGCTGCCATCGGATCGTAAGCGACAATCCCCCATCCCGAGGCGTATCCATGGCTTGCACGTCCTCAGGAGGCAGCAAGGCTCGCACACCCGCACCTTCCTGACCCCCTATTATCGGTTCCGCCGGCGACCCGCTAAACGCCGAAAGAACAAGGCAAAACGCTACGCAAGCTTTCGGCATCGACAACCGTGTGAATCTCAAAGCGAACATCCTGACCCAATAGAATAATGAACACATTCTTGCCTCTTGGTCAAAATACCTTCCCCAGCCACACTCCCAGATCACTCATCCGTCCGATAAGTAGGGAGATACGCGCCATCACCGTATATCCGAACGTCGCCCCGAACGCCAGCATCAGCATGTAGATTCCGATCCGCGATGTCCAGCCAAACAGCCCCTTGTGTTCCACCGAAAAGAAGAAATAGATCAGACCGCAGATTACTCCAGTCACCACAGTCAGATTCGGAAATTTGGTGGCAAACAGCAAAACGAATACTACTGTGGCAATCCAGAAAATGCTGCGGGTGGTCACTGCTCCCGCCCCGCGCTGCAATCCCGCGATCAGAAAGCGGTATGCCAATATCAACGCCGCCGCGATCACGGCGTAGGCAATGAACACTCCAAAGGCACCAGGACCATCGACCACCGGCAACAGGGTATTGTAAATCTGCCCGACAAAGTCCGACTGTAAATACCTGGTGAAATTCGTGCCCGCCGCATACCCGATGATGAATGCCATCGCCCATCGGCTGAACCATCCGATCGGACCGATAAGTCGGGTCAGCAAGATCAATCCGAACACCGCCGGAATCACCCGGGCAATCCCGTAGGGCAGCACTCCAAAGGGCAAATGATCCGCCGAGGCGCTGGCTGCACCGCCCTGGAACCAATCCAGAAGCACCGGACGCAGACAATTGGGCCAAAGTGTGGTCTGAATTCCCTTGGTCATCCAGTACGCCGCGCTAACGCCCACAAACAGGTGTTCCGCAAACTTGTAGAACGGATTATCCTTGTACAGAAACGAGAAAATCATCAGAGTCAGCAAAGCCCCGACCCACAATTTGAGACTCTGAAAATCGGAGAACGCGCCGGTGAAAAGCATGACCAGGATGACTACCGCGATAATCGCCAGGATGATGAAGTTCCGAGGTGCCATGTATCAACCTCAATGAGCCTGTTGTTTCCGCGTCACGAAATAGATAGCATTGCCGACCACGACCAGTATGATGATAACCAGGTGAGCAATCGTCTGGGGTCCCATGTACTGCACCGCAGTGATAGACGTCATCTTGAACTGCGGATAATGATCGATTAACGCCTTTTCGTATTCCGCCGCCCCCTGCAATCCACCCATCAATCCAAGTAACTGCCTGGGATAGTACGGATAGAGCAAGGTCGCTTCCACCGCAGTCACACCGCCCGCAATCGGGATGTTGCCACGGTCGCCGGCAAACTGCACCCATTCTTTGATCCCCGGCTTTCCGGAGCCTATGCACAGAATCAAATCCATACTGCGCAGATTCTCGATCCCCTTCATAATCGGGAAATTGTCGATTGGCGTTCCTTGCACGTCCGTGGTGTACATCCCTCGGATGCTCTGGTACAACGCATTGATCAACCCCTGATTCCCCGCCTTATATCCCAATAGGAGGTAATCCCGACCATAAACCTTGTCGGGAAATTCCTTGGTAACCACGCTGTCAACGGTCAACTTCGCCTGCCGCTCGCCGGTCGCCCACACCGCCATGATGAACAAATGATGACCCTTCACCAAAACATGGCGCGTCATCGCGTCCGCCATGGGCTGATTTTCCGGCACGGTCGCCGGACCATAGTCGTAGGAAAGCAGGATATTCGATCCCGGTGGCAGTGATTCGATCTTGTCAAAAATAGCCTTGACAATCGGGCTGGTAGCCACAATTCCCGGCAGATGAAACACCATGGGAACCACAACCGCCAATGCGATCAGCAGGAATACCACCCGCCGATCGTCAGTCAGGAACAACAGCCCGAACAATCCGGTCAGCCAACCCAGGATTAACCACTTGATAGGATTGGCGCCCTTCCGCTTGGCAATATCGTAGCACACCGGTCCCAGAACGACCTGCAGCGCTGCCATCGCAACAATGATGGAATAATGAATAGCTGTTAAATGCATGATCATCCAGTAGTTATATTGTCGTGCTGGCTGACGCCCTCGTCTGCCAGTTCCGTGCCGCAGGGTGTCCTCACCCTGCAGTTTCCCCCTTGCTACTTGTCCGCCCACTGGCGGATTGCAGGGGGGGACTAAGGGGGGGGTCAATCTCCGCCCAAATACGACCGCTCGATTCCTAAGATGATCTTCAACGACGTCGAGATAATCCCCAACGAAATCCCGATCATGATGGCTCGCTGTCCGGCTTGATTCGGCGTGCTCAAGATCCAGTTGAAAAGATTGGGGATATGGAGCGGAGCCATGAAATCTGGAAACCATCCCGTCAAGAATTGTCCTAAGAACGTGCGTCCGGTCAGAATAATGAACGCCGTACCCAGTAGAATCGCCGCCTCCACCGTTCGGGCTCGGAAAGCTCGATATGCCGCTGATGCTACGAAAAATGCCAGCAGGCTGAAAATCGTGGCTCCGCACGAATAGAACACCGCATCGTACACCCACTGAAACGCCTTACCCTCGGCCGTGTATCCTCCGCCCCCCAATATCGGTCCGCCGATTTGGAATACGCCGAAAAACAGCATCAAAAAGAATCCCAACAGGCATACCACGCTGTAGCCCCAATCCGATGACCGTTTGTAGATCTTGTTGCCATGCACACGAATCAAATTCCCACCGCCTAAGATAAACGCAAACACGGCTATAATATCGAACCAGATGGACAGCTCCTCGTCCAGCCCCGGAAACGGCTCGAACGGCAGGAAAATCGCGAACAAGAGCATGAATCCAATCGCAAACGAGATAATCAGGGGAATTTCTTTCCGCATGTCGATCTCCGAATCGTCCTATGACCACGCTGGTCGCGCATTCGTGGCACGGGCATCCTGCCCGTGCACAATCATGGGCTGGAAGCCCATGAGACAGGAAATATCAGGTGCTGTCAGGTGTCCTCACCTGACAGCACATTGGCTGTAACCCCCCTTTTGTTCCCCCCTACAATAGTAGGGGGGAAGAAGGCTGTCATGCGTCCCCGCTTGACAGCGACCACACTAAAAATACTCCATCAAAAGTTCAAAATAAACAGCCGCTTTAACCCTTCGGTCAACGAATCCAGCGCCCCGACATTCGTCACTGCCGCCACGGTCGCAACCACCACCACCGCACAAATCGCCACCATCGCAAGCATCTTCCCGACGTCCTGACCCTTCAAAGACCCGATCAGCCGCAAATCCTTGGACAAGTACGCCTGCGCCGCGAACAGCTCCTCGCCAATCAACGTGTAATCGCACGCCACGAAGAAAAACGGAATCTGAGTCGCCATCGCGGTTCCCGCCACCTGAATCGCCCCAATCGAGTTGCCGGTTTCCGCCAAAATCAGCGATTCTGCGAAAAACGCCCCCATATAAATGCACGTCGCCGGTCGATCCCGCACCATGATCCCATCCAGCGCCGCCACATAGCCGAACTGCTCGTCGGTGATGTAATGCACGATATCGTCGGAATACTGGTCAGGGCGCCCTACCGCGTAATAGGCTTCCCGAACCGTTTCTCGACCCACCGCCAACACCAGCGACTTCGACACCGGCACATCCAGTTTGGTCTCGTATTCTGCTGTCAACCGGGCGATACTGCCCAAAATCGATATTCCGGCAATGGTCTGCACGTCGTCCATGTCCTGGATGCCGGGGATGAACAGCACCGACTTGCCCATTTCGGTGGCGCGTCCCACTGCTTCGTCAACCGCTTCGATGCCGGCGATTTTGCGGATCTTCATCTCCTCGCCCTTATGCGCCCGGTACACGTACACTATGATGGCGTCCACTAAGAACATGGCGATAACGAACAGGTTGATTTTCCCGTCAAAAAAATTCCCGGTAGCGTACAACACCGCCACCAGGATCAAAATCAGCACATTCACGATACCCACGTATATCAGAATATTGCGGGCATGGTTTGTGGTTTGCACTGGAGTCGTCGGCGTTTCGACCATTCAGACCTCAACAGAACTTATTATTTGTCATGTGCTGTCACACGACCCGTGTGACGGTCTTCTTCCCCCCTATTATGGTAGGGGGGAATCAAAGGGGGGTTACCTTTTTCGGGTGACGTCAGGTACCCCCACCTGACAGGCATGCCGTGCCGCAGGGTGTCCTCACCCTGCGGTATTTCCATGCTGCCATCTCTCCGCAGGTGGCAGCCTTGTAGGTCGGGTTCCGAAGCGTAGCATAGAAACCCGACAAACAACTTAACAGCTTTTTCCCAAAAATAGAGTGGTTTCGAGACATTGTTGAAATCGAGGTACTGCCATTCTTCGCTGCACGACTGAAATCTCAAGACGAATCGTATAGGATCTCCGTGTCCAACTTACGACTGAACTACTATCATCCAAGTCATATGATGCCCAATAAGTCTGCAAAGTGTCGAAAGGAAGGGGAATTACCTACTGCAGTAGGGATCCTCACACTCTTGAATAGAACTGGTGCATGTAATGCCTTCTTGTACGGGACTTTCATCATTGCCTTGAGCTGATGTGCGCCGTTGGTACCATCAAATTTTCTCTGCTTTGCATTTACGCGAACTAGCCCTTTATGGGTTCTTATTCCTTCAACATCTGCGATGATCCAGTTCTCAAACATCCTGTCCGGTATACAGACCTTGATTTTGGTCTCCAATTCCGCCAAATCATTTCTGCCAGGATGGCTCAAGAGACGGAAGATGGCCTGCCTTAGGTGCGTAGAGAATTCGGCTGCCTCACATCTTCTTCCTTCCCTGTCTGCTATACATATGATCATCGTGTAATGCCGACCAAGCACCTCTTTGAGAATCCCCAATGCTGCGTTCGCATATCCCGCGGCAGTCACGTCACGACCATTACATCCGACTTTCCTGACGCTGACATGAGCCCCAAACTCCATCTCGAATTTCTGTGTAAACGACCTGATCTCCGTAATTCCGTCCAACAAGAAAACTGACTTCTGAAAATCAATCATCTTGGTACTCCTCCCAAGGACCCTGAGACATAATGGTATCCACACCCAAAGCCCGACTTGATGATTGCGTCGACAACTTCTCTGTCTTCTGAGAGCCTTGTAGCCCTCGTATATCCGTCCTTATTTTCCACTACGATTATCTCTTCTGGTCTCAACCTATTCAGTACCGACTCAGAATGAGTAGTCAGGACACACCCGCCCTCCGTGAAGTGGTCTCTCAAGAAGTCGATTAAAAGGTCGCAAGCCCATGGATGCAGGTGGTTTTCAGGCTCCTCTATTATCATGGTGGCGGTTTTTTGGCCATAGATCCCCACTAGGAGTGCAATCATCTTGACTGTTCCATCAGACAAGCACTGCGAGGGGCATTCAATGCCATTCCTTTGCCTGATCTTAAACCACCTCTTTGATCCATCTTCTGAGGTCTCTGGCGCCAGTTTGTCGAACGTGGGCAATAGCTGTGACAGAAAGACCGCGATCTCAGCCAGTTCTTTGGATCTGGTGTGGAAAAGGCGATAAATCGCATTGGAAAGATAGCGTCCATCGGCTGATAGTGAGGACTTTTGCAGAACGTCTGAGGGTTCCTTTGCGAGATGGGGGTCAATATTCCAGGTCTGAGCGGATTCCATGTCTTCGCAGACCTTATAGCAGTACCATATCAACGTAGACAGATACACTAGACAGCTGTGAGCAGGAAATTCCCTAACCTCGAATGACGTCTTCTTCTGCGCCCTGAGCACTGCGTCTATCTTGGTCGGTCCTATCTCATCCCTGTCTTTGATAGTTATGAATAGATCGCCTTGACCATGCCTCTGAACCTCCAATATTTTTCTATACTTGCTACTCCTCATAAGTTTCCTGAGAGTAAATGTCTCACATATCAGCTTTAGTTCCTTTTCGAACTCAACAAGAAAAAAATACTCATAGCGCAGATTGGCCGACTCGCCCTTGTTTTCTGCCTGGTTTTCAATCCTAATCTCTCCCCTTACGGATGCCTTGATCGCTCTTGAATTGTGCTGCTTTCGCCCTGTTCGAGGCTCTATTGTGAACGTGCCACGAGCTCCCCCCAAGGACAAGATATAGTCCGACAGTGTGGCCTTTGCTGATGCCGCAACCAGTCCTAATGCTTGGCAAATATTAGTCTTCCCCGCTGCGTTCGGACCTATGAGCACGTTCAACCCCCTATTAAAGTGGATCTCAAAATCCCTTAGGGACTTGAATCCTTCTACTTTAAAAAAAGTTATCATTCTGCAACCCAGTCTTAAGAATTGCCGAATTGGACTCGCAGAGAGAGTAGTGAGTGATCGTACAGAAAAACTCTGTTCAGCCTCGCTTCGGAAAACTTGCCCTCACCATACAAGATAGGAATTTAATGTACTTTGTCAAGAGAAAAATCGCCCGTGTGAAGCGTCGTCTATTCCCCTTGGCTCTTGCCTGCTTTCAACCCCGTCGCCAGCAACGGTATCATAATCTCATGATGTCCGGTGAACCAATAACCACGCCCGCCGGGACGCTCGATAACATTCACCTGCGGACGGTAATGCTGAATTTGGTCGAAATTGGCAGTGGTGAAATCTTCGACCTGATGCCCCAAATTCCTGACCATCGACAACGCCTTTAAGAACACTTCGGGCATGATGACAGCGGAACCTATATTCAGCACCACCCCGCCACCGCCCCCCCTATTGTTCCCCCCCGGATACCGGGGGGGAGTTTGACGGGTGTCGCCTCCGCCCAGTTGGCTCACCTCGTGCGCGAAAATCCGAAAATCCGTCATCGTCATTTCGCCCACCGCCGCCCCGTCCATATCGGGATGCACATGCACCACATCCGTCCCCAATGACACATGCACCGTCACCGGCAGATTCCGTTGCAACGCCTGATGGATAATGCTGACCTTCCGATTCGGCGCTTTGGCGGCTCCCAGTGCCTCGCCCACCGCTTCCCCAAAACCTTTCCCAGTTCCTCTATTCTTGGCTGCCACCGAATTCAAGAATTCTGCGGTTTCCTTGGTCATGCCGAAAGACCCATCTTTCAGCCGAACTTCCACATCTTCCGACGTATGCCCCAATAACGCCAATTCCACATCATGGATCAATCCCGCCCCATGCATCGAGACCCCTGTCACGAAACCCCGATCCATCAAATCGATCACAATAGGTCCTAATCCGCATTTGATGACATGCCCCCCCATCATCCAGATAATCGGCTTCTTCTTGGCTTTCGCTCCCCGAATCCACCCTACCAATTCTTTGAATTCCCTGGCTTTAAGCACATCCGGCAGAGAATCCAGGAACTGCGCCACCGTTTCATCCGCCCCGACCGGCGTCCCCATCATCCCTAGATTGACCTTACTCGGTCGGTCTTTTCCCGATACCAGCTTCAATCCGCTGGGATCGATTTCCGGAAACCGCGAACCTTGGCTGCCGCCGGGCAAGCCTTTCGATGATGACTCCATCAGATTCTCCTAATACTCTCCCTCGTCGTCGATTTCTTTCGTCTGAGCTTTGGCATTCTTGGATTGCCGGCCAAGCAATTCCTCACGGATGATGCTCAAGTCTTTCGGCAGAGGCTTTCCGGGCGTGTAATCCGTCAACCGAGCCGTGATATGCCCGAAAAACACCTTCGTCTGCAACATGACCGGAATCCGCAATGCGTCATTTGTGAACCACAGCCAGATCTTTCCTGCCTTATCTTTCTTGAAAATGCCTTCGCCTTCCAGAAACGGTTCCACCTTGTAACACCTGAATGATCCCGCCGGCGTGTTGACGGTATCGATCCCCAGGACCCTCACCTTGAGCTGGTAAATTTTCTTGATATCGAGGGTTTCGATGGTCAGTACGGTATCCGTCTTGATCGGCAGCAATCTCGCCCAGAACAGACAGGAGATACCGTCCTGGACCTCATGGCGCAACATGGTAGTATCTTTGGGAACGCCGTCATCGATCACGGTGGCGTGCCCGGCCTCGTAGTCGTAAGTGACGACCTTATGGTCGTGATATTTCCCTTCATTCAGATTCTTCTCGAAGCGCCAGGAGAAGAGTCCTTTGACATCCATCCAGCTTTCCACGTGATCGCGCACTTTGAAAAACGGATCGAAGAACTTCCGGGATCGGGCTTCCGACTGGATTCGGAAACAGATTCGGTCGCCCGCTAACACGAAATCCTTGATTCGGATCGTCGCGACTCCCGCGGAAATTACCCCATAATTGATGGTGAATTCCATGGTTTCGCCCACCCCGAAAATGAATTGCGGGACGGTGCGAAATCGCACCTCGTCTTGAGCAAAAGCCTGCCCAAGCAAGATGCTGAAAGTCAACACGATGATGCAGGCGAATTTAATAAGCGTTTTTCCCAAAAATCACCTCGCCGAACGTGCGCATTATGATCCGCACATCGAACCCCAGAGACCAGTGTTCCACATAGTAAATGTCGTATTGGGTGCGAAGTTCGATAGAAGTGTCGCCTCGCAGCCCATTGACCTGAGCCCAACCGGTCAGTCCCGACCGCACCCGATGTCGTTCCACATACCCCGGGATCTGCTTGCGAAATTGTGACACGAAATGAGGTCGTTCCGGACGCGGTCCGACGATGCTCATTTCGCCTTTCAATATATTGATCAGTTGAGGCAGCTCGTCGACGCTCAAGCGGCGGATGATCTTTCCCACAGCCGTCACCCGCGAATCCCCTTTAGACGCCCAAATTGGACCAGTCTTCTGCTCCGCATCCACTGACATCGACCGGAACTTCAACAAGTCAAATCCCTTACCGTCCAGACCAATTCTGCGCTGCCGGTAGAACACAGGTCCGGGAGATGACAACTTGACCAGCCCGGTCACGACAGCTAACAATGGCGACAGAACCAGCAGAGCAAGAGACGACAGCGCAATGTCGAACAGCCGCTTGACCACGGCATTCCATCCCGTCAGAGCGATCCCCTTCACCCTGAGCAAGGGAATCCCCTCCAATTCAGCCACTTGGGCATGGGGATGCATCAGGGGCAGTATGCTGGGCACATAGAGGAATTCGACATTCAAGCCTTCGCAGGCGGTAAGACCCTGAGCCAGAATCTTCTGGTTGTCATCCTCCAGCGCAATCATGACGGTATCGATGCCATGTTCCATCACGATGTGATGGATATCGCCCCAATTCCCGAGGTACTTTCGATTTCCCCCGCTCTCTTCCAGACCGAACCAACCGACCACTCGGTGTCCCCATTCGGGATGCGCGGTCATCACGCGCTCCAACATATCCGCAGTGGCGCCATAGCCCATGATCGCAACACGACGGGCGCCAATTCCACGGCGGAACAATTTCCGCATCACGGAATGCAAAATTAGCCGTTCCACCCAGACGACCACAATCGCCGTCGCCCAGATCAACATGACGACCAACCGCGAGTACGATACCGCCCGGTAGAAGAAAATCCCCGCCAGCAGGATGATCATCCCCAACGACACCCCCTTCATCACTCGCCATCCCACTTCCGAGATTCGGCGAGTGAAATGCCACCGGTAGTAACCCAGTCGGTTGAACACCAGAAACCACACCAGCAATGCCACTAACGAACAGACAAAGTAGATAGAGAACTTCGGAAGTCCCTTGGTAATCGGCACCCATCCCGCCACCGGACCATAGAAACGAATGGCATATGATCCTAAGAACGCGGCTTCCAGGGCGATCATGTCTGCCAAAACCGACGCCAACGGTATCCACAAACTGGCGATCCGACGATGCTGCCGAACAGGCAGTCCGCCGGGGGTCTCCCGTGTCATGTCATCTTCCACCAACACCAAAGACACTCCAGAAAACGCTATATTACCGAGTTGCCCACGCTACGCAGAAACGTCTCACATCGAATCCACCTTGATCTTCTCCAATTCCTTCATTGCATTCCAGACGGCGTCCACTGAGATCGCTTCCATACATTTCGGGCAATCACAGGCGTATTCGTGTCCCAAATACAGACAGGGTGCGCAGTCCAGCGGGCTTTGCACCACTATGGCATTCCCATTTAGAGGACCCCATTTGACCGGATCGGTAGGACCATGTATCGCTACCGTTGGGACCCCAAGCGCACTCGCCATGTGCATGATGCCGGTATTCCCGCATACCAAAACCGACGTGCGTTGCAACAGTGCGGAGGATATCCCGATATCCAATGATCCTGCTAACGACACTGTGCGTTCCGACAGTCGGTCCCTAAGCGTCTCGCACATCTCGATTTCCCCGCCGACTCCGGAAATTACAACGCGACCATGCTCGTGCTCATTCAGCCATCTCAAACCCAATTGCCGGTAATTTTCCAGGGGCCATTGACGAAGCTCACCATGCTCTCCGCAGCCCGGGTGAAGCAGCAGAATAGGCGCATCCTGCGGAACCAAATCCCTGAGAAGGGCATCCAGACGCTCTCTATCACGATCCACCACCACCAGCGCCGGGCGGACTTCCTCCGAGACCGCGATCCCCAATGGCTTCAGCAGATCGTGAAAACAATGAATCTCATGCCGATCTCTTCGGTGTGGTACTGAGACGTGATATACGCTATGTTTCCACTGCCCAGCGGTGCGGAACCCGATCCGGAAACCGGACCTCGACAACCCCACCAACATGGCAGCAATCCGTTCCCACTGGCTGCCGTCCAGCAGCAGATCGTAGTAATCTTTCCTCAGATCCCGCACGAAATTCAACAGATAGAGCGGAGTCCGGATCAGCCGCCCCAGGTCAATTATCTTCAGACGATCCAGATCAGGGTGCCGTCGCAAGAGTTCCTCATTAAATATGCTGCCCACATACGTGATCTCCACGTCATGCCACTTCTCCTTCAATGCCCGCACGACAGTCAAAAACAGCAGCGTATCGCCCAGAGCATTGAGCTTCAACAGAAGAATTTTCCGAGGGATCCGATTGTCTAAAGGAATCCCACGACCTTTGAACAATCCAAGAACAGCCACAACCAAACCGCCCACCCAGCGGTCGATCGCTCTGACCCAACGATTTCCTCGGACTCTCATACACGCCCTCCACGCTTACGGATCAATGCAGCCTCAATTTCCGTACAAATCAGCTCCATTCGGCGATCCCACATGTTATCTCGCGCGACCGCGATGCGCTCCGCCGATACTGTGCTATCGCTGTCGTTCAATGCAATCGAAATGGCATCCAGAAAACCACGATGCGAATCCGCCAGAATCATCAGCGTTTGGTATGCCAATAACGGTTCCTGCTTGATGGCAATGACCGGCTTGCCGGTGGCAAAGTACTCGAATAGCTTCGCGGGAAACGACGACGCCATTGTGGGCGTGTTAGCGGATGGCAGCATCAGAACATCCATGCCGTGCAGGTATTCCGGAAGGCGTCGATGCTCCCGGGACCCCAGAAGGAAAACGTTTGGCAGCTTCCGAAGCTCTGCGACTTTGGTGTTTGGATCGCCGGCGCCTACCGGTCCGATCAGGACAAAAGAAACTTTGGGATATGTTGTGGCAGATTCGACTAAGAGATCGATGTCGACTTTGTAGCTCGATATCGCCCCGGTAAAGCCAATCCGGGGCTTCGAGATGCGCAACAAATCCTCAGGTTCCGCCAGCTCGCTTGCGAAAAACATCGCATCCACCCCAACCGGCATCAGTACGACATGAGCATGACGATTCGCAAGATTGCGCTGCAATGTGACCGAAGTGGCGAATACCAAATCCGCTGTCTGAAGGAGCTGAAGCTCGAGCGCCCGGATTGCCAGCGCATCGACCCCGGGATTGGACGCGTAGTCATCCACGCAGTGATAGACCGTCAGAACCTCGCCCAAAGTCCCCGCCAGTCCCGCCGCAGTCGGCAGAAATGCCCACAGGACGAAATGCGGGAATCCCAGAGATGCAGCTGTCCGCAGCAGCTGCTTCCCGAGCCTCTGGTCGTTCCACCGCTGGATCCGCCGATTTCCGTAGAATGGCAACGACGTGGGCGTGATACCCCACATATTATCCCGGAGTGTCCGAACGCCTCCAGCAATAGTTCCGAGCCGGCGGACAACTTTGCGCAGGTCGGCACGGGATGACGAAGGCGTCCGAAGGGGCTGCGAATCCACCCACAGAATCGGGTGATTCTCCGACAGTCGTCTCATAATGTGATGCACATTGACCGGCGTATCGGTTTCCCATCCCGCCGACGCCAGGCAGACAATCGGCAACTTATCAAATGTCGGAACAGTCGTCTCACTCATATGGGCATCAACCCATCTACCAGCCACCATAGCACGAGCTTAAACTGCTAAGCCCCTACCGAAAATCTGATCCTACCACCAGGCGTTCCAGAATTCCCTCCACCTCGCCGACCGCTCTCTCGATACTGAACTCGGCGACCGCTTTCTTCCTGGCAGCTTGACCCATGGCATGCCGTTTCCGGGCATCTTTCGCCAAGATTAGAATCTCATCCATCATCGCCCGATCATCCCCAGGATCAACCAGGCTGCCTGTCACACCGTCATCGATCAAGGACGCCATCCAGCCCGCTCGATTCGCCACTACCGGCAATCCCGACGCCATAGCTTCTATCAAGCTGATAGGCTGCCCCTCAGCCCGTCGTGACGGAAAGACGAAGATGTCGGCTGCATTGTTGAGACCCGGCAGCTCAGCGCGCTCCCGAAATCCCAGGAAATGTACCACGTCTTGCAAGCTCAGACCTGCAGCCGTTTTTTCTAATTCCTGTCGTTCCGGTCCATCCCCGACAACGACCAAGCGAAGTCGAGGAAAGTCAATGAGCATCTCCGCGATCAACTCCAGAAAAGGTCTGATACCCTTCTCGGGATGCAGCCGACCTGATATCAGCAGAACAACGTCCTCCGAGTTGATTCCCAATTCCTGACGTACTTTCTGCCGCCGTGCGTCATGGGGACCGAAGGCAGTAGTGTCAACTCCATTGGATTGAGACACAACCCGATCCGGATCAAGATCGTACACCTGGACCAACTCGTCGCGAAGCCCCCTTCCGCATGCGATCACCACATCGGCAAGTCGGATATACTTCCGATCCCGCCGCCAGTGATTCAAACAGATGAGCGTCCCGACAAGCTGCTTCGGTCGCCACAAGCCGAGTCTCCTCTTGGTCTCGATCTCGCCTTTCCACGTCCCATGCGCCATCCACAGCACTGGAATATGCTTTGGCAATAATGTCTGCCGCTTCAACACTCCACACGCCGCCGAGCTCTCCGACAGGATCGCATCGAACGGCACCTCCCGACAACGGTCAAGACACGCCTGCGCAGAACGACCGAAGTAACCACCATCATAACGCCCCGGCACTGTCCACGGCAAGTAGTGGATGACCAGATTAGCCCGGCGTTCCGTGCGCACTCCATCCCGTCGCCGGGTCGTGAAGGCTTCGACCTTGTGCCCATGGGAAGCCAAGCCCTCAAGCATGGTTAGAAAATGCACCTCCAAGCCGCCCAGTGCGTGTATTGGCAACGAACGCCCAAACGCTGCGATCCTCATTGCACGATCGATGCCTGCTTGGAAACGAGAATTGACTTATGCACATCCAACGTCATATTGCAGATGCGATCCCAATTATAAATCTGAGCCTTCCGCGGAGCGACGTTACCCATGGTCAATTTCGCTCCGGATCGCTCAGCAGGAGAAGCAGTACGATGCTGTGTAGGGATTGAGCCCTCTCTTGAAACGGTTCCTCGGGGAACGGTCACAGGATAGATCGAACGTGATCCAGACCTTGTGACAGGAATCCACCGTCCGGCTCACCAACGCGATGGTCATGCTCCGCTCCTCCGAACAAATCGGAGCACGGCATCACGAGATGCCCGATGGAACATCACCCAGGGAATCCAGGCGACCATCACGAGTCCGGCGACCGACCCAACGATGACCAAATCGCTGCTTTCCCAGGGCACAATATGATCTAACAATATCCGGATGATTATTGCTCCCACGATCAGGTAACCACCGTACATCACGAAACGTCGGAACGATTGCCAGTCGATTCCGAGAAGCAACAGCAGAAACAGCACGATGCTTGCGATGGACGACGCGATGGCAATTCCCTGGACTCCGATTCTGGGACCCAGTTCAAGATTCAATACGGTGTTGATCACCAGCCCAATGCCACAAAAGAGTGTCAAAATCCCATTCCGCCGTTGGGCGTTGTACACTCGATGCATCATGTAACACCCGAATGCCGCCCACATCCCAAACGAAAATCCTGTCAGCGCCTTCGCGGTAGGTATCACTGCGTCCGAACCGAATTTCCCATACCCGTAGATCAATTTGATGATGGAGTGCGACCCCGCCGCCAGGAACAACGCCAGTGGAAGCAACCAGATCATGGAGCCGAAGACCAACCGTTCGATGCTCGCGATGACTTCGTCTCGCTTGCCTTGAGCCTCGAGATCGGAATAATGCGGCAGCGCTACGCGCACGATCCCCAATCCCAGCGTCACCATGGGCGTATCCACTATGAACCGGGCATACTCCAGCGACGCCACCGATCCCACCGCCAGCATGGAAGAGACCATGCGATCCACCAGGATATTGCCGTGCAAAATCAATGATAGCAGGAGCAACGGAGCGAACGCTTTCAGAAAATATCCCCAGATTTTCCGATCTCGCTTCCTGGGAATCCACCGAGATCGCACCCAGATCCGCCGCACCACCAAGACAACCATTCCGGCAAAGACAATATATGCCGCCACCATTCCCAAACTCAAAGCGACCAGCGTCCCCATCGATGCGGCGATGACAATGGCGATCAACGACCCCACATTTTGCACCACAGGCTGCAATGCCGGCGTCCGAAAATGATAGAAGCAATTCAACACGAAGCCGATCAGCACCGCCCCCACGAAAAACGGAAGCATCGGCGCCAATGCAGCCGTCAGGACGGATGCCTCGTGAGCTCGGGCAGGATCGAATCCCGGAGCAATGATCTTGATAAGGAACCTGGAAAAGAGCATGATCAAGATGGCGCAGACGGCGCCGCCGCCCACAAGCAAAACCATCACCTGATTCGCCAATAGCCAGCCAAGCCGCGGTTTCCCGCTTGTGATCATGCGCTTGAATGTGGGCACGAAGCTGTTGCCCAGGGTGCTGCCACTCAGCGTATCCATAGGCAGCAGCACTGCAGTGACAGAGATCCGATACGCATCTACCGCGCCGGACGCACCGAAGAAATAGGCAAGAGCGATCTCGCGAACCACGCCCATCGCCTTGGAAATCAAGGCGATTATCGCGACGAACATTCCTTCCTTGAATAACCCTTTTTTCGGCATATCAAGAGACCGGCAGGCACTTATGCGTTAAGCCCCTGCCATGTTAAGCTCCTTCCGGAGATGTCGAGAGGGTATCCACCGACAACCTTACCGCTATCGCCAGCAATACCCAGAATAATTCCGACACTTCGGCGTCAATATAGTAACACTGGAAAAATCCCGCAATCAACAGCGCTATCACTGCCCAGAAACCCGCCCGGATGATCCAATGCCGCTCTGGATCCGGCGCTCGTGCCATGCCCCGAATCGCCCGCCATGCCAGCCGGAAAAACATCGCCCACATCAGCCAGAACGCCGCCAGTCCAATAATACCGGACTGTACCCACACCAGCAGAGAATCATCATGCGGATGGCACTTCGTCTCATAATTGTAAGCCGGTGAGTACTTCTCGAAGTCGCGGTTGAATCCTCCGATCCCGTGACCGAAAAACGGCTTGGCTTCTATCATCCGCCACGAGGTACGGAATAGGTTAATTCGAGTCTCGTTGGCATACGAATTCCCTATTGACGCTGCTCGTTCCGGCAATTCCGGAATCAAGATCGATCCCATCAAAATCGCCAGCACCGCTCCGGCTCCCACGATTGCCCGCCATCGAGACCGAAGCGTCACGAACCACCAGATCAACACCGGAACCATTCCGATCCACAGGCTTCGACCGTACGTCGCCAGCACGGACAAAAACAGAACCAGTGCTGCCATATACCACAGAACCCGAGAGCGCTTTTCGATCCGATCTTCTGATGCCCGTGATAATGCCAGGACCATCGCTATCAACTGCACAGCCCCGTATGTCAGGTAAAACGCGAGCGTGCCTTCAGCACGATGGAAGGACCCCATTCGTGCGATCATGACTCGATTGATCGGATCCCAGCCCCAGAAATGCTGGTAGATTCCGTAGAATCCCATCACGACCGCCACGCTCACGAAGACAAACCAACCCTGTCGCAATTGCCTGAGATCGGGGGGATTCAAGAACAGCACCGGCATTGCCAAAGAGACCCACTCGTTTTCCGCACTGTTCGCCACATTCCCCATAATATCGCCCCCGTGGAACACGGCGATCCCCTGAGTAACCAAATAGGCAATCCAAGCCCAAAACAGCGGCAACCGCACCAGAGAGGCATACCGCTTGCCGGATGCTGTCAATAGAGAAAATCCCAGGAAAATGACCAGTCCCGTCTGAGCCGCAGCAATCGACACCGGCGCCGCAGCACAAAACAACAACCATCCGATCAGCCGGAGAGTCAAACCAGTTGACCGCAAAGTCAAATCGCCTCCTTGATCACGGGCAGGTATTCGCTGGTTCGCCGGCTCAGGACCCATCGATAGATCTCTTCCGTCCGCTCAACCACGGTATCCAGGGGCAAATCTCTTACAATCCTGCTTCTTCCGGCTTGCCCCATTCGCACACGCAGCTCTGGATCGTTGGCAAGCGTCATCATCGCCTGTGCCAATTGATCCGGATCGTTAGGCGGCACGACTATTCCAGTGACATCGTCCAGAATCGTCTCGCCGATGGCATTGACCGAAGTTCCGATCACCGGAAGCCCCGCCGCCATCATTTCCAAAGCAATCCGGCACATCGCTTCCGAGCCCACCGACGGCACCACGCCAATGTCCAGTCGAGTCAAAATATCGCGCACATCGTTGACCCGATCCACTAATTCCACCCGATCGCCTATGCCCAGTGACGCCGCAAGCTGCTTAAGATCCTGGTGGGTAATCTGGGCTTCCTCGCCGGAAATCAAAAACCGCGTCCGAGACGATTGTGTCGCCACTTTCGCAGCCGCCCGCAAAAAGACCTCATGTCCTTTGACCGGCGATAACCTGCTAACGACTCCGAACCAGATGTCCCCATCCTGTGCCGGAACATCTTTCCGCCCGATATCAAGAAATGGGGAGGGATCTATCCCGCCAGGAACGACCATCGTCTTCCGATCCAAGCCCCCGATCGTTCTTACGTACCGTTGCCGTGACGCATCGCAGGTCACAATGATCGCATCGGTTGCCCGCTGCAGAAGCCAACGATTCGCAATGTTGCAGTACGGCGGACGAGGATCGCACACGGTCCGTATCATCGGAGTATTCCTGCCCATACCGAACAGCGCCGCTGCAACGTGAGAATGCCCCATAGGACAATGAGCATTGATCAGCGTGACCGGCAACTCCCGCAATATCGACCGAATCCTCAGAATATTCCGTGTCACCGATACCGGATCCTGCCGATGAAGGGGCAGCCCAATCGTCGGAATCCCCAGACCAGCTGCCTTAGCCAATGCCGGCGTCCCCGGTCGCCCCATGACCCACACCTGATGCCCACGATCTCTTAATCCGGCAGCCAACTCAACTGCCAGGTATCCCGCGGCATTCCACCACGGATCCGTGATCGTAATCAAGACCGACAAAGATGGCGTCTTGTGCCAATGTGTCACAGTAACCCGCTCACCGGACCCGATTATCTGGTCCGCCAACTCCGCCACCTTGTCCACGGCAATCGAATCCATACCATGATTCGGCGAATCCGGCGACAACACATGATCCACTTGTCCCAGAGGTCCCCATCGCCAAGGATGCATGCTGCGGTCTAACGGATACAATCCAATGACCGGCGTTCCCAGCGAATTCGCCAGATGCAAAGGTCCGGTGGAATTCGCCACCACCAATGCCGACCGTCGAAAAAGAGCTGCCAGTTCGGGAATGCTCAACTTTCCTGCCAGGCTGGGAATCCCGCCGCCCAACCGGCTGACCTCGCCCACTGCACGACGCTCGTCCCCGGAACCCGTCAACAAAACTCGGTGCCCTTCGGCTGTCAGTCGCTTCGCTAATTCCGAAAAACGCACATATTGCCACTCTTGTGCGGACTGTCCGCTGCCCGGATGCAATACTACTGGAGTGCAGTCATTGGGAATCCCCGATTCCTCCAACAGCGTAGAGACTCGAGTGACGGCATCCGCCGGAATTTCCCATTGCCACAAAGGATCGGGAATTCCTCTGATCCCCAACTGCATAGCAATATTAAAGTTGTAATATACCTCGTTCCTTAGCCCCCACTTCCGATGCTCGAATAACCTGCGATGGAATCGCAGACTCTGGATTCGCGTGCCGCTGCCGATTCGCAACGGAATCCTGGCTTCCGCCAGTAACCGAACGACTCTCGGCTCATGCCACAAGCAGACCGCCGTATCGAATCCATACTCCCGAATACTATCCAACACTCGCCGCCTGCTATGGTCAACCATGATTATCCCGTCCAACCAGGGACACATGGACACCAGCGGGGCGGTGTATTGTCGGCACAGAAAAACAACATTGGCGTCCGGATAGGTCAGCTTCAACGCCCGGGCGGCAGGCAACGCCAGGATCACATCTCCCATTCGATCGGTTCGGCATACCAGAATAGATCGTGGTGCGTCCATCCTATGCCCGCTGATTACCGTTCAGATGTCGCAGTTTCGCATATTTGACCAAGACGTGCATCGACGACAATGCTGCCAGGAGCATCCCCCGCCACCCACCCAATATCCCAAGCCGAAATACTGCCATCCGGACAAACATCCAACCTGGACGCAAGCACAGATCCCACCACCAACACCGACGTCCTTGTTCGGCAAGGTCCCGGGCTCCCAGCGAGGTGTAGACATTCAGCTTTTCAAGATATCCTTCCAACGACTGGTCGGTGTAATGCTCCAGCGGCACTTGAAGCAATCCCAGATCGCCATCAACTTCAATCGATTCGTGCACATGCACCTTCGTGAATCGACCATGAGCTGGCTGGAACAACCGGACCACCCGATCCGGATACCACCCTCCCCACCGCATCCACTTCCCCAAAAAGTAACTCCTTCTGGGACACGAAAAACCATGCACCGCGCCAGAAACCGACGTCAGCACCTTTCTAATTTCCTGAGCTAGACCCTCCGGAATCTCTTCGTCCGCATCCAGCAGGAACACCCAATCGTGCCTGGCGTGATCCACCGCCCATTGCTTGGTCACTGCATATCCTTCCCAGGGATGCGTCAGCACCGGAGCGCCTTCCCGCCGCGCGATCTCGGCAGTGCGGTCCGAAGAGCCGGTATCCACCACCAACAACTCCTCTGCCCATCTGCCGCTTCTCACCGCCCGGGCGATTGTGTGCTCGGCATTCTTAGCAACGATGACCACCGAAATCGCAGGTGACGCCGAATCGTCCAGAGGCATCTACTTCCCCGCTGCTTGATACAATGCTGATTCCAACTGCTCGATATGAGTCGATAATTGATACCGCTCCACCGCCCTGCGCCTGCCTTCCAATCCCATTTGTGCAGCCATCCTATGATCGAACGATACCCGCGAAATCGCCGTGGCAAGCGCCTCCGGGTCCTCCGGAGGCACCAGAATCCCCGTAACACCATCCACCACGATCTCGGGGACGCCCCCCGCATTCGTCGCCACTACCGGAAGCCCAAACGCCATCGCCTCGATAACCACCATCCCAAACGTTTCCTTCCGAGACGGAAGCACCAGCAAATCCAGCATTGGATAATAGTCTCCAGGGTCTTTGATAAAGCCCAGGAACCTCACTCGATCTTGAAGCCCTAACAACCCTGCCCGGTCTTCCAGGACTTTCCGATATCCCGGCTCGCCCTTAGTTTCCTCCCCAATCAAGAGCCCAATAGCACTGCTCTGCTTTTCCAGTCGCGATAGAGCATCCAGAAACACGCACTGCCCTTTTTTGGGATCAAGCCGTCCCACCACACCGATTACGAATTGGTCGTCTTGGATCTCGTTGCGAGCCCGCAATTCGCGACGTCGCTCGACCGAAGGCTTCAACCGATCCGTATCAATCCCATGAGGTACAACCTGGATCCGATTTTCGTCAATCCAGGCGTTCTGTAAGGTCATTGCCTTGATCTGGCTTGTGTTCGCCACCACCCGATCCACTTTGCTCCACACCCAGCGGTGCAGTGGATCTCGCTTTCGATAGTCTGATACCATATGCTGCGAAAACACCACGGGGACCACTGTCGTGAAAAGCTGTGCGATAGCCACGCACCAAAGGTCTCTGGATAGATGAACGTGAATCACATCCGGCTGGAATGTCGAAATTCCCTTGAGAACGGCTCTCACCGCGGAGGGATGGACATAGCCGGAATAGCTGGCTTCGATCACGTCAATGCCAATTCCCCTGCATTCCAAGGCAATCGGACTATCGCGCAAAGTGACGACGGCGACGCGGTGTCCTCGATCTCGCCACCACCCTGGCGCCAACACGGCATACATCTCAATTCCGCCCCACGACCTGGAAAAGCATATTTCGAGAATCGAAAGCGGTTTCAATGAATATATCCCCAGTCTTGCAATATCTCCCGCACTCCTCCCACGATCGGTTCCCTGCCGCTGCCAGCCGCAACCCACATCTCGAGCGCGTTTTTCTGAAACCACACCGCATGTTGCTTCGGAATAACGGCTGCCGGGACCATCCCCGCCCAATCCCCCAATCGCGACCACGATCCTGCCAGCGCAAACGGTCCCCATTCCACAGGTGCCCCTTGAATCACGGGGGCAGTCATCACGCCTCCATCGCTTTCCGACTCAGCGATCCAGTACACTTCGCCCCCGCGACTCCCGGAACTACGAAATGACAATATCGTGCCGAGGAACGAATATTCCACATCCCCGATCGCTCCCGTCAACACCGGAACGCGCTTGATTTGCACTTCCCCGGTGACAGCTTCCGAATCCGGAATCATAATCCGATATACCCACACTGGGTCCGGCAGCCCAGCGTCGAACAAAGCCCGAATCGAATCCAATAGGGAACCTCCCCCATCAACCAAATTGTGAATCTCCGATGGATCCGAAGACAAATCGTAAAGCTCTTCCGGGACGTCCATCACCCGTCGCCCTTTGGGGGTCTGAATCCACACCGCCGTGAACCCGGGAAATCGCCGGGCGTATTTCCAATGATTCTCCACTCGCATCGAAATCCCGTTCCGTGATTCCGTAAATACAATGGGCGACCCCTCCCCATCGCCCTGCATCAACGGCACCAAGGAGTGCCCGCGAAATTCCTGAGGTGATGAGCCGGTCGTCAAACCCAATATGGTTGGCGCCACGTCGATCAATTGCACTTGTTCCCAGATGTCATGACCCTTATTCAATTTCCCCTGCCATGAGAATATCAACGGCACCCGCAACTCGTCATCGAAAAAGCTGCGCCCATGCTGGTACACCATCTTGCTCCCCTGTGAGACCAGATCGGCGCATTTCTTGATTACCGGATGATGACGAGTGACCTCCCCATGATCCGCGCACGCCACAACCAACGTCTGGTCCCGCCGACCCAACATGCCCAGTGCTCGGACGACTCGTCCCAGGTACTCGTCCGCATACCGGACTTCCCCAAGATATTGGTTGTACAGAGGTCTTAAATCCCCGTGATCTTTCCCGAATACTTTCCGACTATACCGGGGAGGCGGTTTGTAACTGTAATGAGGAGCATTGTAATTCACAAATAGGAACAGCGCTTCCCTGGGATCCGCATGCAAGTGCCGGATCGCCATTTCCGTAATATCCACCGTGTCATAATAGTCCCGCTCCACGTCCCACGATTGATCGAACCCCATATCCATCCCTATCGAAGTCGCTGAATGCAGGAACACATTATTTCCCAGCATGATTGTGGTATATCCCGCTTTCTTAAGCTCGGTCACCAGATCGTGCGTCACCGTCCGGTAGTACACCGCCTGCTCCACTGGAGCGATGTAGTATGCCACCATCGGCGTACCAAGCTCTATGTGCGGTCGCGACGAAAACAGAGAATACATCGAGGGTCGCGTCCAGGTTCCGTTCGTAATCGCATTCCGGAAATAGACCCCCGACTCCTTCAGCATAGTAAGATTGGGAGCGACCTTGCGGCAAATGGTAGTGTCTTCCAGCAACCGTGCCTGCACCGCATCCGTCAAGAAGAACACGATATCGGGAAGGCTGTCGGCAACGGGCGGCGTCGTACTGAGTAATCTTGGCTCCGCCCAAAACGGAAATGCGTCCGAACCCGACCCAATCGTCTCAAGTCGGATCGCTCCGGGTCCCGAGAATCCCGAGGGCAAGGCAACCTGCACCTCTCGCCAGTATGTCCTATCCGCAATGGGCTCAATTGAAAGGTACCTCCCGAAATTCTTATACCACCACGATCTTGGGTGGGAAGATGGATCTTCCGATTCGACGGCACTATCGAAGAGAACGATTCCCGCTCCTTGTTCCGGCACATACGTAATGCGGAATTCGACCACATCCCGCTTCGCTCTCCCAGGCGTCGACAATACGGTCAACGCAGTCTTCAACACCATCCCGTCCGCCGCTTCGACCCGCCAATCCACTCTTGTTCCGACCGGCGCCAGGAATGCCGGTCGGCAATCAACCAACTCTTTCAAATGCCCTCTGCCCACCCAGGCGCACGCTAGCTTTGCCGCCACCTCTCGATCCCGCATCCCCGTCCAACCCACTCCCGGCAAGGTGACAGCCGCCTTCAATACTTCTTCCATTGGCGGATAATCAACTCTGATATCCGCACTGGCATCCAGTAATCGCTGAGATACCCACATCCGGCTTCCGCTGACAACATGACCCTGCGACAACTGCCACAGTGGATTGGGTAGCCTCGCGGGATTCGGCAGTACAAAGAACCCCATCCAGACAACCGCAATTGCCAGAAGGGTCAACACTATCTTATAGACCCATGTGATTCCAGGCGTCAACGGAATTCTCTTCTGTCAACCAATGTCACTCTTTGCTATTGCTGAAAACCGCAGCCTTAGACCGGTCCCGTTCCTCACCCATTAAGATAAGGCAGAATCCGCTCGATTTCCGCATGCAATTCCAAGAAGCAATGCTCGTATCCCCAATAATCCGAGCCCCCAGGATCTTTGACCTCCAGGTCTTCCGCACGCGGATCCGGTCTGCCCAACTCTTTCAACAAGATAATGGATGACTCCTTGCCCGGGAAACTTCGCTTTAACTCATCGCGTTGATCCGATGTCATGGTGATTACCCAATTTGCCCATGCCATCAACGATTCCGTTACAGGTTGAGACAGGTGTGCGCTCAGATCGACCCCATGCTTTTGCGATACCGTCACCGCCTGTGTACTCGCGGACTCTCCCTGGCTGGCGATAACTCCCGCCGACCTGACTTCCACATCCTGCACCCCCTTTTCCATGAGCATCTTCTTCAGAATACCCTCCGCCATCGGACTCCGACAGGTGTTTCCCGCACACACGAAGAGCAAATGCATCGTATTCCTTTTCCTATGTGATCAACTCCAAGAACCTCCTCGCGCTATGAAGCCAGAAGCTCGCGGATCGTTGCCTCGGGCAAGACTCCCGCCCGGAGGATTCGGAAAGGAGACCGGCGCATATCGATGATGGTCGATTCCCCGCCCATTGCCGTCGTTCTGCCGTCGATGATCAATCCCGCGCTGGATCGAATCGCAGTATCCAATCCCCTCAAATGGCGCACCCCATTCCCTCCCGACACGTTAGCGCTGGTATGCACCCACGGCACACTGCTGGCGGCAATTGCGTCCCTGATTCGGTCGATCCCGGGCACTCGAACCCCGATCGAACCGTCTTCGGTGCGAAATCGACTCTCAATCTTGTCACTGCCGGTCACTATCAAGGTCACAGGACCCGGGAATACTCGATCCGCCACGAGCCGAATCCGCTCTATATCCTTGCCAATCAATCCTTCTGCCATTTCCCAGTTGGCAACCAAATATGTGAATGGCTTGGCCCGATCCGGCTTCAGCTGCCGGAGACGTTCCCAAGCCCTGTCATCGAATGCAGATCCTCCGATACCGTATATCGTCTCCGTAGGAAATACTACCAATTCCCCCCGCCGAATGACCTCCGCGCACCGTTCGATCACATGAGGGTCCAACAGGGAAACGGCATCGTGCCTCATTGAAGGAGTCCTTTTTCCAGGGCTGTCACGTGTCCGCCTTGCCGACCGCTTGAATTGGCTTTCGTATTGAGTTTTGAGCTTTGATTTTCGGCCATTCTTTGGAATTTGGTGCTTCGGATTTGGAATTTCTGACTATTCCACGTCCTGTCAGCTGTCCCCACCTGACAGCCGCCGCTCACCACCCCGACACCACCTTATTCGAAATATCTTCCGTCAGTTTCCCCATCGCCTGTGCCAGACCGGCATCCCGCTCGGCTGACCCGCCGCTGGAAAACGGATAGGTTCCCCATTCGCTGAATTCCTGCGACCAGGAAGTCTCCCCGGTCTGCGTGTCCTCCATCACCACCCGGACCGTCACGATAATCCGGTACTCCTGCACCGTCTCAGTCGCCTGGAACGTGTATGGCTGATCAAGCACTGTCAAAATCGTTCCCCGTAGAATCGCTTGAGCACTTCCTATATCCACCACCTTCATAATATTGTCGCGCAGGAATCGATTGATGACAGCATCGGTAAGTTGTTCCCTGATGCCATATTCCGCAGTGTTGTTGTCGAACAAAGGTACCGCGATGGTCTGTACTCCACCCGGAACCGCCCCCGAGAACGTGTACAATCCGCATCCCGACAGTAGAGCCACCGTCCCGACCAACAGAATCAACCCGACTTTCCGTATCATGACTGTCACTCCATAGCCCTTCATAACCCGTACTGCTTGATCTTGCGATAAAGAGTCCGCTCTCCGATGCCCAAAGCCTCGGCAGTCTTGCGGCGATTGCCGGCGAATTCTTCCAGCACTAGCTGGATTTGCTCCTTCTCCGCCTCCTCTAATGACACCGGAATCTCCCGCGCATCTTCAACGATCACTCCCCGGGACAACCGCCCCATCTGCCGTGGCATCACTCCGCTGGAAAGCATCTGGCGAATCTCGCCAATCTCCCGTTTCAATTCCAGCAGCACATGATAGATCATCTCTCGTTCTAATTGCTCCGAGGACTTGCCGGTTGGCACCGGAAGTAACTGACCACGGAATCGTTGCCCGGACAAATGCCGCCGAATGGTCTCACCGTCCAATGACCGCCCCCGTTCCAAAATCACCATGCTCTCCAACGTGTTCTTCAACTCCCGCACGTTGCCTTCCCAATAGTAATTCTTCAGCGCCTCGTACCCGTCTTCCGTGATCGCCGGAACCGGAATGTGATTCTTCTCACAAAACGTCCTCATGAAATAATCCGCCAGAAGCGGAATGTCGTCCCGCCGTTCCCGCAAGGGCGGAATCACGATATTGACCGCTTTCAACCGGAAGTACAAATCCTGGCGAAACCTGCCAAGATTGACTGCCTCAGCCAAATCCCGATTGGTGGCTGCCAGAATTCGGACGTCCGCCTTCATCGTCTCGCCGGAGCCCACTCTCATGAATTCGCCCGTCTCGAGGATTCGAAGGATCTTGACCTGAGCCGCCAGAGGCATGTCTCCAATCTCGTCCAGGAAGATTGTACCGCCATTCGCCAGTTCGAAGTATCCCCGGCGCAACTTATCTGCGCTGGTAAAAGCGCCCTTCTCATGCCCGAAGATCTCGCTCTCGAATATCCCTTCCGGAATCGCCCCGCAGTTGACTGTCATCATCGGCTTCTGGCGTCGGTGACTGAGCTCGTGAATCGCACTGGCAACCAATTCCTTGCCGGTTCCACTCTCCCCCGAAATCAGCACGGAAATATCCGACGGTGCCACCTGATGTATGATCTGCACGACTTGCTTGATGCCCCGGGTCTCGCCCAATAGGCTTTGAAGAGTATTCCTTCCGTCGTATGAATTCATGAGTCCCTCACACCACCACTCTGGTGCCATCCGAAGCAAGTTGAATATCCCGAATTCCCCACTTGGACGCCAGATCCCTGACCTCGGACATCCTACTTTCCAACTCCACCGGAATATGGGTCAGCAGCACCTTCTTCGCTTCCCACTCCGACACGGCTTCCACAATTTCTTCCAAGCCAATGTGCGTGCATTCCAGAATCAACAAATCCGCTCGCCGCGGGATGTCACCCAGATCGGAGATGCCTTGCACATCGGAACTATAGACCGCCAGCTTGCCTTCGGCACGAATCGCCACAGCCGCACTGCGAGTTCCAATCCCTGCCGCTTCCGCCACCGCCCGCACTGTATCAAGATGATGTGTCAGATGCAATTCGATGCGGCAATCATCAGCTTCGATCACCACGCCGCTTTCCCACCCAATCAAGGAGCAAGCGAATGACAATTTGTGAGGCAGCAAATACACGGCATTCAAATAGTCTTGAAAAGCCACCACCGATTCCTCGGGCAGGAAAACCGACAGCGGACTTGTCCTTCTCGTCAATTGCATATACTGGACCAATCCTGCCAAACCGCCGCAGTGATCCTGATGTGTGTGCGTAATAATAACGTGAGAAACCGCATTGGGATCCAACGATTCCGCCAACATTGCCCGAGTCGTACCCTCGCCGGCATCGAGCAAACAGACAAGCTCGTTGACCTCCAATAGGAGCGCCGACTGATTGCGACTGACTGTCGCCAGTCCTGACGAGGTTCCGATGATGGTCATCCTCATGATCGAAAGCCCCAATGCAGCTTAAGAAGACAATCGGCGTAGCGCCCGGTTCGCAATGTCTTTTCGATAGTACATTCCCTCAAACGAGATGGCTTCAGCCGCCCGGTATGCCCGTTCCACCCCCTGCTGCAAGGAATCACCCAAGCCCACCACATTGAGCACTCTGCCGCCCGACGTCACGATCTGACCGTCTCGTATGGCAGTGCCGGCATGAAATACCAGCAGGTCATCGCCTTCGATTCGATCCAGACCGCGGATTGCCTTTCCCTTTTCGTATGCCCCAGGATAACCGCCCGCTGTCAACACCACACACACCGCCGAACGATTCGGAACCGTCACGGGCGGTAGATCCGGCAGCTGCCCTTCCGCCGCCGCCTCCATAACCTCAAGCAGTTTCCCATCATACACCGGCAGCACCGCTTGGGTTTCCGGATCCCCGAATCTGCAGTTGAACTCCAGCACTTTCGGACCATTCTTGGTAACCATCAACCCAACATACAACACCCCGCGATACGGATTTCCGTCTTCCCGCATCCCCCGAATCGTCGGGATCAGAATCTCCTCTTCGACCCGCCTCATCATCCAATCAGCAACGACCGGCGCCGGAGCGTACGCACCCATCCCTCCGGTATTCGGCCCCTGATCGCCATCCAGCGCCCGCTTGTGGTCCTGCGACGGCGCCAGGCAATGATACCTTGTCCCATCCGTGATCGCCAGAATCGACGCCTCTTCCCCCTCTAAGTACTCCTCGATGATCACCGTGTTTCCGGCGCTCCCGAACGCACCACCCACCATCATGGAATGCAAGACATTCCGCGCCTCCTCCGGTTGATGGACGATCACCACCCCTTTGCCCGCCGACAAACCATCCGCCTTGATCACGACCGGATAGCACAAGTTCCCGACGTAATTGACGGCTTCCTTGACGTTACTGAATTCCCGACTCTGGGCAGTGGGAATTCCCCATCTGCCCAAAAACCGCTTGGCGAACGCTTTCGATCCTTCGATTCGGGCGGCAGACCGGCTGGGACCGAATATCCGAAGCCCTCGTTCCCGAAATATATCCACAATCCCATCACACAGCGGCGCTTCCGGACCCACCACCGTGAAATCGACGCCGTTTTGTTCCGCGAAGTCCAGTAATTCGGTCAGGCTGGTGGCAGCGATATTGACGTTCTTCGCGATCGCAACGGTTCCGGCATTCCCCGGCGCACAATAAATCGTCGTCACCCGGGGATCTCTTGCGATTGCCCACGCCAACGCATGCTCCCTCCCCCCGCTACCAATCACCAATACCTTCATACAGTCCTCTGCTATTGTCATCGTTTGATATCACGTGCCGTCATACGCCCTCGTGTGACGGATCCGGTCGCATAGGCGGCGCCCGCCCACGCACATCGTACCACGGGCATCCTGCCCATGATTAAGAGCAGCACCCGATTTTAATCGGCTGTCACCCCGACTCACCCAATCCCACGGTGGGCGGGTGCGGCGATTGGGTGAAGCGTATCATGGGCGTCCCGCCCATGACCGGGCACGGGCTTCCAGCCCGTGGGACGTTTCCCTTCCCCCCTTCTATTGAAGGGGGGAATTAAAGGGGGGTTGCGTCACGCCCCGGACCACCCGAATGAATTCGGCTGGTGATACATATCTTTCATGTCAGGATCGCAGGGATCCTGACCTACTCGCTATCCACGGGCTGGAAGCCCGTGGGACGTTTCCCTTCCCCCCTTCTACTGAAGGGGGGAATTAAAGGGGGGTTGCGTCACGCCCCGGACCACCCGAA
>Ga0153916_10000061_pt1 | contig 61765 bp, 41 predicted proteins | sample Opewatmetagenome_FD_109642 | JGI IMG/M metagenome (GOLD analysis project Ga0153916, IMG submission 109642) | Freshwater wetland microbial communities from Ohio, USA - Open water 3 Core 3 Depth 4 metaG | ecosystem: Environmental > Aquatic > Freshwater > Wetlands | place: USA: Ohio, Lake Erie...
AACTTCCTTGCGCCTATGCGTGAGACTTTCGTATTCCGGCTCTTGAGGGAAAGACAGACGAGAATTCCCGGAGGGTACTATGAGAACGCCTTGCTTGAGTAAATGCGGGCTGATCGTGATGCTATTTTTGGCTGTCTGGAAGGTCGGTCAGGCGCAGGACAGCTTGGGGATGAGGTGCTTGACGACGCTGGAATATTGGGACCACGTGTCCAGTATCCAAATGATTGACAGCTTTGCCTACATGTGCAGTGGGTACTTGGGGCTCCGGATTATGGATTTATCAGACCCTGCTAATCCAGTAGAGATTGGGCGGTCACCATGGTCCCGCTGGGATTATCTAAGCTGTGGTGTTTATGTCAATGACAGTTTAGCCTATATTACCTATTTAAATGACGGCTCGGTCCTGGATATTTCTGACCCAACCAGTCCCAGAGAAATCCATCATTGGGATTTGGTCTACTCCCCTGTCATTGTGTTTGTTCATGGAAATGTAGCGATCGGTCTTAATGAAGAAGAGTATCCTCGTATCATGGACATTTCCGACTGGAATAATGTACTTGTGACCAGCACTTTTCCAGGACTTACTGGACCATCACATCCGGTAGGTATGGTTGGAAATTACCTATGTTTGGCTGGCTGGGGAGTTGAAATGTATGATATCAGCGACCCTCGGAACCCGGTGTTAGTCGCTGTAGTGGATGACACCGTTTACACTGGATGGAGCGCGAAACTATCAGGAAATTATGTCTATCTTTCCACAGTATCCAATGGTGTGCGCATCTATGATGTGTCGGACCCGTTGCATCCGGTAGCTGTAGCAGTCTGCGACACCAACGGTTGCGGTGACATATCCATATCGGCTTCCCATTTGTTTATATCTAAAGGTTTAGGATTACATATCTGGGATATTACGGACCCCACGCACCCGGTCTTCACAGGCGAGTATCCGCTATCTTTGGCGAACCCAACCACCTGGATTGCCAGTTCGGGAAACCTCCTTTGCGCAGCTCTCGATTTTAGTGAGAACCATAGAGTCGCAGTTCTTGATATTTCTAATGCTGCCTCTCCGTTGGAAGTCTCCCGGTTCGGGAAAATGGGGTTTCTCGGTCGTGTCGTGATCAACGAAACGACTGGGTACTTATCGGATATCTATGCTGGGTTCCACGCAATTGACCTTACTGACCCGTCTCGGGCGATCGAGCTTGGTCGCCCTTTCGGGTCATCGGGATTTGATGATATCGCCGTGCGCGGAGACTATCTCTATGGTGTGGATCACTATTATGGATTAATCACTTATAGCGTGGCAAATCCGGCTAATCCCGAATCACTTAATTGCTGGCAAAATGGGGGTAACTTCCGCCCCACCGCTATCACAATTGTGGGAGACTATGCGTGGGTCAATTCTTATATCTTCAGTCTGGCAAATCCCGCATCTCCCGTTTTCGTGGATTCTTCATCGGTCATTGGAAGCGATTTTAGAGCAGCGAATGGCTATGTATATAGCGTAGCTGACAGATACTTTTTTATATACAATGCTCCCAATCCAGCCGTACCAGAGTTAATAGGTTCTTGCACTATGCCTTTCTATTTGGGAGGGACTGCAAAAGACTTAGCCATTGCAGGTGACTATGCGTATGTGGCATACTATGCAGGTGGGGTGCAGATAATAGATATTGCTGACCCCGAACATCCAGCAGTAGTAGGTTCCGTGGGAGCGAATTGGGTTACGGCAGTCGCTGCCAGTGGAAATACCATGGCTTTCTATCAAGAAGTCTCAAATTATCAACAGTCAATGATTTATATCATGGATCTGACTGACCCGGTCCACCCGCAGTACATTGGACATTACAACATTTTTGAGGATATGAGCGACATGGAGATATATGGGTCCTACCTACTTACGGTAAGTCCCGACAAGTTCGCAGTATATCAAGTTGACGCTTTATCTCCGGTCCAGACTTCTCCGGAAACACCTTACGAATTCACTTTATATCCCTGTTATCCAAATCCTTTCAATCCAAATACGGTGATTCGGTTCTCCCTTCCCTATACACAACAAGCGAAATTGACTATTTACGATGCCACCGGAAGACAGGTGAAAGTGCTTGTGAACGAATTATTCAATGCTGGTGAACACAGCATGACGTTTGATGGTTCCGAATTAGCCTCGGGTGTATATTTCATTCGATTGAAAGCTGACAACCACATGCAGATTGAAAAATTGGTGCTGCTGAAATAACCGTGTCAGCAAGAGTAGGTCAGGATCCTTGCGATCCTGACATCTTCCTTTGGAGGTCAGCATGAGAAAGAATTACTTATTTTGCTTGGCACTGGTTACACTGCTGTTGGTAGGGGGGAATATCGCTCAGGCGCAGGACAGCTTGGGGATGCACCATGTGGCTACATTGAGCTACTGGTCAGGTGCCGATGACATCCAGATGGTCGGGGATTTGGCGTATGTCATGAGCGACTTGTCGGGGCTGCATATCATGAACCTGGCGGATTCTTCCAATCCGGTGGAAGTAGGACGCTACCTTAGATCTCTATCAGTCAATTATTGTGGGGTCTATGTCACAGGCAATCGGGCTTATCTTAGTTTGTTCGATGTCGGCGTAGTGCTCGATGTCTCTGACCCTGCTCATTTGGTAACCTTAGGTGAGTGGCACCCACCAGGCTCAATAACCCAAATCTTCTTAGTCCATGAAAACATTGCCTTCGCATGGGGAGATGAGGGTGTACAATATTTATTGGACGTTTCCGATCCAACCAATGTGCAATTTATCGGCACCTTCCCGGATAATGTCGGTCCCGCACTCGGAATGGCGGGCGAGTATTTGTGTATGGTGGGATTACCAGGAGGAGTTGTTCTATACGATTTTAGCGACCCCACCAATCCTCAACAGGTGGCTGCCTGCGATACGACTTCTCAAGCTGGTGGCGCGGTTTTGTCAGGAGACTACGCCTATATTGCGACCTACTATGATGGCTTGCACATCATAGACCTTACCAACCCGTTGCAGCCTTCACTGATCGCCGCCTGTGACAGTGGAACTTGGAATGTGATGGTAACAGGTCCTCATGCGGTCATTATAACATGTGAGGGATTGCACATCTGGAACGTAGTGGATCCGGCTCATCCGGTGTTTGAAGGTGCAATGGAATATCCGTATTATCTATATGATCCCTTGATAATCTCTAGCGCCGGAAACTTGGTTTGCGGGCGAAACTTGGTGGGACCCAAAGTGGCTCATGTAGTGGATATCTCTAATCCTGCCACGCCAACTATAGTGAGCGAATTCGGAAATTACGGTATCCCGCAACAACTGGTAATTAGCGATACCATCGGGTACATTGCCGACTTTTCGTCGGTGGGGCTGCGCTCAATTAACCTTGCTGACCCTAATCATATCTCCGAACTGTCGAACCTGTATGGACATAGCCACCAAGCCTTGAGCGTAGCTGTCCGCGGGAATTATGCCTATGAGGCGGTGCGATATTGGAGGCTGTTCATAGTGGATGTCAGCAATCCGGAACAATTAGATTCACTGTGGTTCCTCGGTATGACGCCTCAAAATTGCAATTATCTAAAAGTATTGACAGTAGGAGATTATTTGTATGCCTTCGATTTCCATAGCAGCGGTCCATCGTATATTCAGACCTTTGATTTAGTCAACCCCGAGATTCCGGAGTTAGTCAATTCGCTGGCTATCCCTCAGTTGTCAGAAGGATGCGCTTTTGGCGTGACCGCCTCAAATGACTACCTGTACTTCGTGCAATATAATTATTTCAGGGTGTACAGCCTCGCCAATCCGGCAGCGCCGCAGTTAGTAGGGTCTTGCGGTCTGCCAGTCCCCAATTTGTACGCCCGTGGGCGTCGAGTGGTCGTCACTGGTGATTATGCCTATGTGGCGAATTGTGGAGGCGGTGTGGTAGTGGTGAACATTGCCAATCCCAGCAGTCCCACTGTGGTCACGTCAGTGCAAGGATATTACAGTCAAGTGGCAGTCAGCCAGAATGTACTCTTTGCTGATGATCCGCATTCTGCCATCTATGCGATGGACATATCGAACCCGACCAATCCTATCATTATTGGCTATTATTCGACTTATGAACTCATCGACGACATGGATATACAAGGGCAGTATTTATTCACAACCAGCGAAAGTGATATCAATGTTTATCAAGTGGATGCACTTACTAGTGTGATTTCACCTCAGGGGATAACACCACATGAATTCAAGTTATATCCATGCTTTCCGAATCCCTTTAATCCTATCACAGTCATTCGTTTCTCCTTGCCTCACACGGGGCACGTAAAACTGACGGTTTACGAAGTGACTGGAAGACAGGTGGCAGTGCTAAGCAACTCAGTGCTCAGCGCAGGTGATCATCGCGTGAACTTTGACGGCTCGACGCTCTCTTCGGGAGTGTATTTCGTTCGATTGGAAGTTGAACACCGGACGCTAACTGAAAAATTGGTATTATTAAGATAACCATGTCAGGATCACAAGGATTCTGACCTACACTCTGTCGGGTTTCTTCGCTATGCTGCGGAACCCGACCTACTACCACTGCCTTCCCCCCGGTATCCGGGGGGAAACAAAAGGGGGGGCGTCATTGCGAGCCTTGCCAGCCTCAGGCGGACTTGCCCGCCTTGGGTGGAACCCGACGACCGAAGCACTTATGTCGCCGACACCTTGCGGCAGTAATTCGACCACATCTTACTGGAGATCATTATGAGAACGGTTCGCTTGAGTACGTGTGAGCTGATCGTGATTTTATTTCTTGCTATGTGGAATGTCGGTCAGGCGCAGGACAGTCTGGGGATGAGATGTGTGTCCACGTTGGATTATTGGGGAACAGTCGATGGCATTCAAATGGTGGGGGACATGGCGTATGTCGTCAGCGGTAACAAATTTCACATCGTAAGTCTTGCTGACCCAGCAAACCCGGTAGAAGTCGGACAGGCAAGCTGGTCGGATTATTGGGGTGGCATGAGCGTCTATGTCGTGGGCAATTTAGCCTATGTCAATCCCGGTTACGGAGTTATCGTTTATGATATCACTAACCCAGCGCATCTGGTGACACTGGCTAATTGGCAACCATATCCGGGATGCGAAGTTGAGGACTTCTTACCGCTTGGAAACATTGCCATTATGAAATTTTTAGATAGTGACCTTTGCATTGTAGATATTTCAGACCTTGGAAACATACACATTTTGGGTTGTAATTTCCCACCAAATCTTCGAGCGGTCGGCATGGTGGGAGATTATCTTTGCCTACGTTACGTGGGACTGTCCATATGGGATATCAGTGACCCGACTCTACCAGTGCAAGTGGCGAGGGTTGACACTCAGTTTTATATTTGGGATGCGACGATATCGGGAAATTATGTTTACGCTGGCACTAATACTGATGGGTTGCGTATTATTGACGTGTCTAATCCTTTACAACCATTCGAAATTGGCTTTTGCGGCTCCGGTTACTGTGTGGCTGTAACTGTCACCGGCAATCATGCCATCTTCTTATGCAATCGCGGTCTTGATATTTGGAATGTGTCGAATCCTGTTCGACCGTTTTATGAGAGTTCGTTCAATCCACAGATTCCCTTCAGTCATCACTTATCAAGTTCTGGCAATCTTGTCTGTGGCGGAGATATGGGTATCCGAGCACCTTCTCTGTTCATAGTGGATATTACGGATCCTAATGCACCAATTGAAGTCAGTACTTTTGGCACCAAGGGATTCCTTTATCGAATGATGATCAGTGGTTCCTTGGGATATTTGGCAGGGAATAACTCGGCATTACACACGGTAGACCTCTCCAATCCGTTACAAGCCAACGAACTTGGGATGTCTAATGAAGAATTTCCCAGGAGCTCATATGATGTTGCAATTCGAGAAAACTATGCCTATACGGCTTGTGGGACTCAAGGCTTCTTGGTGTTTGATACCAGCAACCCAATCCAACCGGATTTTGTTATGGCTATTGACTACCCTACAGACGACGTACCACGGGTCGCCACTGCGGGGGATTATGCTTATGTAAGTGATACTTTCAATCATGTACTTCGAATCTATAGTCTTGCAGACCCCGCCGCGCCCGAGTATGTGAATTCTATCAACTGCTATCCTTCCCTCTATTGTGGCTTTATAACAGCGAATGGATATCTATATTTTGGCATAGGTAGTGGTTTCTCTATCTACACCCTTTCCGACCCGACAGCGCCACAACTGGTGGGTTCCTGCAATCTCAGTGGCGGTAATTACATCTTGGATTTAGCTCCCACCGGCAATTACATCTATGCGGCATATGAAATTGGCGGGTTGCGTGTCATCGATGTCAGCGACCCCACCCATCCGACTGAAGTAAATTCAGTGGGGGAAAACACCTGGATAGTGGCTACCAGCGGCAACACGCTGATGACCTTCGGACCCGACGGACTTAGAGCGAAAGACATCACAGACCGGCTTAATCCGGTTACCGTTGGCTATTATTATTATCCGAACGCCACTGATGAGTCGATAAGGGATATGGATATCTTAGGACAGTATCTTTTGACAATCAGCAGCAGCAAATTCCAGGTCTTCCAGTGCGATGCCTTATCGGGCATACCCTCACACCCGGAAATGGTTCCCCATGAACTCGCCTTATATCCTTGTTATCCGAATCCCTTCAACTCCACCGCTGTCTTGACATACACCCTCCCCCACCAAGGCAAAATCACCCTGACCATCCACAATATCCTGGGGCAACAAGTCGCTACTCTATTCAACGGTTCGGCGTCGGCGGGCACTCACACCCTCATCTGGAACGCGGAAAATTTCTCCTCCGGAACCTATTTCTGCCAAATCAGCTCCGAAAATCTTCTCCGATCCCGGAAGATTTTCTTGGTGAAATAATTCCCTCCAGCTACAATAACTTCACAACTCACAAATAGTTACTACCACAAAATATACGTCCAAAAATTTTTGATAATAGTTATTATTCGCTTGACATTACCAGGAATAATTCCTATATTTATTCCCGACTGACCGATGATGGATTCGAAGGCATCATCAAAAAATGCGGCGTCCTCTTCCAGCCGCGATATCTCGTACAACCATGATTTTCACATTGCGTCTTGAGAAAATGCTCTCGTTCCGGCATTCAATCCGTTCCCTACTCCGTTGCTGCCCTCAACAAGCGGTGTGTACCAAGGGCAGTCCCGGAGAGGCTGGCTTCCGCAGCCATCGATCTTATTGGAAACATGAATTCTGCGTCAGTAATGGGGGTTATCACCAATCCCGTTCAAGATTATTCTCCTCAGTGTATGACGTTCCGGAAGATGGCGCTCAAGATGCAAAACACCTTCAGGACAGGATGGCAGAGTAGTTCTGCCATCCTGCTCCGGGAAGGCAGGACCTCTGTCAGAACTCTGCGTCAGATGCCGATGTACATATCATTGCCATAGATTGAACAGCCAAATCACACCCATTCCATCGATCCGGTCGGTGGAACCAAACTGGGACGAACGGGGAACTAACAAAGGAGGAACGAGAGGGACAGATGAAACGAACACCACGACAAGAGCACGTGTACAAGCAACAGCAACTTCTTTATCGAATTCAACAAAGCAACTCGCAAGACGAGAAAGGATTTAGACATGAGTAATTTTGCACGGAATCTGAAGGAGAGACCGCTGCTCACGCTGGTGGTCACCTGTATTCTGCTGATGGCAGCGATGTTGATGGCTCAACCGCTTCTGGATCCCACGACTTTGACCAAGTACATCGACCCGCTGCCCATCCCTGGTGTCTTGACGCCGGTCGGAACCATGAACGGCGCACCGTACTATGAAGTCCACATGAGAGAAGCCCAGCAGCAATTGCACAGCGAGCTCCCGCCCACCACGATTTGGGGCTACGAAGGACAATATCCTGGTCCCTCGATGGTAGCCAGAAGCCACGAACGGCTCTATGTGAAATGGATCAATGATCTGCCGACGACGCACATCCTTCCAATCGACACATCGATCATGGGTGCCGGCGGTGGAGCTCCCGAGGTCCGCACCGTAGTGCATTTGCACGGCGGGCACGTCCCGGCAGCCAGCGATGGTTGGCCCGAAGACTGGTTCACCCCTGGCGGATCTGCCACATATTTCTATCCTAATAATCAAGATGCAAGCTTGATCTGGTATCACGACCATGCGCTGGGAATCACCAGGCTGAACGTTTATGCCGGCTTGGCGGGTGCGTGGGTCGTCACCGACAACTATGAAGCACGTCTGAATCTACCCAGTGGGCAATTCGATGTGCCACTGATTCTCCAGGATCGCTCGTTCTATGAGGACGGGTCATTTTACTACCCATATCCTTGGCAGCCGGAATTTTTCGGTGATGTATCCGTCGTCAATGGCAAGGTGTGGCCCTATATCGACGTTCAACCACGGAAATATCGCTTCAGATTCCTCAATGGGTGTACTTCCCGCTTCTTTGACGTCAAGCTCTTGGAAAGCGATGCCTCCGGCAACATCCTCAGTCCGGAAGTCGGCGGACCAGCTTTCCATCAGATCGGATGCGAGGGTGGTTTCCTGGATGCGCCCGTGACGTTTAACGATCCCAACGATCCTCTCTCTCCTCGATTGCTGATTGGCAATGCGGAGCGTGCCGACGTCATTATCGACTTCGCTGGTTACGAAGGCAGGTACTTCGTGTTGAGCAACGATGCGCCGACTCCGTTCCAATACTTAGGACAGCCGGATGACGAAGTGCCTCTGCCCGAACTCATGCTGTTCCGTGTCGGGACCGGTCCGGTGGCAGATCCCTCCTCGCTGCCGACACAGCTTCGCCACATCAATCCCATTCCGCCTCAGACCGCCCGGTTGACCCGCGACATGACCCTGAAGGAATATATGGACATGTCCGGGAACATGATGATCATGCTGAACGGCATGATGTGGCGTGATCCTATCACGGAAAAGCCCCAGTTAGGGACCACCGAAATCTGGCGCATGATCAACCTGACTAACGACACTCACCCAATGCACCTGCACCTGGTGATGTTCCAGGTCATGCAACGCCAGCCGTTCGATGTGGATACTTATAATGCGACCGGGCAGCTTGTCTTCACCGGTCCGGCAGAACCTCCGTATTCCAATGAGAACGGATGGAAGGACACGTTCAAATGTCCGCCGGGAATGGTGTCGAGCCTCATTACCAAGTTCCAGGACTATACCGGCAAGTACGTATGGCACTGCCATATTCTGGAACACGAGGAACATGAGATGATGCGTCCGTTTGAAGTCATCTCCGGTGTGAACATTGCAGGCGAGATCGGCAGTCCGGAACGCCAGGCGCCGATCACGGAAGAACCAACGTATGCATTCGCTCTCAACTCCGCGTTCCCCAGCCCGTTCAACCCGACCACAACAATCAGCTTCACGCTGCCCGAAGCAGCTCCTACCAGCCTGGTCGTGTACAATACACTGGGTCAGACTGTAGCGACGCTGGCGGATGGATGGCAGGGCGCTGGTCTCCATCGCGTGACCTTCGACGGCTCCAAGATGGCTTCCGGCGTCTACTTCTATCGCTTGACCTCCGGTAGTCAAACTCAGACCCAGAAAATGATTCTGATGAAGTAAGCTTCAGACTTACACGATCTCAATCCTAACCAAAGCCCAGTGCCCTATCGCACTGGGCTTTTTTCTTGCCGTCTCGCCCCCAAGCCTCCCCCCTGCTACTTGTCCGTCCTCTGGCGGATTGCAGGGGGGAACACAAGGGGGTTCCCTGTGTCATCCCGCATTTGATGCGGGATCCAGAGAGTAGGTCAGGATCCCTGCGATCCTGACAATGCAGTGAGGCTACTTGCTAACGCCTTTTCATCAAAAGGGCTGTCCGGTTCCCCCACATGACACCTCTTCTCTCTCTAAGTCCTTCTGCACTCCCAGAAGTTTCACCCTGACCAAAAAAACACTTGACAAATCCATTTCTTTTGGCTATATAACATCTTGAGAATCCAGGGAGCACCCCTGATGATGCGTTGATATTTATTGCTTTTGGAGGGCGACATGAAATCCTCAGTTCTGTTCTTCACCACGGCGGTGACAGCATTAGCGATGGCTCAACCGCCGGATACTCTGTGGACTCGCACCTATGGGGGAAGCGACGCAGATAGGGGCTACAGCGTCCGGCAGACAGATGATGGGGGATATATTACTACTGGATATACCATGTCCATGGGCGCTGGTTCGCAGGATGTCTATTTAGTCAAGACGAATCCTAATGGTGACAGCCTGTGGACTCGTACCTTTGGGGGAAGCAGTGATGATTATGGCTATAGTGTCAAGCAGACCAATGATGGGGGGTATATCATTGCCGGATATACCACTTCCTATGGCGCTGGGTCGGGCGATTTCTGGTTGATCAAGACTGATTCTCAGGGTGACAGCCTATGGACTCGCACCTTTGGGGGAGAGTTCCTCGAAGAAAGCTTTAGCGTCCAGCAGACCAATGATGGGGGATATATCATAACCGGATTCACTTATTCCTATGGCGCTGGGGCGGCCGATGTCTGCTTGATCAAAACCGATTCTGAAGGTTACATGATATGGACCCGCACCTTTGGGGGAACCGGAGGTCAATACGGTAACAGCGTCCAGCAGACAGAGGATGGGGGATATGTCATCGCTGGAAACACCAGCACCGGTAATGGCGATGTCTGGTTGATCAAGACTAATTCCCAGGGTGACAGCCTGTGGACCCGCAGCTTTGGAGGAAGTAGCGGTGATGAAGACTCGAAGAGCGTCCAGCAGACTACCGATGGGGGATATATAATTGCTGGATGCACCTGGTCCTATGGTGCTGGGGGGCATGATGTCTGGTTGATCAAGACTGATTCTCTTGGTCAGCGGCAGTGGGCTCACACCTTTGGAGGAAGCAACAATGATTATGGCTATAGTGTCCAGCAGACCACCGATGGTGGATATGTCATAGCCGGTGGCGCAGGTAATAGCGATGTCTGGTTGATCAAGACGGATCCCTTGGGCATCCTACAATGGGACCGCACCTTTGGAGGAAGCAACTTTGATCAAGGCAGAAGCGTCCAGCAGACCACCGACGGGGGATATATCATTGCTGGATACACTGACTCTTATGGCGCCGGGTCGTACGATATCTGGTTAATTCGCCTCGAGGGAGAACGGCCGGAATTATCGCTATCCCCTGACTCCTTGAATTTCAGTGCCGAGGTAGGAGGCGTCAATCCTGCTGGCCAAAATTTTCAGATAGAAAATATCGGTGCAAGCACTTTCGACTATACCTTATCTGAGGACATACCCTGGCTAACCGCAACACCGATGAGTGGCGGTCCAATTCCGCCCACGGATACGGTGCTGGTTTCGGTGGATATTTCCGGATTATCTGCAGGAGATTATGAAGGGGAAATCATTGTCACGGCTGCTGGCGCAACGGGAAGTCCAGACACGGTGCGTGTTATATTGCATATAGAAGCTTCTGGTACGCAACCCTTGAGAGGGCATGAAGTACCGAAAGAGTTTGCGTTGCTGCCAGCATTCCCTAATCCCTTCAATCCCGTAACTAATCTGACCTTTAATGTCCCAACGGCAGGTCAGGTGCGGCTATTAGTATATGACCTTCAGGGTAGGAAAGTGTCGGAATTGTATTCGGGCTGGTGTTCGGCAGGTATATATCGTACCACCTTCGATGGCTCAGACTTTTCCAGCGGCATCTATTTCTGCCAAATGGTAGCGGGTGCTTTCGTACAAGTACGAAAGCTGCTCCTTGTCAAGTAATTGTCAAGATGTGCCCTCAGGTGTCCTCACCCTGCGGACAGAGGACAAGATATGGTGCAGGGTGGGAATACCCTGCGGTACCAGACTGTGCGTAGGTATTTTGTGCTACCGCCTGTCATCCCGCAAACTAAAGACAGATCACCCTGTGTCATCCCGCACTTGATGCGGGATCCAGAGAGTAGGTCAGAATCTCTGCGATCCTGACCTTACCATCTTAAGCGCAGCCACCTCTCCGCAGGTGGCAACGTAAGTGAAGTGGCGTCAGGTGTCCCCACCTGACGCCGCCCCGCAGCGTGTTCCCGGCAGGTTTCAAGTGGAACGTAACCTGCCGGGTTGCTCTTCGCTTCAAATCCGGCAAGAACAAAAACCTCCACCGACAATCCCCCGCCATTCTGAATTCCGAAAAAAGAGAAAAAAACACTTGACAAATGGCTCTTTTATGATTATATTTGTAGCAACACTACTAACCAATGACTCAATTATGATAGTATTACTACATGAAGATCCTGACACAGATCAGCCTGCGAAGCCAAGACCTAAGCCGGTCCGAAAAAAAGCTCGCCCAGTACATCACGTCGTCCGCAAGGGACATCCTGTACCAGTCGCTGGCGGAAGTGGCGACTCAGAGCGCAGTCAGCGAAGCCACCGTCATCCGGTTCTCAAGAAAACTGGGGCTTAAGGGCTTCCAAGACCTGAAACTGCACCTGGCGCACGAAGTCCTGTCCGGTCCCGAAGCCATCCAGGAAGACGTCCGCTTCGGCGATACTCCGGAAGCCATCTTCGCCAAAGTCTTCACCGAACACCGCCAGACTCTGGATGACACCTTGAAGGTTCTCGACCGAAAACAGATGCGGCAAGCGGTCAAATTGCTGTCCAGAGCCCGGGAAATCATTTTCGTGGGCGTGGGAACCTCGGGACCGAATACAGTCGACGCCTACAACAAATTTTTCCGGAGCGGCTTCCGATGCTCCGTCTATACCGACAGCCATTTGCAGGTCATGAAGGCATCGCTATTGAACGCAGAAGACGTCGTAGTGGTAATCTCCCATTCCGGATCGACCAAAGATCCCATCGAGACCGTGGAAGTGGCGAAACAAGCGGGCGCCAAGACCATCGCCATCACCAACTATTCAAAATCGCCGTTGACCCGGGCGGTGGACGTAGTACTGCATACGGCGTCGCCGGAAGTGAAGTATCGCTCCGAAGCCATGGCGTCCCGGATCGCGCAGACCGCGATTATCGACGCCCTATTGACCTGTATGGCTTTCGATAACCTCGACCGGGTTGAAATGTGCCAGCATCGCATCGACCGCGCCATCGCCGGAAAACAAATCTGATTAAACCTGCTGCCGCCTCTCCGCAGGTGGCAGCAACCTATTGGATCTTCCCCCCTACGCAGTAGGGGGGAACAAAAGGGGGGTCAAGACCGTCATTGCGAGCCTTGCCCGCCTCAGGCGGGGTAGTGAAGCAATCTCATCAAACATCAAAAGAACCATTGCCTTAAATAGGATTAAGAATGGCATTAGCAGAACTTCGCACCTACACTTTCCTGGACGCCTTGCAGCCCCAATTGGCAGCCTTCATCGGAACCACCGCCACCGGATTTCTGCCGGTGGAAGGCATGGCGAGCATGTTCGTGGAAATCGCCCCCGGCATTGCGATCAACACGGTGACCGACATCGCGTTGAAAGCCACTCGGGTGCAGCCCGGATACCAGATTGTGGAACGAGCGTTCGGCATGCTGGAATTCCACCATCAGGATCAGGGTGAAGTCCGCCAGGCAGGGCTTTCGATTCTCAACTATTTGGGATTGAAAGAGGAGGAGCGCCAGAAACCCCGGATTGTATCCGATCAGGTCATTCGGGCAATCGAACCATATCAAACACAATTAGTTAACCGCACGCGTCATGGTCAGATGCTTTTGCCCGGGCAGTCGCTGTTCATCCTGGAGACTCAGCCGGCTGGCTATGTTTCGATTGCCGCCAACGAAGCCGAAAAAGCGGCACGGGTTTTCTTGATCGAAGTTCGGACCTTCGGCGCTTATGGGCGGTTATACTTAGGCGGACCGGAATCCGAGATCGACTCCGCTCGGGAGGCGGCGATTAACACGTTGAACTCGATCCAGGGAAAGGAAGCGCAGACGAGGACGGAATAGGGCAAAGTGGTTCCTGCCCGGGTTTCGCCACAGGCGTCCATTCGGACAAGCGAAGCGTAACCCGGCAGGTTACGTTCCACTTGAAACCTGCCGGGAACAGTGTGAGGTAACGTCTCAGGTGGGGACACCCGACACCACAAGAGAGCAAGATATTCAAATCATTGGAGGATACAGAGATGTCGCAAGACAATTTGGCACTGGGCATGATTGAAACTCGCGGATTCGCTGCCATGGTGGAAGCGTCGGACGCTATGGTCAAAGCCGCCAGGGTCGATTTAGTCAGCTATGAGAAGAGCGGCGGCGGATACAATTGCGCGATCGTCCGGGGCGACGTGGCAGCGGTCAAAGCAGCCACTGACGCAGGTCGAGTCGCTGCGGAACGCATTGGCGATGTGGTATTGGTGCACGTGATCCCGCGTCCCCATGTGAATGTGGATACCACGCTGCCATTGGGTCGCAAAGACCGCGAACGCTAAATTGTTCTCGTGCGCTCACACGACCTCGTGTGACTGAAATGAGTTGATTTGACTGGCAGGCGAGGGCGGCATCTGAAGCCCTTCAGCGGTCTGCCAGCACATGGAACGATGGGATCTAGACCATGATTATCGCCCAAATAGTCGGAACGGTGGTTTCCACACGCAAGGACGAGAAGCTGGAGGGCTTGAAGTTCTATGTGGCGCGGGAACTGGACGCCCAATGCAAGCCCACCGGCAAAGAAGTCATCGCGGTGGATATTGTCGGGGCGGGAATAAACGAGATCGTGTTGTGCGCTCAAGGATCGTCGGCGCGCCAGTCACCACAGACTGACGGCAAGCCGGTGGATGCCGCTGTGATGGCGATCATCGACACCATGAATGTGGACGGGTTGCCGACCTACGTGAAGGATTAGGATCGATTATGAATCAGGTCCTGAACGAATCACAGATCGAGACTTTGATCGACCGGGTCATGGAACGCATCCAGGTCAAGGTGCGCCCTCAAGCACCTCAGCTCAAGATTTCGCCCGGCACGGGTAAACCGATCGGAGTCTTCGGCAGCATTGACGAAGCGGTGGATCGAGCCAGCGCCGCATTTCGCGAGTTATCCGGATGCAGTCTCCGGCAGCGATCGGCGATGATCGCCAACATCCGCCGGATGATTAAGGAAGCCCGGGAGGAATTGGCTCGGGATATGGTCGCAGAAACCGGCATGGGTCGAGTCGAAGACAAGTTGGTGAAGCTGGACTTGGTGGTGGACAAAACGCCCGGGACCGAAGATATCGAACCCTTGGTATACAGCGGCGATGATGGACTGACGTTGACGGAACGAGCCGCGTTCGGAGTCATCGGCTCGGTGACGCCGGTGACGAATCCGGTGGACACGGTGGTCTGCAACGCCATCGGATTCCTGGCTGGCGGAAATACGGCAGTTTTCAACGCCCATCCTCGTGCGAAAGCCGTTTGCCGGAAAGCCATCGAAATCATGAATCGCGCCGTAGCGGAAGCTAAGGGTCCGGCGAACGTATTTGCCACTGTGGCGGAACCAACCATCGAATCCGCGAAGGCTTTGATGACTCATCCGATGATCAGGCTATTGGTGGTCACGGGCGGTCCAGGGGTGGTCAAAGAGGCGATGCGATCGGGGAAACGAGCCATTGCGGCTGGTCCCGGAAATCCGCCGGTAGTGGTGGACAGCACCGTTGATCTGGACCAAGCCGCCCGGGATATTGTGTTCGGGGCGTCGCTGGACAACAACATCATCTGCGTGCTGGAGAAGGAAATCATCGCAGTGGAATCGATTGCGGACAAGTTGCTGGACAAGTTGCAGCAACACAAGGCAGTCAAACTGTCGTCAAATCATGTCCGGCAGTTGGAACCGCTCTTGATCGAGGGCGATCACCCCAAGCCGGAATGGGTGGGTCAGGATGCAGAGAAGATCTTGAAACAGTTAGGTATCCAGATCCCGGACACCAGACTTCTGGTAGCGGAAGTTCCGGAAAATCATCCTTTTGTGCAGATCGAAATGCTGATGCCGGTGATTCCGCTGGTTCGGGTCAAGGATGTCCAGGAAGCTATTGATTGCGCCCTTCGCTGCTAACATGGATTCTACCACACCGCAGTCATTCATTCCAAGAATATCGACGCCATGTCGGAAATGGCGAGACGCATGAACGTGTCCGTGTTTGTGAAAAATGCGCCCAGCGTGGCGGGATTGGGCTACCAGGGCGAAGGATTCACTTCTTTCACGATTGCAGGACTCACCGGAGAAGGGATGACCCGCGCCCGAATCTTCACCCGGGAACGCCGATGCACGCTCAAGGGACATTTTCGGATCATCTGATATGGAACAGAATATTGTGAACCGCTTGTGGGGCTATCCCTCGCATGTCGAACGTTTGGAATGGCTTCCATCGGCTCCGGCATTGGGATTAGTGGAATTGTCGTCGATAGCTCAGGGGCTGTATGTCGCTGATGAGATCGTCAAAAAGGCGCCGGTTCGCCTACTGTCGATGTCGCCGGTCAGCCCGGGGAAAATACTGATTGTATTCGTCGGGGATGAAGCCTCAGTCAGGGAATCCCACCAACGAGGGCTGGAAATCAGCCAGGGATGGCTGACCGACGAATTGCTCATCCCGCAGATACATCCGCAGGTGATTCCAGCCATCAACGACACGGTCAAGGTCGAAATGCTGCAGGCGACCGGAATGCTGGAAACCGAAACCGCTGCCACTTGTGTGATTGCTGCAGATCAAGCGGTAAAAGCCGCCGAAGTGCAATTACTGGAAGTCCGGTTGGCTCGCGGAATCGGTGGGAAAGGATACTTCACCGTCACAGGACCACTAGAAGAAGTTGAAGCGGCGTTGGCGGCAGGCGAAGCAGAGCCCCGGGCTCGAGGATTACTGGTGAATCGGATTCTGATTCCGAATCCCGATCCGGAATTGACGAAGTATTTGACGTTATGATTGACCCCTTGCTCAACTTCTGAATTGTCAAATTGTTAAATTGCTGAATTGCCAAATTGGAGGTGGTGTCAGGCGTCCTCGTCTGACACATTTGCGCCGGGATTCGCGAGCTTGCGGGAAAAACGCACCAGTCAATGATGTTGTCGGGTTTCTGCGCTGCGCTTCGGAACCCGACCTACTCGCACACGCGGGAATGAGAACTCAATGAGATTGAAGAAATGCACCTGGCAAGAGTCATAGGTACCGTCACCGCGACCAGGAAATACCCGTCTCTGAAGGGCGAAAAGTTATTGATCCTCCAGCGAGTGGAACACACGGACTCAATTGACGGCTCACCTCTGGTGGCGATTGACACCGTGCAGGCGGGTGTGGGGGATTTTGTGTATGTTGTCACTGGTCGCGAAGCGGCACTGGCTCTGAAGGAACCGTTCGCGCCGGTCGATGCAGCCATTACCGGTGTGGTCGATCAAACCAATGTGGAAACGGAATCATCATGATATTCTGTCGCGTATTGGGAAATGTGGTAGCTTCCAGGCACCATCCGGGAATGGACAACTGGCGGGTGATGATCGTGCAGCCCATCGATCCAGCCACCCTGGAGCAAAAAGGGAAATCCTTCCTCGCGGTAGACACGGTATCTTCCTGCCCCTGCGAAATCGTGATTGTGAATAAGGAGGGAGGTTCCTCCAGAATTGCGGTTCGATGGGACAACGCCCCTATCCATTCCACCATCACCGCCATCGTGGATGAGACTACGATGGTTCCGGTGTCACACGCCCTCGTGTGACACCGACCTTACTGGCAGACGAGGGCGTCTGCCAGCACATCAGATTGAATTGCTGTCATGGTCCAGACCATGACAGCCGTGATTAGTCGTGGTGGCACACGCCCTCGTGTGACACCGAACTTCACTGGCAGACGAGGGCGTCTGCCAATACATCAAAGAAAGTCGTTGAGCCCCTCAATTGCTGTCATGGTCTGGACCATGACAGCCGTGATTATCGTGAGCATGATACAATCCTTCCCCACCGAAGGCGTCCTCAGGCAAGAAATGATCCGGGTGTGCCAACGCCTGTACCAGAAAAATTTCGTCAGCGCCTCAGACGGGAATCTGTCGGCGAGATTGACTCCCAATCGCCTCTTGATCACGCCTTCGGGATTCAGCAAGGGTGACCTCCAGGAACGGTGGCTGTTGATGGCGGACATGGATGGCAAACTGCTCAGGGGATCACGAGGACCTCGCGGCGAAGAGCTCAAGTTGACCACAGAGCTCCGAATGCACCTGGAAGTGTATCGCCAACGTCCGGATGTGAATGCCGTGGTGCATGCTCATCCGCCGGTGGCAACCGGTTTCAGCCTGGCGGGGGTGTCGCTGTCGGGATGCCTGCTGCCGGAAGTCGTTTATACCTTGGGTGCGATCCCTACTGCCAAATTTGCAGCGCCCACCACCGAGGAAGTGCCGGATTCCGTCAGGGATTTGATACAGACTTTTGATGCGCTGGTGCTGGATCGCCACGGCGCATTGACGGCGGGAAAGGATTTGTGGGACGCTTACTACAAATTGGAGAAGCTGGAACACACGGCTCAGGTGATGTTGACCGCTTACCAGTTGGGCGGTGTTCGCGAAATGACGGATGATCAGCGGCGAAAAGTGGTGGAAGTGGGCAGCGCGTTAGGGATTCGCGAAGAAGCGATGGCGGTGTGCAGGATCGACAGCACCGGCAAAGCCTCGTGCGCCATCGGAAAAGGCAACGGAGACGGGACCAAATGTGACACGGATTGCACATCGTGCAGCTCAAAAGCAGCCAAGAGTATGGATCTGGAGTCATCGAGAAAACTAATTCGAAAGATAATTATGCAGGAAATCGGATTATCATAATTTTTGGGAATAGATCGTGCCGCAAACCCATGGAAACTGAGGCAAATGCCTCGGTTTTCGTTGCTCTATGACTGCCTCATCGGAGTGGAGCGAAAAACGCTAAGCGCTTGTATGTACAAGTATTACATTATACAAGATTTTTGCTGTTCTTGTTGCGTTTTCGATTTTAAAATCGTATATTTCCCTTCGAACGGGGCATATTTCCCCACCACCCGCTTCTCGGAATTTGCCGTCGGACGAACGGATGGAAACCGATTTTCCCGGACACAGTATTTGATAAGACGTTCACTACTATTTTTGAAGGTGTGATCATGAGCCCACAACATCGAAGACCCAGAACCAAGGAAGAGATTTACGAGGAACTATACGAGAGTATCCTTGAGGAACTGAATGCCGGGGATACTCCGTCCGCATTCGACAATGCGTTGAAGCAGTTTGATCGGGCGGCAGCGGTATTGAATCTCACCGAGAATCAGATCGCGGTCATCAAGGAACCCCGGCGGGTGACCGAAGTCAAGCTGCCGGTGCGCATGGATGATGGACGGATCGAGATTTTCAACGGTTACCGAGTGCAGCACAATACGGCTCGAGGACCTGCCAAAGGTGGCGTCCGATTCCATCCGCAGGTCAATTTGGACGAAGTCAAGGCATTGGCGTTCTGGATGACCTACAAATGCGCGGTGGTCGGCATTCCGATGGGAGGCGCAAAAGGCGGGGTGGTGGTGGATCCCAGGAAGTTGAGTTATAGTGAGCTGGAACGATTGGCTCGGCGATATTTCGCCGAATTGATCGATCTGTTCGGTCCGGACAAGGACATCCCCGCGCCGGACGTCAACACCAATCCTCAGGTCATGGCGTGGTTCATGGATACCTACTCCATGCATTTCCAGAATTTCATTCCCGCGGTCGTCACCGGAAAACCGCTTGAATTGGGAGGATCGGCGGGACGGAACCAAGCCACCGCTCAGGGAATGATTTACTGTGTGCACCGCGCTACCGAACACTTCAAGATGAATTTGACGAATTCCAGTGTGGCGATTCAGGGATTTGGCAACGCCGGGTCGTTCGCGGCGAAATTGCTGGCACAGGACGGATGCAAGATCGTGGCGATCTCCGATATCGACGGTGCCTTCGTCAATATGGAAAAAGGAATCGATCCCGATCACGCCATCGAACACGTCAAGAACGCCGGGACGCTGAAAGGCTATGATCAGAACGGCGTCACTACGAAGTTGGATCGTCCGTTGGAATTACTGGAGCTGCCGGTCGATATCTTAATTCCGGCGGCATTGGAAAACCAGATCACGAAGGATAATGCCGGTCAAATTCAGGCGAGGATCATTGCCGAATGCGCTAATGGTCCGTGTACTACGGAAGCGGACGATATCCTGGAGGAGAAGGGGACATTTATCATCCCCGATATTCTCTGTAACGCGGGCGGGGTGACCGTTTCTTACCTGGAATGGGTGCAAAACCGCATGGGGTATTATTGGTCAGAAGAGAGAATACACCATGATTTGAAAACGATCATGGAAAATGCCTTCCAATATGTTCTGCAGACCTCGCTGCAGTACAAGGTTCCGATGAGGACGGCTGCCTTCATCGTGGGTATCCAGAGGGTGGCAAAAGCTGCCGAATTGCGTGGTTTGTACGCATAGGAAACCGTGGTGTCACCTCTCGGCAGGCGACACCTTAGAATTGGAGATGTCGGGTTTCGGCGCTGCGCTTGGAACCCAATCTACATACCGCGCTCTGCGCCCTTAACCTTCCCCCCGGTTCCCGGGGGGAAATTAAAAGGGGGGCGACAATCAGACAGTTTGACAATTCAACGATCGAACGATAGTGTCGGGCAAGGACACCCGACACCACCCTGCCGCAAATCAAAGAAAAAGGATCGTAACTTCACGCAGTCACGACCCTTCTGAATTCTGGTACGCCCGGAGGGAGTCGAACCCCCAACCTTCTGGTCCGTAGCCAGACGCTCTATCCAGTTGAGCTACGGGCGCATGGATGGATCTTTTTTCGAACTTGAAATATAGCAAAATAAACGCCGAAAATCAAGGAAATTCTCGAATCATCGCAGCCTATTCGCAACGTCAATCCCAGAAACACAGACGGAATTAGCTCGGCTTCGATCCTTGCACGAAGCGGTGAGATGCTCACAGCGACGTGGTTATCGGAGCATGATGGCTTTTTGCACCTGGCGGTGCGATCCCCGCTGCAGCTCGATCAAATAGATGCCGCTGCCTAAGTCCCGCCCCGCCGGATCCTTCGCATTCCATGTCACGGATAAATGTCCGGTGGACCGGTCCATCACAGACCGTCTTGCTTGAGCTGTCAAATCAGTGACTTCCTGTCCAAGGACGTTGTAAATCTTCAAAGCGAAGCCGTCGAGGGAACCTGGAACAATCTCAAATGGGATGGTCACAGAGCTGTTGAACGGATTCGGGTATGGTGGCAGCAATCTGAAATTCTGTGGGATGAGATAAGAAGATTCTTCAGGCACCGATGCCACAAAAGTGGTATCCCCCAGCCAGATATCCACGCAACCCTGGGAGTTGAAAATATCGTCCCAGGATCCAAACATGATGTCATCCACCCCGTCACCATTTATATCCCCGCAATCCGTAAGACTTGTTCCAATACCTTGACTCGCAGAGTACCACTCTATATAAGGTTCGTTCCACATCAAGGGACTTCCCAAAAACACATATACTTTACTCCACAGGTTGGTGTTGGTCTGTGAAAAGAGGAGATCATCATATCCGTCCCTATTCACGTCACCTGCTCTTTCGACTTCAATATTGAAAACATAAGTGGGAGGAGCCTGAGAAAATCCTTCCAAGACTAAATCAATTTCGGTATTCATCGGATTACCTCCAAGAAATACAATCGAGACGCTCGACCGCCCAGCGGTTAACACCAGATCGGAATACGGGTCGCCATTCAAATCGGCTATCGCCGAGCTATTTCCGATATCGATATCAGGGTAATATTCTTCACCATCAATGACTAAATCGGGGATTGTGTCAAGTTCACTATCACCATAGAAAACATAATAATTGGTTTGGGCGAGATTCGGATACCCGGTCCATTCGTAGATGGCAAAGTCGTCGTAACCATCCCCATTGAGATCCCCTTTGCCAGCAATGTCTTGTCCAAACCAGTTGTGATCTCCCAGTCCTTCTCTTTCCCAGTCAGCAATACTATCCATCGGATTGCCACCGAAGTATATCCATACCTTCCCCCGACCATTCCCATAATTGGCAGCAAATACGGCAATGTCGCTATATCCGTCGCCGTTCACATCACCAACTCCTTCAACGTTGGCGCCGTAGCCCGCGGTTATTGTCAGTTCAGACAAGACCACGTCAGGAATAGTATCCAACTGACCGCCACCAAAATAAATGAATACTCTGCTAAGGTTATCTTGAGGATACACTCCCACTGCAGCAAAATCATCATTATGATCACCATTGACATCACCAGCGTTCTCGATTTCTCTTCCATAATAGTCGTAAGGATAGGGATTACTGAACACAATATCCGCCGTTGAATCGGGTGGATGACCACCATAGAAAAGAAGAAGATGACCTTCAGTAGAAGAACCACTTGCCTTGTCAGACAGTAGAAAATCTTCGCACCCATCGCCATTGACATCACCGATGCCAGCTATGGTCTTCCCAAACCAATCCCCCGAATCTTCCCCGCACCGATGCCAGATGTGTTCCGGTTCATACGGCTGCCCATAGCTAGCGGTCCACATTCCCATCAGCGCCACCGCCACCAGCGCGAGTATGCCAAAAGTCCGCATTAAACCTGTTTTCACACCGTCTTACCTACCTTTCCGAAAAATAAATAGAGCGAACCCGTCGCCATTCCCAATTCTCCCGGCAGCCAGTTCGCTCTTCATGGTATCCCCCTTAATGTGCCCTTAGTGAAAACTCCTGACACAGACAAGATACTCGTGAAAATTGGAAAAATCAAGAATAATCTCTCAGTTATCATGGAATTCTGCAGGACGGAAATCGTGACAAAAAGGAAAAGATTGCAAGACAAAACGAAGGAGCAAAGTTGGACTAAGATGAACTTTTTCTGTGATTTAGGTGAGATTTGACTCTCAGCATCTCCGTCCCTGCCCATGAAACCTGTAATTCCTCTTGACTCTGTTCGATTCTCTCCTTAAATTCGTGACATAAGGAATGCATGTTGAGATCGTTGCTCCTCAGGTTGAGGTCTCAGGCATTCCCGACAGGGTCATCTATTTAATCAGAGAGGTTTGATATGCCATCTCACCATCTAATGAGCAACTACGGGCTGGATAAGCACGGGATCACGAACGTCCATCGAGTCCATTGGAATCACAACACCCCGTCACTGTACGAAGCTATCGTCACCCGCGGCGAAGGGGCAATCGTGCATCTGGGACCGATCGCGGTGCGTACCGGACAATACACCGGTCGCGCTGCTAAAGACAAATTCATCGTCGAAGACGAACGGTCGAAAGACAAGGTGTGGTGGGGCGAAGTCAATCGTCCGTTTGCGCCGGAGAATTTCACTCTGCTGTTCCACCGGCTTCAGGCGTACTTGCAGGGCAGGGAGCTGTTCGTACAGGACTGCTTCGCCGGACGCGACCCTCAATACCGGCTGCCGATTCGGATTATCACCGAGACCGCCTGGCATAGCTTATTCGCCAGGAATATCTTCGTGCAGGCGACCCCAGAAGAGCTTCAGTCTCACATCCCGGAATTCACGGTCATCCATATCCCGAATTTCCATGCAGATCCGGAGCTTGATGGCACTCGCACGGAAGCCTTTATCCTGATCAATCTCGACAAGAAATTAGTGCTGATTGGCGGCACCAGCTATGCGGGCGAAATCAAGAAAGCCATTTTCACCGTGTCGAACTACCTGCTGCCCCAGGAAGAAGTCATGACCATGCATTGCAGCGCTAACGTCGGGGAAAACGGCGACGTGGCGATTTTCTTCGGATTGTCGGGCACCGGAAAAACCACGCTGTCGGCTGATCCTCTCCGGAAATTGATCGGGGACGACGAGCACGGCTGGAGCGATCGGGGAGTGTTCAATTTCGAGGGTGGATGTTACGCCAAAGCCTTTGAGCTCTCGAAGGACGACGAACCGGAGATTTACGAGACCACGCGCAAGTTCGGGACCGTGCTGGAAAATGTGGCGTATGACCATGTGACGCGGCGTTTGGACCTGGACGACGATTCCTTGACCGAGAACACCCGAGCGGCGTATCCGATCTCCCATATTCCAAACGCTATTCGGGAAGGCGCTGGAGGACACCCCAGGAACATCATCATGCTAACCAGCGATGCATTTGGGATTATGCCGCCGATTGCCAAATTGACGCCGGAACAGGCAATGTACCATTTCCTGTCGGGATATACTGCCAAATTGGGGGGAACGGAAAAAGGAATGGGCAATGAGCCGCAAGCCACATTCAGCGCCTGTTTTGGCGCTCCGTTTATGGTGCTGCATCCTTCGGCGTACGCCAAGCTTCTGGCGGACAAGATTCGGAGACACGATGTAACATGCTGGCTGGTGAGCACCGGTTGGACGGGCGGTCCGTACGGGGTTGGGTCGCGGATGAAGATTGCTCATTCCAGGGCGGTGGTGAATGCGGCTCTGGATGGGAGTTTGCAGTCAGGCAGATTCAAAGAGGATCCGATATTCGGGTTTCAGGTGCCGACGGAATGCCCAGGCGTGCCGAAGACGCTGCTATCGCCGCGCGACACCTGGAGCTCCGCCGAGGACTACGATAAAAAAGCCCGCGAGTTGGCGGACATGTTCCATGCGAATTTCAAGAAATTAGGGGATAGGGTGCCGCCGGAAGCGGCACAAGCGGGACCTAAGTAGAATCGTTTTGGCAGTCATCGCGCGCCTTGTCCGCCTCGGGCGGGCTAGCTCCGGGCTTTGACCCGGGGGAAGCGAAGCAATCTCGATTTGGTGGAGCGGAGATTCTTCCCTTCGGTCAGAATGACGATAGTAGGCAGGTCATCGCCAACCGGTCGGGATGTGATCCTGTAACCGCCGTCACACGCCCTCGTGTGACGGAAATATAAGAACTTCACTGGCAGACGGGGGCATCTGCCAACACCATATTGTTTTCAGAAGGGCGCGAAATTCGCCTGAGACCAGTAGTCTTCCTTCAGAGAATTCATCTCATTGATGAATCCCTGAGCGTGATTTTTCTCCCATTGCACCAATTCCAGGAAAAACGCCTTGATTTTCGCATCATCAGAAACGTCCGCCAATGACTGATAATGCTTGATGGCGTTCTGCTCCAGCTGCAAACCCACCGATAGCGCCGACATCTCGAAATGAGCCTCGTTCAGCCTTTGCTTCAGAGCATCACTGAAAATCGATCCCACGCCCGAAAGCACCGAATTATTCGCCGACGGGATATGCACGGTAATTTCATTGCCCTGAAGCAGCTGTCCGTAAGTGTCCTTCAGATATTCGAAATGCTTCTCCTCCTCTTCCGCCAGCAGCTGGAACATCTCCTTGCCTTTGGGGTCGGAGGTAGTTCTGGAAGCGGACGTATAGAACTCGATTCCCGTTCGTTCCGCCATCATGGCTTCTTTTATGCCCTTCAGGATGATAGCTTTGGCGCTGTCCATTTTGCCTCCGATAATTTCAGAGAATTAATTGCTATAATATACTCTATCCAGAAGTCGGAATCAAGAGGAAAACGATGTGGATTGATCTTGACTTTACATTAATAAATCCGTAGATTATTTGATGGGGTGGGTGTGGTGGGAAATAGTATAAACCGATAGCTGTGTAAATGTCAAGGGAGACAGTCATGCATAAGTCAACCATGTACACGATTTCGGTTTTTTGCATATTCCTGATCAGCGGTCTCGGGTATGCAGTCCAAGTTGATGGTTATTGCTTCCTGCAAAATCAATCCAATCACACCGGCAGCAGAGTCCTATTTGATGCGGTCTCGCCTTCCGCGGTGACGGATTCTGCCTTTACCGATTCCGCCGGATACTACGGCATCGATTTGTCGCAAGGAGTCTATGACATCTATTTTACTCATGAGGGCTATTATAGCGAAGAAATGCTAAACCGACTATTCATGAGCAATACTACCTTGCAGAGTGTGACTCTAACGCAAATAATACAGAATGAGCTTTCGGGTGCATTAAATGGTATTTTGGCTGTCAACACTTACCGTATAGTGGGGGATATTTTTGTCCAAAGTGAGGATTCCCTTTTCATACAGCCGGGTACTATCTTCTTATTCGATGGTCCCCACGCCTTTGATGTCAATGGATATCTTTCCGCCATCGGTACAGAGGTCGATAGCATCAGATTTATGCTGACCCTCACCGCTGCCGCCTGGGCTGGCATTGATTTCAATCAAACGGCTAATGATTCCAGCACGTTGAGATTTTGCCATGTTACCGGGAGCGACTCCGCCGGTATTTACTGCAATGGGTCAAGTCCTATCATTGACCATTGCAGCATCAGCGGGAATTCTGTGTCCTCTACCGGGGGCTATGGAGGAGGTTTATGCATCTTCCAAAATTCTAACGCGACAATTAGTAATTGTACTATCACCGATAATTCAGTATCTGATGCAAGCTACGGAGGTGGTATCTATTGTGGATACAATTGCAGTCCAATGATTGAAAACTGCATGATTCAAGGCAACGAAATAGGCGTCGGCGGGTGTGGTGCAGGTGTTTGTTGCGATGAGTATTCGACCCCAACTATTCGGAACTGTACTATTGCCTATAATTCCACGTACTGGGTTAATGGCTATGGAGGCGGCATATATTGTGATTGGTCTATTCCAACGATCGAAAACTGCGTCGTGTCGCACAATTCAACAGGATTTTCAGGTTGGGGAGGCGGGATTTACTTGATTGGTACCGATGCGACCATCAGCCATTGCACCATCTATGGCAATTCCGCGCAGCAAAATCCTGATAATGGAGTGGGCGGTGGGATTGTGTGCAACAACTCCAGTCCGGTCATTGAAAACTGCACTATTACAGGGAATAGTGCCGGAGCCGCGGGCAGCGGAGGCGGGATTTATGTGTTCGGTTCGCTTGGAGCCCCGACCATATCGAACACGATTGTCCAAGGGAATGTCGGGCAGGGCGGTATCTGCTTTGATGGTGCCGGAGTAAACGCCTTTGTAACGTATAGCGATTTCCACGGGAACGGGGGCTACAATTTCTATGGAAACGTGCCAGAACACTTGGGAACCTTGGTGACGGAGAATACCAATGGCGATTCGTGCGATATCTTCTATAATATCCTCCTGGATCCGATTTTCAGCACCGGTTATCATCTGCAATCCGGCTCCCCGTGCATCGACGCCGGAGATCCCAATTCACCCCTTGATCCCGACAGCACCATCGCCGACATCGGCGCCTTCTATTACGATCAGTTGTGGGTCAAGGAACCACCCGATATCGTCCAGCCTTCTACTTTTCAATTATTGCCATGTTTTCCTAATCCCTTCAATTCGTCCACCAGGATTTCATATGTCATTCAGCGACCGATCGATATTGGTCTAACGATATATGACCTTCTTGGACGACGAGTAACCACCTTAGTGGATGGGAGGCAAGACATCGGCGAATACAGCGTCATCTGGTCCGGTCAAACCTCCAGTGGTACGCCGGTTTCTTCAGGCATCTACTTCGTGCAGATGCAATCTCAAAACCTAATGCAGATACAGAAGATGGTCCTTTTGAGGTAAGCTCCAAATCCCAAACAATCCCAAAATCCGTAGCGGGGAAAAACAGATCTCACGCAAAGGCGCAAAGATCGCAAAGAGAGACTAGTGACCCCCCTCTTGAATTCCCCCCTCGAGGGGGGAAGACTAAGATTGCTTCGCTGCGCTCGCAATGACTTGTTGACCCCCCTTTTGTTCCCCCCTACTTCGCAGGGGGGATTTTGTTGCGGCATGCCGCCTACCTGGGGCGATGCCCCAGGCTATCACGTTTGACCCCTTCAGGGTCCTGGATGACAAATAGTCCTTGACTTTCGGCACAAATTGTTGTATATTTTGTGTTAGAAATACATAGTAAAATCTGCACACTGCATTAGGGGTGGCAAGGCGCCTGAGACCATACCCTTTGAACCTGATCTGGGTCATACCAGCGTAGGGAAACGCGATGCAGAGGAATCGAGTGGATGACCGCGTTTCCCCAGAATCGCGGTTTTGTTTTTTGCCGACAGAAGGTTAGAGCCATGACACAATTAAGTCTTGCCCGGGAAAGGATCATCACGGAAGCTATGCGGCAAGTCGCCCAGGCGGAACATCTGGAGCCGGAAGTAATTCGGCAGGGAGTCGCCGACGGCATCATCGTGATCCCGATCAATATCAATCGAAAATTCGAAGCCCGGGGGATTGGGAAGGGCTTGCGGACCAAAGTCAACGCCAATATCGGCACCTCGATGGAACATATGGACGTCGATGAGGAAATCGACAAGTTGAAAGTGGCGATTGCATTCGGCGCGGACAGCGTGATGGACTTGTCCACCGGCGGCGATTTGGACCACATCCGGCAACGGGTCATCGCGGAATCGTGCGTGATGATCGGCACGGTGCCAATCTATGGCGTCGCCACACGATTGCAACAGGAAGGCAAAGAGGTTTTCCAGCTTGACCCGGAGGAGCTTTTCGACGACATCGAGAAGCACGGGGAACAAGGGGTCGATTTCATTACCGTCCATTGCGGGGTCACTCAGCGGTCGATTTCGGCTTTAGCAAGCAGTCCCCGGGTGGCAGGCATCGTCAGCCGAGGCGGGGCGATTCTAGCGGCATGGATGAAGCACTACAAACGGGAAAATCCGTTGTACGAATACTATGATCGCCTGCTGGAGATTGCGTTCCGGTACGACATGACGTTGAGTCTGGGCGACGGGCTTCGCCCGGGAGCTATTGCTGACGCCACCGACCGAGGACAGGTGGAGGAACTGGTGATTCTGGGCGACTTATGCAAACGAGCCCGGGATGCAGGTGTGCAGGTGATGATCGAAGGACCGGGGCATGTGCCGTTGGATCAGGTGCAAGCGAATGTGTTGATGGAGAAGCGGCTGTGCAACAACGCTCCCTTCTATGTATTGGGACCGTTGACGACGGATGTGGCGCCGGGGTACGACCACATCACCGGAGCCATTGGCGGAGCCATCGCAGCCGCAGCCGGGGCGGATTTCCTGTGCTATGTAACTCCGGCGGAACACCTTCGTCTTCCGACGGTCAAGGATGTCCGGGACGGCGTGATTGCTTCCAGAATTGCCGCCCACAGCGGGGATATTGCCAAGGGACTGCCTGGGGCTACCGATTGGGACCTGGAGATGTCGAAATGCCGTAAGGCATTGGACTGGGAAGGCATGTACCGGCTGGCAGTCGATCCGGACTTGGCGCGTCAGCGTCGTGCCGAGAGCGAAGCGTACGACCAGATCGTCTGCACCATGTGCGGGAAATTGTGCTCCATCAATCTGACCAATACGCTGTAGAGAAGTGTAACACGGGCATCTTGCCCGTGGCTATCCATGGGCCTGAAGCCCATGGTACATATTCTCGGACGTCATGGTCCCACCGTGACGTCTCCCCTTGCTGGCACGGTTTGGACCGTGCCAGCCCAGATTAATGTGTCAGGTGGGGACACGACTGAAGCGCTTAAGTCGCCTGACACCACATCAGCGAGGACAGCATGCAATCCTATCGGGAATTAGCCGCCAGGAATCTGGCGTTGGTTAGGGCACGGAAACCTTTGGTGCACAATATCACGAATTTTGTGGTGATGAATTCGACGGCGAACGCACTGCTGGCGATGGGTGCGTCGCCGATCATGGCGCATTCGCCGGAAGAAGTCGAAGAATTGGTCGCTATTGCAGGTGCATTAGTGTTGAATATCGGCACCTTGACGCCGTATTGGATCGAATCAATGGAAGTTGCTGGCAGGAAGGCACGGTCGTTAGGAGTTCCGATCATATTGGATCCGGTGGGGTCAGGAGCCACCAGGCTCAGGACGGAATCCTCGAGACGATTAATCAAAGGCACGCGACCTGATGTGATACGCGGAAATGCATCTGAGGTACTTTCGTTGTCAAATCCGGGTTTCAAGACCAAAGGCGTCGATTCGATACATTCGGTTGACGATGCGGCAGAGGTGGCTCGAGCCCTTGCCAAGGAGTTGGAATGCACGTTGGCAATTACCGGACCGGTGGATTTGGTAACGGATGGGGCACGGGAGATGAGGATTTCCAATGGGCATCCACTGATGGGATATGTGACCGGAACTGGATGTGCCGCCACGACCACGATTGGGGCGTTCCTGGCAGTTGACAAGGATCCGGTGACTGCCGCCACTACGGCACTGGCGCTATTCGGGTTGGCGGGTGAAATCGCGGCGGAAGCCACGTCTGCACCCGGGAGCTTCTGGATCGCCATGCTGGACGCATTGTACACTATCACTCCGGAATTCTTGGCGGAACGCTCCAAGATTGACATCATCGACAGATAACAATGGGAATAGTCCACTCCATCGACTGGAGCCTGTATTTGGTGACCGACTCGCGGCAATCCAGAGGGCGATCCAATCTGGAAATCGTGCAAGCGGCAGTCCGAGGTGGCGTGACGGTAGTCCAATTGCGCGAGAAAGAGATGACCACGAGGCAGCTTCTAGCAGAGGGTCGGCGAATCAGGGAATTGTTGAGAAGCGTCGGAGTGGCTTTCCTCGTCAATGATCGAGTGGACATCGCGTTGGCGTTGGATGCAGACGGGGTGCATCTGGGAAAAAACGACATGCCGGTTGAGACCGCTCGCAGATTGCTTGGTGACCACAAGATTATTGGAATGTCGGTGGAGCATCCCGACGAAGCGGAAGCCGCTGTCGATTCAGGCGCAGATTATCTGGCAGCGAGTCCGATCTACATTACTCCGACCAAGCCTGAATTGGAAACAGGATTAGGGCTGCAGGGTCTTCGGGAAATCCGGAGGCGCACGTCCTTGCCAGTTATCGCCATTGGGGGTATGAATCGGCACACCGCTGCGGACGTGATCCTCGCAGGCGCCGACGGAGTCGCTGTAGTATCGTCAATCGTCGCAGCTGACGATCCGGAGACGGCGGCCAGGGATATTCTGCACGAAGTTCAAGCCGCGAAAGCGAGGCACCGGTGAGGCTATCCGACATCGGAGAATTCGGATTCATCGATCGAATCACGCCCGATTCGATCAAACGGGCTCAGGGTTTGATCCAGGGTATCGGCGATGACGCGGCAGTCCTGGACAAGGACGATCAGTCCTATTCCCTGGTTACGACCGACCTGCTGATCGAAGATGTCCATTTCCTGCGCGATAAGATCACGCCATGGCAACTGGGTTGGAAGTCGCTGGCGGTCAACCTAAGCGACATCGCCGCCATGGGCGGTATCGCCAAAGAAGCGTTCCTGTCGGTGGGAATTCCCAAGGTTATGGAGGTGGATTATTGGGACGAATTCTACCGAGGCTTCAAAGACCTTGCCGCGCAATGGCAGGTTAATCTCTCCGGAGGCGACACCACCGGCTCCAAGGGACCAATTGTGGTCTCCGTGACGGTGGTTGGGGAAGTTCCGAAACAGGAGGTTACCTACCGCAAAGGCGCTGTGCCCGGAGATCGAATCGCAGTCACAGGCTTTCTGGGGGATTCTGCCGCCGGACTTGACATGTTGCTGAACGACAGAGCCGAATACCAGCGCAGCTATCCCGACCTGATCAAAGCCCACAACGAGCCTGTCCCCCATCTGGCGGAAGGGCGCTGGTTGGCGCAGACCCAGGCGGTCAGTTCGATGATTGACATCTCGGATGGGTTGGCGTCAGATTTGGGGCACATCCTGGACAGATCAGGAATGGGCGCGACCGTGGACCTTTCCAGAATCCCCTTATCGGAATCCTATAGGAAATACACGGCGTCCCGCGACAAGGATCCCTGGGAATTCAGCTTGGGAGGCGGAGAAGATTACGTCCTGCTCTGCACCATTCGGGAAGATCGATTTGAGGCGGTAAGCCAGGATTGGGAACAACGCTTTCGACGCCACCTATCTGAAGTAGGTGTAATAGAATCGAAGCCCGGGCTTCGGTATTCTCACCCCGACGGAATCATAGGGCACAAATCGCTCCGTGGATTCGACCATTTTGCATGATCTCCTGCTTATCCATATCAAGTAGTCAACATCAATGAGTCCCTCCGAATCGCCCCCTGCAAATCCACGCATCATTTTGACCATCGCTGGTTCCGATTCGTCGGGTGGAGCAGGTATCCAGGCTGATCTGGCAGTGTTCCATGCACTTGGAATGCACGGCGCTTCTGCAGTTACCGCGGTTACGGCGCAGAATTCCAAAGGAGTACATCAACTGCATCCGGTACCGGTGCAGGTAGTGGCTGCGCAGATCCAGGCTCTGTTTGAAGACGCGACGCCTGCCGCCGTCAAGACCGGAATGCTGGTATCAGCCGACGTGGTGCATCAGGTCGCCGAGATTCTCTCAGCCAAGGAGACTCCGAATCTCGTCATCGATCCGGTCATCACATCCACGTCCGGTCATTCCCTGCTGTCAGATGCCGGTGTCGATGCGCTCAGGCGTGAGTTGATCCCAATTGCGACGGTGGTTACGCCGAACTATGCTGAGGTGGAGCGGCTGACCGGTATCGCGATCCGGAACGATGATGATGTCGTTACCGCAGGTCAACGGTTGTTGGAGTGCGGCTGCGTCAGCGTTGTGATTACCGGTGGGCATCGCAAGGACAGCCCGAAAGACGTGCTCTTGGATCAGAACGGCGGCATCTATTGGTTGGAAGGGGAATTTGCCGGACCGGACATTCACGGCACCGGATGCGTATTTTCGGCAGCGCTGGCGGCGTACTTGGCGATGGATTTGCGTAGGCTTCAGGCGGTCCGACAGGCAAAGCAGTTCGTGACGTCAGCTATCGCCAACCACTTTCTGTACAGCAGGGATTTTCGTGTTTTGAACATACTCCTTCCTTAATTATCCCGCTGAATCACCCCCAGAAGCCCGATTTTTGACCCCAAAGTATATCAAAGTGTGAATTGGTGCGGAAAAACCTCGATTTTTTACAATTTTTTTCTTGACAATGATTAAAATTTTAGTTATAATGCGGGAAATGCCGGGCACGATGCTTGAAAAACCGCCTATAATAAGGGTTTTCGGCGGTTCAATTTCGAAACATCGGCTATGATATTCGCTATAACATCTAACATTAACAAGTACTTAAGTTTTTCCACAACACAACCCACACCTTTTAAGTGTTTTGACTCACCAAGTTAGGAAAAGGAGACAGGCATGAACAAGGTCGATTTAGTCAATGCAGTCGCAAAGAAGGCAGGCACAACGAAGAGGACTGCTGAAGCGATGGTTGACGCATTCACCAACACGGTCACGAAGTCGGTGTCAAAGGGCGAGAAAGTAACCCTGATCGGCTTCGGCTCCTTCTCGACGCTCCAGCGTCACGCACGGACGGGTCGGAACCCACGGACGGGCAAGACCATCCAGATTCCGGCGAAGAAGGTCCCGAGATTCGCTCCCGGGAAGGCATTCAAGGACGCATTGAAGAAGTAGACCGTGGGTAACCACAACTGATTTGAACGCATAGCACGGTTCAGTAGTGTACTGGCGCGGAGGCGACAATATCGCCTCCGTGTCTTTTTTGCAGGATGATTGTAAAAGAGTCCCGATGTCTCGGGACTCTTTGCATACGCGATTCTGCACGGAAATGCGCTGATCGGAAGACGAAGTTCTAAGTCCCCTCCTCAATCCCTCGTTGGTACCTCAGAAGAAACTGCGCCTTTACTCATGACCTCGCCATCCAGAGTCTTTCGGACGACCATCAGGAGGTCCCTGGCACGGAACGGTTTCTGGACAAGCGGGAATCGATCTTGGCTCGCTTTGGAATGCGAGGAATTCTCCTGCGGATAACCTGAGAACATGACCACTTTTAGATCAGGCGATAGTTCCTGCAGTGACTGACTGGACACCAACCCGTCTTCGTCTGGGCTTTTCACATCCAGCAGTGCCAAGTTGATGTCATCGATGTGCTTGATAAGCGTTTCCTCCGCCTCACTTAACGATGCGGCGCTGTACACGCGATATCCGTGATCGCTCAGGATCCTTGCTCCCATATCCACAATCGAAGGCTCATCGTCCACCAACAAAATGCCCTCCTTGCCCCTCTGCAAAACCCACTGGGCGGATTTGGCTTCTTCCACCGATCGGGGGACCGCCGGGAATAACAATGATACCACGGTCCCCTGGTTTTTGCGGCTGCGAAGCACCAGCCGACCACCGTGGCTTTTAGTGATCATCTGCACCATGGTCAAGCCAAGACCTGTTCCCTTTCCGGCAGGTTTGGTGGTGAAGAAAGGTTCGAAGACTTTCTTCCTCAGATGCCGGGGGATGCCAATGCCTTGATCGGACACGGAGATTTGTGTATACAGTCCCGGTTTTATGGATCGGCAACCGGGCTCGTCGCCTGCGATGACGATATTTTTCACAGCCAGTGTTATCGGTCCGCCGTGCGCCATTGCGCTTTTCGCATTCAGGCACAAATTCAGAATCGCCTGTTGAATCTGGTTGCTGTCACCCAGTATGTGCCAAGTGTCATCTGACAACTGCAAGTCTAAGGAGTAGGAGCCGTTCAGACTGGGATCCAAGAGCCGCTTGACCTCGGCGCTAAGGGTATTCGCATCTACCAAACCCGTGGGCTCTATCGAACGCCGGGCATAACCCAGCAATTGTCTGACGAGGTCGGCAGCTCGACCGGTGGATTTTTCGATCATCGACAAATCTTCCCGAAGGGGATCATCCGGCGACAGCCTCATCGCCAGATAGGAGGCATACCCCATTACTGCAGACAGTACATTATTCAAATCATGCGTAATCCCTCCTGACATCACGCGGAGTGTGTCCTGCTTCTGCAGCTGAAGGAAGTCACTGTGCATTTTTCGGTCCTCAGTGATGTTGCGCATCACCACCATACCAATGTATTCAGACATCGGGTCATCGGAGGTGGGATACCCCTCCACCCAGAAAGTCATCCGTTCCGGGAAATGACTGAGCGCCACGGTCAACTCGTGACCTTCAATAGAATTCCCCAGCGAAAACGTGTCCCGCAGCCGATTCACCAGAGCTTCGGGAAAATGCTGAATCACATCGATCGAGTTTTCCATCAACGCGGGATCGCCGGAGACGGCTGACATCGAGCCATTCTTCGCCATCCCCAAAACGAGGCAGGATGTCGAACAGAGTAGCTGATCCGTGATGTGCTGCAATCGTTGGAATCTGGCTTGTTGTTGGCACGTTCCAAATCGATTTGACAGAATGCTCACGGTTTCCGTGATCACATGTTGGTCGTCAGGACTCTGCTGCGCCCCTTTGTTCCACGCCACCACAATCGTGGCATTCGGATATCCCGGAATACGTAGCGGATACAAATCTACGGTCATCCCGTGCTCGGTGCACTCGATATCTCCCACTTCTTCCCCTTCCAGGCACGCGATCACGGTCTGCACCCGTCGCACTCCCAGGTAGTAGTGCAGGAGGCGGGAGGCTCGCGACAAGATTTCGCCATTGGCAGGATTCGAATTGACCAATTCCTCAAGGTTCTCCAGCACTTTCCTGCGACAGTAGCGAGGGTCTCCTGACCGCGCCGGGCATAAGGGGACGAAGTAGGAATTACTCACGACCTTCCCTTTGGCGATCACCCACGGAAACGGCTGCAGCAACGACAGGGAACGGGAATTCTCCAAACCGGGATGGTGGAAGCACGCCAGGATGGGGATGCCCAGCTCCCTTGCCCATTCCACCCACACCGACATGACCGCCCCCGCGGCGATTTCACGATTACCACGGTTCACAAGGTCCGTCGCTTCCAAGCACAAGACCGGCTGCCGACCATTTCGGAACGAGTGTCCAAAGAAGTTCACCAATTTTTGACGCAAAGACCCACTCGGAAAGGACGAATACGTGTCCATCGGGATCCAAGTGTCCAGGCACAGCCGGTCAGGCTGTAGATCGGTAGTGTAGCGAGCGAAGCGCTCGATGTCACGGCGCTGCCCGATCACGGCGACCTGAGGACGCTGATGCCCCAATTGAAGGAAAGCCAGTAACGCATTGCAAAGCTGAGATTTGGACCGGTAGGACGTGCAGCAAGGATCGGATCGGCTGGGTGAATCGGCAATGCTCTGTCCCCTCACTTGTAGATTGCAGTGTGGACGGTTCATAGCTTCGGGTTCCCTCGTTGTGATACGGCACGTATTTGGCGGCAATAAGTTTCGTTTTCGTAATTACATTCGCCAGAATAGCAATTTTTTTCGTCAAAAGCAAGAGATATTTTTCCAATTTTGTTTTTTTCCGGCGACAATACCTATCACTTGTACCATAGTTACTATATATCAGACCCTATAGAATCGCCTCACGCCCGTCTCCAAGCCACCTGTAAAATATGCATAGTCAAACTTATTTTGCACGCCATTTTTGATCTCAGTTGTGTGATTATCTGGCTCGTCATGTCGCCCTATGTGATAATTAATAATAACTTACGGTCGACTCTCGGCCGCTGTGCCGGGTGGCATATTTTTTGCCCGATTGATAAACGAGGTTTTGAAGAAGACTGGGGCTCGCCCGCTCGGGTAGCCCGAATTGATCACAGTGCGAGCCCCAAAATTTTCTCCTCTCCCCATTCCCTCCCTCTCCCCAAGAGAAATCCCGAACGGTTACCGTTCGGGATTTCTTTTTTGTCACCCTGTCATGACGGATGTTACGGCGAATATTCTACCAACACAATCTTGATGGATCCCAGGAAAATCTTGGCTTCGGCGCGGATCAGCAGTGGTCGCGGCGGCTTCGAGAACCAAGCGTCAAAGTACCCGGAGAGTCCGACGATGCCGCGGCAGTTTAGCACGCCCTGAAAAAGGGTAGTCGGCACAGTCTCCTCCCCCACGTCGAACTCCCGTTCTGCATCCTCGCGGCTTAGCTCTCCGCTATGGTACTCGTCGTCCAACACGAACAAAACCGGTTTCAAATCACTCGTCTTCACCTCGTATCTGAAGTGATAGATCAAGGAAGGTCCGTCGGTGACTTCAGCAGGAAGAGGTTGCCTGATTCCGAAGATGTATCCGTCGTCCACCACGGTTCGTGACACATATTCTTGATTCGAATATTGATAGTCCCACACTCCGATTAGATCCACGCCGACCGAATTCATATGGAAGCGGAACTGGTGGCAGATGCCGGTTATGGGATCGAGCCAGGCGTCATATTGGTCTTGCACGTTTAGTACGATGATCGCAGGTGCGGACCGGACATCAATGTGAAGCGTGAGCAGGCGATCGCCTCTGAGTGTGTCCCACCCCGTAATGGTCAGGACGGCGGACCCTAATTTGACGAATTCCCAACGGAAGGAATATTCCAGGCTTTCGCCCACAGGAAAAAGCGGCTTCATGTCGCTTGCGAATCTATTTGCACGGTGGGATCGCTCCGGAAACCATTTTCGATAGTTTTTCCGGACCGATTCGATTTTGGCGCGATCGCCGTGCTTCTCAAGCAATGCGAGATATTTTTCGAATGCGAACGGTGCTGGTGAATCGTGGCAGGCTTTGTCGAGCAGCGACAATGCGGTGAGAGTATCCTGGGCTGTCAGAGACATCTGAGCCAGAGCTTCCAGGGCGTCATGATAACCGAGATGATTGTCCAGTGACTTAGCGAACGCATACCGTGCGCCGGTGGTATCTCCCAATGTCAGTCTGGATTCGCCCAGAAGATACCAGACCCGAAACGACGCATACGGAATACCAACCGCCTGTTCCAGGTGTTCGCGTGCCGTAATGACTTTGCCTTCCTCTAATGCCATTTTCCCCAATTCATAATGGGCGGGTGCGAACTTGGGACTGTAGATCAGTGCCTGGGTCATTAGTGATTTCGCCGAATCGAGATGTCCCGCCCACAAATGAAGATAACCGAGGTTGTACAAAGCATTGACACGAGTACCAGCATCTCCAATTGCAATGCTAAACTCTCGTCTTGCCGTCTCGAGGTCGCCTTGAACCCATGCGGTGGACCCGTTCGACATGGGTCCGGAAGGCGGATAGGCAAACAGGAGACAGGCGATCAGCAAGAGACAGGCGACAACAAGGACTCTTAAGGCACTCGTCATTTTGAATTCCCTCGTTTTGCGCAAAGGAAGATACGGCATAATTTTCTAAAAAGCAATAGCATTGTTCAGAACTGCTTTCGCTTGACTTTGGGCATTTGTCGCCTTATATTATTATTGAGGGTGCTTTCGACAGAAAAGAACAACATAGGCGTGTACATCGATGAAGGCATACGAACCCTTTCCTCATCAGTCAGACATAGGTCTCACCATTTACGGAGATACACTGGAACGGTTGTTCGAGAATGCGGGTTTCGCCGTGTTCGATTCCCTATGCAATCTCCGGCAAGTCCGTCAAATCCGTAAGGTCGAGGTCATTGCCCACGGTGATGATCGCGAAGAACTCCTGGTGAATTTCATGAATGAGTTGCTCTATTTGCAGGGCGTCAAGGGCTGGCTGTTCCGGCGGTTTGAGGTTCGAGACCTGAGCGCAACCACCGTCAAAGCCAATGCCTGGGGCGAACCGTACGATCCGAAAAGGCACGAATTATTCCATGAAATCAAGGGTGCTACGTATCACAACCTCCACGTCCGCCAGGAAAATGGAACCTGGAAGGTGGACATGGTGTTTGATGTATAATGATCACATTGCCCCTTGTGGGCGAGCAAAATGTGCTGTCAGGTGTCCCCACCTGACAGCGAAGACATGTAATATAACCCCTTGCGGACTTTCCCGATAGAACAAGACTCGAGGTGCATCATGACAGATAAATCAACGATCAGATTGGAGCGCATCGACGATTGTCGGTGGCGGGTGCCGCTGGACAAGGAAAGCGGCATGCGGGTTCCGGGCATCATCTACACCAAGGAATCCTTGCTGGATCACGTGATGGAAGACAATACTCCGACCCAGGTCGCTAACGTTGCACATTTGCCCGGGATCGTCGGAGCTTCGTTTGCCATGCCCGACATCCATTGGGGCTACGGATTCCCCATTGGCGGCGTGGCGGCGTTCGATGTCAAAGAAGGGATTATCTCACCGGGCGGCGTGGGATACGACATCAACTGCGGGGTGAATCTGGTCCGGACAAATCTTCGAGAATCGGATGTCAAGCCGAAAATCCAGGGAGTCGTCCAGAGCTTGTTCGACCGAGTCCCCACGGGAATCGGATCGCATGGTCCCATCCATATCCCCCGCAAGGAAGAGGACGAGGTGATGACCGAAGGCGCCAAATGGGCAGTTCGGAACGGTTATGGTTGGCAACAGGATCTGGAATACATGGAGGAAGGCGGCTCCATGGCAGGCGCCAATCCCGACCGCGTGAGCCCTCGAGCCCGGGAACGAGGCAGGGAACAGCTCGGGACGCTGGGTGCCGGCAATCACTTCCTGGAAGTGCAGGTGGTGGAAGAGGTGTACGAACCGGACATCGCCAAGGTACTGGGGCTGGAGCAGGGTCAAATTACGGTCATGGTGCATTCCGGGTCGAGAGGTTTCGGATACCAAGTCTGCGACGATAGCTTGAGAACCATGCAGCGGGCGGTGCAGAAATACGGGATCGAACTTCCTGACCGGCAGTTGGCGTGTGCGCCTTTGGAATCGCCGGAAGGACAAGAGTATATCCAGGCGATGGTATCGGCGGCGAATTTCGCGTGGGCGAACCGGCTGTGCCTGGTGCATTGGGCTCGGACAGCATTCGCCGATTTTTTCCAGGAAGACGCCCGCAAGCTGGGCATGAAGTTAGTGTACGACGTGTCGCACAACATTGCCAAGTTCGAAACTCACGACGTCGAAGGCAAGAAACAGAAGCTGTGTGTCCACCGGAAAGGCGCCACCCGAGCCTTTGCGCCGGGACATCCCCAGATCCCGCTGGCTTATAGGAACATCGGACAGCCGGTATTGATTCCGGGAGACATGGGTCGGGCGTCGTACGTGTTGGTTGGAACAGATACGGCGATGGAGCAGACCTGGGGATCGACCTGCCACGGCGCCGGACGTCAAATGTCCCGCCACGCCGCCATCCGTGCGACTCAAGGTCGTCAAATCGACCGCGAACTGAAAGACAAGAAAGGCATTATCGTGATGGCTCGGGGACGCAAGACCTTATTCGAGGAATTCCCCGAAGCTTACAAGGACGTGGACGAGGTAGTGAGCGTAGCGCACGACGCGGGAATTTCGAAGAAAGTGGTCAAGCTAAGACCTCTGGGGGGGATTAAGGGGTAGTTTTAGAACGCGCAGGACTGTCTATGCGTGCGGTGGCAAGTTAGTCTACTCTGAATTCGAGACAGATTTTGGATTCTCGGTCGAGATCAGTATGCATGTCGGCGAAAATAAGAATCATGGTCTTCATATTGTCTTATTCTCGGGAGGAGTAGCGTCATTCGAAGTAGCACGAAGAGTCCTCAACAGATATGGAAGGGAGAATGTGCAATTCTGGTTTTTTGACACTTTAATAGAAGATATCGATCTGTATCGATTTATTGATGATTGTTCTTCTTTGTTCGAGGTTAAGGTACGGCAATTCGCTGATGGTCGAAATCCATGGGAGGTATTTCGCGATGAGAGATTCATTGGGAATTCTAGAGTAGCCGTCTGCAACAGAGTCTTAAAAAGGCAATTATTGGAGCGACTCTTGAAGAAACTCTTCCCTTCTCGCAATATCATGCTCTATTTCGGTCTTGAGCCAGCCGAGGATAACCGCATCAGAGTTGTCAGCGAAAGATGGAGTGCGAAAGGCTATTCCGTAGACTTCCCCCTAAAATGGCACCCAGTAGTGTCTAGCCAACACCTGATTGAAATCCCTAGAAAATTTGGGATCTTGCCTCCAAGACTATACGCGATGGGTTTTAGACATAATAATTGTGGGGGTGCATGCGTCAAAGCTGGTATTAAACAGTGGGTACTTCTTCTCCGGTCTTTCCCTCATAGATACCTTTGGCATGAGGGCGAAGAGCAAAAAACAAGAGAGTATCTTCAAAAAGACGTGTCAATACTGAAAGACAGGAGATATGGCGTCACTGTGCCACTAACATTGAAGGCACTTAGGGATCGAATAGAATTGAGCGAACCCGCTCATTCTATCTCATTTGAGTTGCACAAAGTCCCACTATCGAGTCGTTAGGTGATGACAAAATCAATTAGTTGAGGTTATCATGGACAGCGAAAATCCAAATCGCCCAGATGCCAAGATAAGCAAGGAATGGCTTGCTGAATTCTACAATAGGGTGACAGAGCAATATTCCCTTTCCAGACAAAGCCTCCATAATACACACCAATGGGTAATCACCCTTACATTTGCACTGGTGACTGTAATTCTAACGATGAGTGGCAAAGAATCAATGTACCCTAATGAAGTAGGTCTTGTTGCCCTTCTGGTTTCCGTTCCTCTGATGTTTCGATTCTTTGTCAGATCGTGCTTGGAAACATCGATCCAATATAAGTGGGGATTCATCAGAGAGGCTATGGACAAGCGCAACTATGCACAGATGCTTCACAGTGACAAATATTCAGACATCGAAGCTTGCCTTATACAGGGAATTAGGGCATACTATTTCGAATGGAAAAGTCCCAAATCTCTTCGCAAGGTCATATGGGATAATCTACGACTAGCATATCTTTGGCCATTTATTCTATTGATCGCACTAATAGCATGGGGAGCAATCACTTTATGCATGACCTTGCTGATCAAGATAGTATTAATTGTGGTACTCATATTTATGATTTATGAGGTTATCGCTTTTGTCTCTTATAGAGGTTTCAGATATGAGAGGATCGATATGCCTGAGCCATAGATGCACAAGCAGGAAATTCCTGAATTGTCCAAGACAATATCCGGCGAACGATTGCATTGCCGGATTTCTTCGAATTTGAACTTGGTCGGGATGGATCCCACATCAAGTGCGGGACGACGCTAGAGAGACCTCCCTTCCTTTCCCCCTGCAATAGCAGGGGGGATTGGCAAAAAAGAACCCGGTCCACGAAGGACCGGGCTATCTTAAAAGGGACCCTGACCACGATAGCGCTTGCCGCCACTCAGGACTTTGTTGCCACCGAGGGCGCCGCAGCCGCTTATGGGTGTTACACCCAGCTCAGAGTCCCCATTTGTCAGCCTCACGCCTCAAAAACGGCGTAAATGCCGCATACTTCGTGATCACCTGCCCCGACGACGTCCGATTCAACTGGCTCAAGCGAAGCACCTCGAACAAGGCTTCGCTGGCTTCGCAATGCGGGTACTTCAATACGAACGGCAGGTTCATTTCATAGGCATTTTCGACGTGCTTGTCCTCAGGAATGAAGCCACCCAGTCGCAATTTGAAACCATAATTGCGCCGGACGAACTCGCAAATCCGTTCCGCGGTGGAATGAGCCGCACGCCCGTTGACCTTGTTGAAAATCAGCGCCGGATGATATTGCTCCAGCAGGCTATCCAGCATGTCGGAATACTCCGGACCTAACGACCGGATATGAGACACGACGTTGAACCGTCCCTTCAGCCACTCCTGGTCTCTGCATTCGTCGATCAAATCTTCCACTTCCGGAAAGCGGCGGTAATGGAATCGAACTCGGCGAGTGAAAGCGGCTTTCAGGAAACGGTAGAAGCCCATGACCATGGTATCGACGTTCTGAGTAATCAGATAGCCGTTGGGCGCCATATTGAAGAAATCGAGGTTGTTATACGCGATGTCCGGTCCCAAGTCCACGACCACATAATCCGCGTTCAGGCTTTGAATCCCTTTGATCATTCGGACTTTGTCATTCCAATTCGGATTGGACAGGCTTATGATGTCGCTGCCGTTTAAAAGCACCTTGAAATTGGCGGTGGGAGTAGTCTGCAGGATTTCGTCGATGTTTTCAACGGCGTGGTCAAGATAGTCCTTTAGGCTGTGCTTCGGTTGAAGGATGTTCAGGAGCACGTTTAGATCCGCCCCACCAAGGTCGGCGTCCACCAGAACGACTCGATGACCCAACGCTGCCAATGCCAGGGAGAAATTGATCGCCACGGTTGATTTTCCCGTGCCGCCTTTTCCGCTGGCTATGGCGAAGATTTTCTTGTGGATCTGTTCCGTGCTTTCCGACACAATCGGTTTGGTTAGAGTGGCTTCCATCCGAATCCTCCAGGCATAATAATCCTCGGCATATGGTGATTCTAATATCTTATCGGCATGGTCAGGTAGAAGCTTAATAATTGTCATAACAAAAAGAGCGGCGGGAATTCCGCCGCTCTTTCCTTGATTATTCCGGTTCAGGTCAGTCATCCCCTGCCGTCACATAGTAGAAGAGTTGGGCTCCGGGTACCATCGGGTCATAGTATGCGGGACCCAACGCGGTTCCGATGAGCGAAAATCCGGTGTCGGGTTCGGTGGAACGGTACACATGGTAGTGGGTCGCTCCCATGACCATAGACCACATCATATAGACATTCGGACCCAGTTTGGTGATAGTCAAGTTGCGCACGATTCCCAATCCACCCAGCGTGACGGACGCGGGATTGGACATGCCGGATTCGCCTTGGTCGAAGACTGCAGAGACGTGGTAAGTGTAATTGCCATTGGGCAGACCGGTCAGATCATCGTGGTATTGATTGGCACAGACCATGGAATCGATCTTGATCCCCTGCCGGTAGATATTGTAACTCAGCAGTGAGGCAATCACTCCGGACGCGCCGGGCGAAGTCCAGGTCAAATTCACAATAGTACCGGTGATTTCTGCCGCAAGCTCCGTGGGCGGCGACATGCTGCTTTGCAAGACGATATTGATGTCGTCCACGTACCAACCTTCTCGTCCGGTGCCGGCATCGCTGCCGAACCGGAACCGGATTTGGACGTTGCCGGAATAGCTGGACAAGTCAACGGTCGCCTGCGTCCAGGCGATGTCACCGGAGAAGCACGGCGTGCCTCCGGCGAACGGACCGGTGTAGGGGTTACCGCTGCCTGCGGTGTAACGGATGGTCTTGTTGTAACCCCCTTCGGGGATGAGCAGCGTCCAGGCGCCGCCTGCCACGGAAATCTCAATGATCCCACCGTCGTAGGCGGAGTCAGGATAGTAACCGGATGTTTCCGCCTGAATTCGATGGTCAAACTGCAGACTGCACCCCAAAGGCAGAGTCAACGGGGGCATGGTTAATGCCGCATCCAGAAGATTGGCATAGGTTCCGGTGCCTGTGTCGCCGCATTTCCAGCTGTGAGATGGGGAACTGTAGTCTTCAGTGGAGATATGCCACTGGTCGGTGAAGTTCGGCGTCACGAAAGTGTGTGTCCAGCTCCCTTGACCCGACTCGATATTGTCAAAGAATCCGCCCAGGCTGAGTTCGTACAACAGGTACTTGTGCAACCCGCTGTTGCCGGTCAACTCCAGATACAGAATCGCAAGGCTGGGATCGGGACAGGCATGGGCAAGCTGCAACTGGTAATCGGGCGTCAGGATTCCGGAACCGGAGCTCACCAGGCTCGCCAGAGTAGCATTCCCTTGATTGACCACGGTATATTGCTGATCCGTAGTCAAGATGGCGGTGATATTATTGGCGTCACTGGAGCCGGCGTTCGCCAAAGTCACCGTGACATCGCCCAGCTCTCCCGGATCCAGCTTGCCGTTGCCATTGCCGCCTACGGCGTCGTCCACGACCAGAGACTGAATCGAGATTACCGGCGCATGCAGTTGGATACCGAAATTGGTTACCCACTGAAGATCGGTGCTGTCCTGTGCGGTGACATCGATAGTCACGTAATGTTGATCGGGAGCATCAGGCGAGACGTTGAACGCAAACGCATTGGTCAACGTCACGGTCGCGCTGGGGGCAATGGTTCCAGCGAACTGCTCGTCATCCGTGAAGGTGATATTGGGATCATCGGTGGACAAGGTCACTGTGACATTGGTGGCAGGATCGACCCCGACGTTTTCCACAGTCAATGTTACCAGGATATGCTCGCCATAGTCCGCCAAGCCGTTGTTGTTGCCCGCGGCGTCGTTCAAGGTGTGGCTGTCATAGATCACGTAGGGACCGGCGGGCGGAATGATGGAGACGGTGGCTTCGTAAGGCAGACAATTGTGAGCCGTGACCATCAGACTCATGTCCGCCGGGATAACCGGCGCCGTCTCGAATTCCAGTGTGACGTGTCCGGTCGCGTCAGTCCATCCTACCGCGTACACTTCGTCGTTGGAGGCACACACCATAGCATTTTGCAGCGGAGCACTACTCACTGATACATTCACATCATAGGTCGAGAGACCGACGTAATGGATGGGCAGATGTGACACGGTCATGGTTCTGGGGGTGTTGGTCCAGACGTCAATCGAGGCATCGCCCAACCACAGATAGGTCCGGGCATTGGAACGTCCTAACGAGCCATGGACATTGAGAACCGTAATGTTGGCGAAATTCGTTACGTACCCGATGTTGTTGATGCCTTCCTCGTACACGGCTTTGTACATTTCCTTGTCATAGTCGTGATTGGGAATGGTGTAGCTGGGAATGATCGCTCCGTTGATCGCCACTGCGCAATAGTCCTCTTTCATGAAGGACTCCGCTAAGCAATCGCCCGGGTAGTTGATGATGTTCATATTATCGCAGCACACATCGAAATGCACGAATAAGCGGTTAGCGTTTGTCATTTGAGCCAGATGCACGGCGGTCAACGAGCCGGACGGTCCCCACATCCACCATTCCGTATCCGATCCATGACCGCGGTAGTTCAGAATCCCGCAGCCGGTGTTGTTGATGTAATTCACCACCTGCTGGTTGGTGCCGCCATTTCCGCCGTATACGCTGTCAAAGATGGCATTCTGGATCGGGTAGTTGTAGGCGTCAATCTCGTTCTTGCACAAGGTGTACTTCAAAGGATACTCTTCCTGATGAGCAACCAAAAGGGAATGTTCCGCCCAATTCGTGGATGTGTCAGGCGTGCGCAGATAGCCGATCAACTTGGTAATCTGGTGCTCAAGCTCGGCAACGTTGTCGTACACAATTCGACCGATGGCGATTTCGGCGTAATGGTCGTTGTCATCGCCCGGCACCAGGCAAGAATACCAGCTGTCGCTGTAAGACCCGTCGCTGCCGTCCGGATTCCACCAGTACAACGGGACGTTGTGATCGCCGGTGCCGGCGTCACCCACCAAGAGGACGTACTCCAAACCACCTGACAAGTACAAGGAACGGATATAGTTCTTGAATTCGAGGGGTTCATCAAAGGCGGGGGATTCGATGGTTCGGACTTCGACATGATACCCCTGAGCATCGCGGAAATCGACCAGGGGTTGAATCGCGGTCAGCGCTCCGGTATTGGTGATAATCAAATACTTAATCGCCGGGTCATCGGTCTGCGTGACCTGATATCCCAGATTATCGTAATTGAGGATCGCGCCGCGATACATGCGATCGAACATGGGAGTCACACGGCTATGCTCCCCTTCCAGTGGATTGGGACCAGCCCCGGGGATCGCGGCTACTTCTATCCGAACCTTCCGATAGGCATCAAGGTGACCGGTGGCGGGATTGTATTGAAAGGGAGTCAGCCATACCGACACCAGCCGGATGTCGCGCCAGACATTGGGTCCGTCCACAGAAACCATGTCTTCCGGCAGCAATCGATCCTGTTGGTACACCGCATCATTGATAACGAATTGAGGTTCGCCACTCTTATCAGTCTCCGGTTGCAGGAATGGATAGATTCTGTATCCGGAAAATGACTCCCCTTCCCGATAGGTGATTCGGGCAGTCACGGTGCCAGTCGGAGGCAATCCGAGCGCATAGGTTAATACCGGCAGATCCGGATGTCCGACCACCTTGCCCGCCAGGTTGTCCAGTATGGTCAGCTTTTGGTACGTCACCCCCTCATGGATGATTGTTTCCTGATAGAAGCCGGGAATGGTCACTTCCAGGACTGTCCGCAAACCATCGGATTCAAGCAAACGAACTTCGGGCGCGGACGCCGTCGGCGCGCCGTCCAGTGAGATCCAGGTCGGTTCGGAATCCGCCATGAGTGCCGCCGGCACACACAGCGCCACCATGATTGCCCAAGCTGGACCTCTCGAAAATTCTTTCCACCAGCTCATGGTCTCCTCCTCCAGATTATTAGAGAAATCTCAAATCGCACTCAAGGAGCAACCAGTTACAGCATCGGAATTCCGAGGATACTTCGGATTGAAATCACCTTCGCTTCGTTTGAACAATGCCTCTCCCTAAATACGAAATATACAATATTTTTTTCGGAATGTCCATAGGGAAATCAAAATTAGTGAAAATTCTCCCGCATCGACCTGCCGGTTGTAACTTGCAAGAAAAACAAGCATGGAAGCGTTTCGGAACCACGAAACGATTTGCGGAGTAAAATAAGATGCGAGGGAAATGACGATTGTAAAGCACGACGATTCTTAAATCGCCTTGACATTCTTGAAAATAATTACTATATTTAAGCGGTTACCTAACATGAGTATTTTTCGAAACGCCCGTTATCCATGGAGTGTCAGAGTACGACGTTCTGTGGATACGTCTCTTTCGAGAATTCGCAGGTTCGGCGCTCCAGATGCCACCGTTGAATCGGGGGTCTCCGGTCAAGTCAAGTGGTTCAGCCGCCATCGCGGTTATGGCTTCATCGACATCAACCAGGATTTCGAAGTCTTCGTCCACTTCTCCTCGATCGAAGGTCAGGGATACCGGATTCTGGAGAAAGGTGACCGAGTCACTTTCGATTTGGTGAAAGGACCTCACGGCTATCAAGCGATGCACGTGAAGTTCCTGGCGATGTGATTCGGAAATGCCTGCGCTCACGGTGCTTGAGCCGGACGGCGAATCAAGAAGGAACCAAAGAACCCGAGAGAAAATTTTTCAATCTCGGGTTTTTTTCTCTGGATTTTCTGGAAAGAATTCCATATATTCAATTCTATAAAGAGTGCGATCGGATGATGTGTGGTTTCTTTTGGTTTGACTTAAATATATCTAATAGGCTTGCAGTAGTTCTTAGATGTGGTAGATGAAAATGGATTATGGACACGTAAGATTAGGTTTTGACTACAGATGCGGAGGAGGTATGACCCGACCATTGACGATTTCCAGGATCATCGGGGTCGCACTGGGATCATTGGTGTGCGCGACTATTGGGGTTGCCGTGCCGAAAGCGGGATGGAATCCGCTCGGTATCTCTACGGATAGAATGCCGAGACGACAGGTTGCGTTGGACCAGCCGGGCAGGACGGTGTTGGACATTGAAATCCCTGGTGTCGAGGTTGCGTACCGCACTCAGCAAGCTGTGATGTATCAGCAGGTATCACTTCCGTACGGCGGCACCACGCACGAAGTCGGGAAACCCGCGTTGCCTCTGATCACGGAACTGGTCGCCATTCCGGATCAAGGCAATGTAACGGTCAAAGTCCTCGAGGTGGAGACCGCATCCATCGCCGATGTCAACGTCTATCCATTCCTGAAGCCACCGCTTCGTGACGGAAATTATGCCGAACCGGAATTCGTGCTCGACAAAGAGATCTATCAAGGTCGGAAATCCTACCCATCAGATTGGGCGACGGCATCGACTCCGGTAATCTGGAGAGATGTGCGTCTGGCTCCCGTGATCATCTATCCGGTCCGCTGGAACCCCGATACCAAGGAATTGTCGGTCGCGACCCGTATGCGGATTGAGGTAATCACGGAGGGCGCCGGTGGATCTTCGGTGAAGCAACGCCACGCCTCTACGGTATCCTCGCGATTCGCCAGAATGTATCAGGATCGCGTCATCAATTGGAGTTCGCATTCCGGCGGGCTGGACTTGTCCTCTGAAGGAACCCTCCTGATTATTACCCATCCCGATTTCCACAATAGCATGCTGCCGTTTGCGAATTGGAAGCATCAGAAGGGATTCCAGACCTCGATGGTGTCATTGGACGAGATCGGACAATATCCAACTCCACAACAAATCAAGGAATACATCCACGAAGCCTATTATACCTGGTCAACCCCGCCGGAATACGTGATTTTGGTGGGTGACTACAATCTGATGCCGTGGTGGACCGGTCTGGAAGGCTCCCGAACCGACCATAAGTATGCAACTCTGGAAGGAGACGACTACATCGCCGATGTCGTCATCGGACGATTCTCGGTCGAAACGGCAGCCGAATGCGACATCTTGGTATCGAAATTGGTGGATTATGAGCGGAATCCGTATGTGACAGAGAACGGATGGTATGACGCCGGCATCGTGGTCTCCAGTGATGACGGCGTGGACCCGGAAAATGGAATTAAGGCTCGTCAGATGTTCTTGAACGCCGGTTTTAGCATTGTGGATCATTTCCAGGAACCGGTCAACAACCAGCTGACGAACATGGTGAATTCGTTGAACGATGGTCGCAGTTGGGTGTTCTACATCGGACATGGCAATCCCACGTCGTGGGGAACAATCACCCCCTATTTGACCAACACCAATGTCAATGCCTTGACCAATGGTCGCATGCTCCCGGCGATTGTGTCCATCGCGTGCGCGAACGCGGATCTGGATTATTCCGGAGGCGACTGTTTTGCGGAAACCTGGATGACCACAGCCGTCGATCGCGGGGCTTCCAATATTTTCGCGTTCACGGAAAACAGTGTGTTCTATTACACGGACACCCTGGGCTTGGGAATCATGAGGTCGCATTTCGAGCTTGGCACTCCTTATTTTGGCGACAACGTGGATTACGGTCGAATGTACATGTTCCAGTCGTTCCCGGAGGGTTTCGGCGGAACAACCGAGCTCACGATGCAACAAGCCATGTTGGTCGGCGACCCCACTCAATTGGTGTGGTCTGACAATCCCGGAATCATGGCAGTCGAACACCCCGTGGAAATCCAATCAGGTCATAGCATCATTCCGGTGACTGTCACCTCGAACGGTCAGCCGGTGGAAGATGCACTGGTCTGCGCGATGATGGAATCGGAAGAAGTCTATGAAGTTGGCACCACCAATGGAGCAGGACTCGTCGTCCTTGAAGTGGAACCGCAGGGAACGGGCGAATTGACTTTGACGGTCACCAGCGAAAATGCGATGCCGTATGAGACCACGATTCAGGTGTTGCCTGTTGAGGGACCGTACGTAATCTACCAGGCTCATGCCATCAACGATTCCTTGGGGAATTCGGACGGATTGTTGGATCTGGGCGAGACCGCGGGTATTACGTTGACCGTGCAGAATCTCGGTATCGAACCGGCGTCGGATTTGACCGTGGTGCTGCACACGTCGAATCCTCATGTGGTGATCACCGACTCTACGGAGGATTTCGGAACGGTTCCCCCCGGCGTGTCCGCCACGCAGGATGGGTACTCGTTCCATGCCGGATACGACTTGAGTGATGGCGAGGCAGTCGGGATCGAAGTAATAGCCGAAGCAGCAGGCGGCGCCGCCTGGAGCAGCGCTTTTACCATCACCGGTCATGCACCGGAAATCGTCGTTTCCGGAGTGGAGGTGGAAGATCAGAGCGGCAACGGGAGACTGGAACCCGGCGAATCGGGCAGTTTGATCATCACGCTCAGTAATGCCGGAAGTAGCACCGCGCCAAATGTGATCGCGACCTTAGCGTCTCCCGACCCACTGATCACGATCCATACCAGCTCCCAGCATGTGGGCGACATCCCATCGTCCGGAATGGCTACTGCAGTATTTTCGGTGACAGCCGGGGTCGATGTCCCCCCTGGATCGGCGGTGACTTTTGACCTCGACCTTAGCGCCCAAAGCGGTTATTCGGCGGAATTATCCTTCAGCGAATTCGTGGGACAATTGGCGGCATACCTCTGGGAACCGGATGAGACTCCAATCTCGGCACAGGCAGTGGCTTCGGTGCTGACCAGTCTTGGATTGGATTGTGAGACCGGCACCACCTTTCCGGCGGATCTCGAACGATATGCCTCGGTGTGGGTGTTTCTTGGCATGTGGAACCATAACTATGTCTTGTCGGGATCGCAGGGAATCAATCTTGCCAATTACCTGGACGGCGGCGGCTCTTTGTATATGGAAGGTGGAGACACGTGGGCGTATGACGAACAGACCGCTGTTCACTCTTACTTCCATATCGAGGGAGTCAACGACGGCTGGAGCGATCTGACTGCCATTCAGGGAATCGCTGGAACAATGACGGCGGGTATGGTCTTCGGATACAATGGCGAGAATTCTTTCGTGGATCGGATTGCCCCTCGCGAGGGCGCACAACTGATTTTCAACAACTGGAACCCGTCTTACGGCACCACAGTCGCTTATGATCAAGGGACGTACCGCACAATCGGCGCCTCCTTCGAATTAGGCGGACTGGCGGATGGGAACTTCCCTTGCACCAAGGCTAATCTGATCGCGCAATACTTGTCCTTCTTCCATGTCACAGGCGGCGAAGACCATCTGCCTCCGGTGATCAGCCACGATCCGTTGCCCAATCAATCCGAAGTACAGAGTCCATATCACGTGCAAGCCGCCATCACCGATCTGTCAGGAGTGGCGGAAGCCAGGCTGTACTATAGCTTGAACAACCTCGACTACACGTCGGTTGTCATGGGTGCTATCAGCAATGATGTTTTTGCGGCGGATATACCGGGACAACCTGCCGGCACGACGATCAATTACTACATCGAAGCCACCGATGGCTCACCGGCAAGCAACACAGGCAGCACTGCAGTATACCGTTTTGTGATCCTGCTGCCTGGAAGTCAAACCCAATTATTGGCCAGTGATTTCGAGGCGGACAACGGGCAACTGACAGTATCCCTGGGGTCTGACTGGCAGTGGGGCAACCCGTCCAGCGGTCCGCACTCAGCCCATTCCGGGACAAGGGTCTGGGGAACTAATCTGACAGGCAATTATTCGCCCAACGCCAATGCTACCCTGGACACACCGCCGATCGATCTCCGCAATATCGTCAGCCCTATCTTATCCATCTGGCAATGGTACTCCTTCGAATCCAGCGGTGGTCATCTCTGGGATGGCGGCAACGTCAAAGTGTCGGTAGATGGCGGAGCGTTCGAGGTATTAGATCCGGTGGGCGGATATGACGGCGTCCTGGATAATCCTCAAAATCCGCTGCACGGCGAAGAAGTCTTCGGGTCCAACGAAGGCGGATACTGGCATCAGAGGACGTTCGATTTGACCAGAGTCGCCGGGCATGTCGTCGTCATCCGTTTCCACATGGGCAGCGACGGCTCCAACCAGGAAGCTGGGTGGTATATTGACGACATATTGATTCAGGGATCGGTATTCGGACCACCACCGGCGATCGACGACCTGACCATTCAGATCGTGGGCAACGACGCACGGCTCACCTGGTCGCCTTCGACCGGCGCCTACGAATACCGGATCTACCGTTCCCCAGAACCCAATTTTGTGCTGGGACCAGATTCGTACCTCGCTACGGCAATATTCCCCAATTTCCAGGATGTCTGCGCACTGCTTTCCGGTTCCAGCTACTTCTACCGGGTCATTGCAGTCAGTGAGTATGGGATGCGTGGCGCCGCATGGGAGACAGATCCCAATCACGGCAGTCCGATAAATGGTGGCACGGGCTTCCAGCCTCTCCCGACCATTCCGGATGGGCAAGATGCCCATGTCACAGAGGCGGCGCAAAGCAATAGATAGAGTTTTCTCGTCCGACGGAACCCGGGCAAAGGAAAGGGGACAGGTTAATCCTGTCCCCTTTCTCTCTGTATTTGCCATGTAGGATTCAGCATGCTGAATCCCTACATCAATGGCGGTACGGGCTTCCAGCCCGTGATTGAACATGGGCAAGATGCCCATGTCACTTTGATCAAACAAGAAACCCCTGATCGGTTGACCGATCAGGGGTTTTGCAGTACCTGCCGCAAAGGTCAGTCTGCATGAGCGATGAAGCCCTTTTCCATCAGCATTTTCACCTGGTCATGAGAGCGTCGGATGATACTTGAGGCCCTATCGAACAGCTTATCTTTGGTCATCTGCAGTCGCGCCACGCCCTGCTCAATCGCCTTCATTCCGACCGCCACAGCTTCTCGAGGGTACACTTCCCATTCGTCCATGGTAGGCAGCAGATACCCTTCATGGATTCCTTTGTCTTCGGCGCATTTCGCCAGCTCGCGGGCGGCTGCGATGCACATTTCGTCAGTGATGGTGGTCGCCATGACGTCCAACGTGCCGCGGAAAATCCCGGGAAATCCCAGGGAGTTGTTGACCTGATTGGGGAAGTCCGACCTGCCGGTGGCTATAATCTTGGCACCGGCTGCCTTTGCTTCCCAGGGCCAAATTTCGGGAATGGGATTGGCGCAGGCGAATACGATGGCATTCTTCCCCATTTTGAAAATCCATTCCTTCTTGACCACGTCAGGACCTGACCGGGACAGGGCGATCAATACATCGGCGCCATCCATGGCTTCGAGCATGTCGCCGGTGATATTCCTGCCGTTGGTGATTTCGCACAAGTTCCATTTGGTGGGCTCTTTTCCCTTCAGTTCGACTCTGCCTTTGTGCAAGGGACCCTTGGAATCGAACATCACGATCTTTTCCGGATCCGCGCCAGCCAACATCAGCATGCGGGCGATATTCACATTGGATGCGCCCGCGCCAAACAGCACCATTTGGACCTTGTCCATCTTCTTGTTGACTACCTTAAGAGCGTTGATCATGCCAGCCACGGTCACCGCAGCCGTTCCTTGCTGGTCGTCATGCCAAACCGGAATTCGGGCTTCCTGACGCAAGGTATTCAGAATATCAAAGCACTTCGGTTTCTCGATGTCCTCCAGATTCACGCCGCCGAACGTGGGCTGCAGAAGTTTCACCGTGTCAATGATCTCCTGCTTATCCGTGGTGTCCAGACAGATCGGAAACGCATCCACCCCACCCAGGTACTTGAACAGAATAGCTTTGCCTTCCATCACCGGCATGGCGGCTTCCGGTCCGATATTTCCCAATCCCAACACTCTGGTTCCGTCGGAAACCACTGCAACCATATTCCATTTGTTAGTATGCTCCATGACCTTCTCGGGGTGTGCGTTGATATCCTTACAGGGCTCTGCAACCCCCGGCGTGTACCAGATTCCAAAATCATCCACATCACGAATCCGGCATTTTGGAACAACCTCGATTTTACCTCGATAAAACGGATGTAACCTCATTGCATCCAGACCAGGCTTGTATGCCTTTTCGAGCAACTGAGCTGTAGTGAACGTTTCCTCTGTCATGAGAGCCTCTTCTATCATTTTGATTAAAAAAGGGGTGAATAGTACGCGGGGTAGGGGCTTAATCCGCCTCAGGCGGATTAACATGTTAAGCCCATACAATACGGGCGAAATCTGTCGCCCTCACAAAGCAGTGGTCTTGTGGTAGGGGCTTAGCATGCTAAGCCCGTACAAGGATTGTTCAATTTCATAATAATTTCTCAGAAAGTCAAGGGAATTTTCAACTGTTTAGCATCCTACTCATGTGGGGAAAATCCTCACTTTCGTGTGAATTCTTGTGGCGACTTAACATGTCAGACAAGTTTGGATCATGACTCAGATTTGTCTTTATCTCTATTTTCTTATTGAGAAAGTGGAGAATATTTATTATATTGACAATTTGAGAATACGAGAGTGGTTTTCCAACAATTGCGAGGTGTCCCATGAGGCATTTGATCTGGGTTACGGGGCTTGTCGTCCTGCTCGCTGCGGGAATAGCGATGGCACAGACTCAAACTCCGGTGCACTTGGTGAAGGTGCAAGTGGCATCACCACAACAGCTTAGTGCCTTGCTGCAACTTGGGCTTGATATGCCGGAGACGCCGCCCTCCTCCGACGGATGGTACCAGGTAATCGTCACCGATGAAGAACGAACTATGCTTCAGGGGATGGGATATCGTGTGGTGGAACTAATCCACAATATGCAGCAATATTACGCAGACCGCTTAGGGGGCAGACCGATGGGCGCCTACCGAACCTATGCCGAAATTGTAGCTGCGATGGATTCCATTCATACACTGTACCCAAGTATTACCACCGCCAGATTCTCCATCGGGCAATCGTGGGAAGGTCGTGATCTGTGGACGATGAAAATCTCCGATAATCCCAGCGTGGACGAAGAAGAGCCCGAATTATATTTCTATGGCGACGTCCATGCCCGGGAAGTCATCACCTATACGATGCTGATTTACACGATTCAGCATTTGACGGCAGGGTACGGGGTGGATACCATGATCACGCGGTTGGTGGATACTCGGGAGCTGTATGTAACACCGACGGTGAATCCGGATGGATTGGTTTACAATCAGACCACCAACCCGAACGGCGGCGGCATGTGGCGCAAGAATCGCCGCAATAACGGAACTTCCTATGGGGTGGACGAGAACCGCAATTTTGACTGGAGATGGGGCTATGACAACGAGGGGTCAAGTCCCACCCCCAGCTCGGAAACGTATCGCGGACCCTATGCATTCTCGGAACCGGAGACCCAGGCGATTCGCGACTTCTGCAACGCTCACCAGTTCGCTATCGCCATGGATTTCCACTCCTACGCCGATTTGCACATGTACCCCTGGTCCGGTGATTACGACGGGCACACGCCGGATCACCCCAGTTTCGTGACCATCGCCACAGGCATGGCTGCATACACCGGTTACTTGACCGGTTGTCCGTGGGAAATATTGTATAATGTGAACGGCGGTTCGATCGATTGGTTCTACGGGGAACAGACTGCCAAGAACAAGATCTATGGCTTGACCACTGAGATTGGAAATGACGGGGATGGTTTCTGGCCCCCCGCCAATCGCATTGAGCCGTTGTGTAACGAAAACTACCTCACTTGCTTATACCTGATGAACGTCGCTCCGCTATATGCGCCGGATTCCACTGATCTCAGGTTCGTAACCTACGCAATCCATGATCCAGGAGGCAATAACAACGGAATCGTGGATCCGGGCGAGACAGTCACCATGGACGTGACCCTCCGGAATTTCGGCATGTACACTGCACCGGGAGTCACCGGCGTGCTTTCGGATTCCGATCCCTTCACAACGATCCTGGTGAATTCCACCCAGTTTGGGAATATTGAACCGAATCAGACCGGTTCCAGTCTGACGCCGTATCAGTTCGAGGTCAGTGCAGCATGCTCACTGCTGCATGAGATCCAGTTCCAGTTGAATGCCTCTACGACTCAAGGTTACCTGGACACCCTGACCTTCGTGGTTCCGGTCGGGCAGAGGGAAACCTACTATGCCGTGGATTTCGAAGCCGGGGAATCCGGCTGGACTCACAGCAGCGCCGCAGGATGGACGGATCAATGGCACTTGTCCACACAACGTTCCAATTCGCCGACTCATAGCTGGAAATGCGGCTCCACCACCTCAAGCGATTACGCCAGTCACCTGGACGCCAGATTGGAATCACCGTCACTGCCTTTGCACTCTCAGACGCAATTAGTCTTCTGGCACTGGATGGAGTCGGAAATTTCCGGGGCGTATCCTGATTCCGCATATGACGGGGGCATCGTGGAGATTTCGGTGGATGGCGGCGCCTGGACTCTGGCGGTTCCCGAAGCAGGCTATCCGAAAACCATCCGGTACACAGCAGGAGGCGGCGCGCCCTATACCGGTCCATTCGCGGGCACTCCGTGCTTTGCGGGCACTTTTGATTGGCGGGAGGACATTATCGATCTTGCAGGGGTAGTGGGCGGCTCCATCCGCATCCGCTTCCGATTTGGATCGGATAATGGCACAGGTGGAGAGGGCTGGTACGTCGATGACGTGGCGTTGAAAGGTTTGTTGCCGGGCGGCGTGATGCCGATTACGAACCTGCAAATCATCCGCTCCGCCAATCGAATTATGTTGAACTGGACCGGCGGAGGCATCCATGACGGGTATCGAGTATATCGATCCGACACCGGAGCCTCATTCTCCCAAATCTGGCAGGGAACAGCAACCACTTACACCGACAGCACGATCGCGGGTCACGACAAGTACTTCTACTATGTGACCAGCTACGACGAGTAGCAGTACTGCGCCAAAAGGGTAGGGGTTTAACATGTTAAACCCCTACGACGAATATCAACATCATGCCAAACAGGGTAGGGGCTTAACATGTTAAGCCCCTACGAATTCGAGACGGAACCTGATTGCAGCAGGTAACCAACAAAGCCCGGGTGTTTGCCCGGGCTTTCTTGCTGATCCGCCGTGTCAAACGGGATTGACCCCCTTCTTTTCTCCCCTACTGTGTAGTGGGGAAATCAAGATTGCTTCGCGGCGCACGCAATGACGCCCCCCTTCTTGCTTCCCCCCGGATACCGGGGGGAAGGCTCTCTCGGGTGGCATGGTCCAAACCATGCCACGAGACTGGACTCACCCGATCTGTCACGGTGCGGACCATGACAGCCTGAATTCCCTCCTTCATTTCCCCCCGGATACCGGGGGGAAGGATAGGGAACCCCCCTTTTGTTCCCCCCTACAATAGTAGGGGGGAAAGCTATCTGAGATACATCACCTTGGCTATTTGGACGTGCCCTTTCCAGGTCAACTCCAGGAAGTAGATACCGGCGGCAATGTCTTCAGGCTTCCAGCCGATTTGATGCACTCCGGCGGACACCATTTGCTCGTACACTTCCGCCACCCGTTGCCCCAGCACATTGCAAGCCGTCAAAGTCACCACTCCCGACTCAGGGACCTTATACGTCATGACTACAGTCGAATTGAACGGATTCGGGAAACAGGCACCAATCTGGAATTCCGATGCCAAAAGATCAACCGGCTCGGGCGACACCCACGACGAGGCATAGTCAAAATCAAATCCGGAAAACAGTGAGTCGTTCTCCGTCACTACGATGGTGTACCCTGACGGACTGACATTGTAGCCTTCCACTTGAGGCGGGACGAGATGCCAGGTTCCTTCGCAGATTCTCATCTCATAGCGGAAATCGGAAGCCACAAACACGGCATTGTAATACACAGATTGCGAGGTCCCTTCCCAGGCATACATCATAAGTCCCGAAGCTTCAGGATCGGGAAGTCCGGTCAACTGGCCCATCACCCGTGCGTTCGCATGGTTCAATTCAAAATTGTAACCTGGCGCAATGGTATTTCCCACCTCCACGCTGTCATACTCCTGAGGGTTCCAGAGATAAGTCACCTCATTCATGGGCGGTGGATAAGGCTGACCCAGACGGAGCGTATATAAGCCTTCGGGTGCCCCGATTTCATAGGAACCGTCAGGTGCCACTACTGCGGCATAACTCTCTCCCCCTCCCTCCTGTTCCGCCCAGGCTGTGAACTCGGAATAATTAGGAATGGGGTCACCGGGTTGCACGGAAAGGATTCCCGACACACCGCCGGGGATGGGAACCAGATGGAAATCGATGTTGGTGGCGCTGGCAGGAATGCCAGTATGTTGCTCCAATACATAATATCCAGACGGGATTTGCCGAATTTCGACTTCATAATCTGTAGCTATATTGGAAATATGAAGAGCATATTGCCCATTCATGTCGCTGTACGCATAGCTGCATCCCAGAGAACATAAGCCTCCGACCTGAATTCGAGTACCAGGCGACCCGTCGAGATAGACGGTGCCGGTAATTGTGCCGTTGGCTCGATAGAACACCAAATCCATTCGGACCGAATCGCCAGCGGTCAGCGAAGTACTTTGATGAGCAGACATATAGTCATAACGCAACTGCTCATCTTCACCGCCGACATACCAGGCTCCGCTGGTGGTTCCGAGATGGTACCAGCCCCTTTGATATGCACCCATGTCGGAAGGAGCATCGGTCGATCCGTCGATGGTATATCCATCCGACAGAAGCAAGCCCGTCTCATCTCGCAACTGACCGTACACCCAGGCGTCCACCGGATGAAGTTGCACATTGTGACCGGTGATATTCCCCTCTACTTGAGTGAACTCGAGATTTGACACCGCCCAGTCGGGCTCCACATCAGCGATATCGAATACCCAGAAAAATCCAAACCGTCCCGAGAGGCTGTCCGGGATGCTGACCGTGAACTGTCCAGAGGAATTTGTCAGACAGGTATATATATGGCGGGGTGGACCGGAAGCCTGCATCATGCCCAGAAGAGCCACCAAGTTCTCTGTGTTCCCCGGCTGAACTACGGTCCCCGAAATCGAAGTCGAGGAGGAGATAGGAATAATGGTGAAAGTCGCCAGTCCGGGGGTGCCTCCGTCTTCCACCAGGGCAACATATTGTGCGGGAATCTGGTGGATTTCGTCCGGCACAAGAATGCGTTGATAATGGTGTAGAGCAGGATTTTCGTCCCAGCCATCATTGTCCCAGAATTTCTCGCGCAGTATCAATGGATCGCCAGAATCAATGGTTCCCGAATGGTTCAGGTCCACATAGATTCGGCAGTCTGCGATCTGATAACTCTGCTCAAAATCAAAGGACAATGCAATGTCGTTTCCCAGAGTAATGGTGCCGGGAGAGAAAGCAGCATTCTGCACGGCAAAGGCACTAAGGCTGAGGACACCTAACGCCGCGATTGCGATTCGAATCCGAGCCGCAATGCCTAACTGCCGCTTGCCTGACATGACATCAAGTTCCATACTTTGCCTATCATCAATTATGCTAGAGTAAGATGCCCATGCTACTGATAACCCTTTTCTCCGCCTCCCACGAAAGGAGGGATACGCACTCAAAGGATTAGTGTCATTCGAAGGCTCTTGTCTTTGGAAAAATCGACACGGACGGGTTCGATCCGCTGCCCGTGCGGGTCTTCGATCAGGATAATATGAGGCTGAGGTTGTTTGCCCGGCTGGGATTGCACGATGACACCTTGATACCCATTGTACTTGCCCCCGTCGTGTTGATCGATCACAACAGTTGATGCCGGAGGGTACAGATTCAGCACCCTCGCCCACGTGCGTACGATGTGCCTATTCAACATGCTGCCGGCACGATCCATTGTCATGGACAATGCCGCACTGGGAGCCGTTCGTTCCACATTGGGACTGAAGAGGCAATTGTCGTAGGTATTCGCGACCGCCAGCAACTCCGCCAATGGGTAAATCCGCTCGTGCGGCTGGACCCTATTGGAAAGCTCGGGCGCCTTGTTGAATCCCCTAAGTCCCAGAGGATATCCGGTTCCATCCTGATTCTCATGGTGATACAAGATAGCAGTCCGCGCCTTGAAAAACCGATCGGAACTGCGCTCCATGATCCTGACACTGATCGCGGGATGCTCCCGCAACATCTCCTTGTCTTCGGCGGTCAGAAGATCGGTTGGCTTTTCAATCAGGTGAGGGTAGATGAGCTTGCCCACGTCGTGAAGTAGTGCCGCGATCCCCAGTTCTATCAATGTCTTGCGCGAAAACTTGTATTGCCTGCCTAACACCAGCAAGTACGCTGCCACGTCGATGCTATGCTCAATCAGATACGCGGTTGAGCTCCGCATGAAGAGAATGTCAACCGTGTCGATATGCTTGTCGAAAATGTCGTCCAGGATCGATTGGACGCCGACTGCCAACTGCTCCGGATCAACCAGCGCCTGGAATTCGGTGCCCTTTTCCAAGGACTCTCTGACACGGTCAGGAGTGCGTTTGACCGCAGTAAGAATCGCTTCGTGGGTCTCATGAAGGGTCTTTTGGGTAAATGTCCACAGTCTATCGGAAATGATCTCGTGCGGCTCAGCTTCTTCGGTGCCTTTTTCGTGGACACAGACGGATGAGAATCCAAGCTGTCTGAGGCGGGTGATGTAGGTCTCATCTAAGACTGTCCAACTCGATAATAGCAAGTCCCCGTTCTTATTGAAAAGTGACTTGCCGAGTATGTCCCCCGGGTTCAGTTGATCGACGTTGCAACTTCGCATGAGGACGACTCTCATCTTTACTGATTCAAGTCCCCCATAATTGCGTTACTTATCCTGCCACGACGGTTGCCTCTTTTCCAGGAATGCCCGAAGCCCTTCATGGGCGTCCGCAGTCTGCATCAATTCCCGAAGATAGACGTCTTCGGCGATTCTGACCGCCGCTGGCACGCCCAAATATAAGCCCTGATCCACCACCCGTTTGGTCAAAGAAATCACCGCGGCGCTCTTGCTGGTGACCTTCGCCAGAAATGACTCAACTTCCTGGTCAAACTGATCGTCGGGGAACACGTGGTTGACCAAGCCGATCCTGCATGACTCCTCGCCTGAGATCACCTCGCCCGTTACCAAAAGTTCCAGCGCTCTATGCCTCCCGACCAGTTGAGGAAATACCGCTGTCGCCACCGGGGCGTACACACCAACCGCGATCTCGGGCTGTCCGAATTTCGAACGGTCGGACGCCAGAATGATGTCGCAATAGGTCGCCAACTCGCATCCTCCGCCCAGAGCCGCTCCTTTCACCGCCGCCACGGTCACGCATTTGACCTCGTTCAGAAGCCGGAACATCTTGCCGAAAGCGTCCATCATCTGTCCCACGGTGTCGGCGGTGTGCTCTCCCACATCGACCCCCGCGGAAAACGCCTTCTCATCGGATCGGAACACCAGGACTTTGAGATCACGTCTGGGGATCACGTCCTGCAACGCCTGGTTGATCTCTTTCATCATCGCGATATTCAGGATGTTCAATGGGGGTCGCTGTAAGCAGATGTCGATCCGACCGGGGGATTCCTTGATTTCAATCGAACTGTGTGGACTCATGGGACTCCTCGAAGATTGTGACAGGAAAAACAAGAAATCTTCTGTGGTTGTGACTTTCGTGTGCCGTCAGGTGTCCCCACCTGACGGAAAATCAATGGCTTGGCTGTCGAGTGGGGACACTCGACAGCACGTCCGGGTGCTGGCAGACGCCCTCGTCCGCCAGCTCATAATTCGTGTGCCGTCAGGTGTCCCCACCTGACGGAAAAACAATGGCTTGGCTGTCGAGTGGGGACACTCGACAGCACGTCTTTCTATGACTCTCGTCTAATCACCATCGCCATCGAAACGCCGCCCCCG
>Ga0153916_10000062_pt1 | contig 61326 bp, 51 predicted proteins | sample Opewatmetagenome_FD_109642 | JGI IMG/M metagenome (GOLD analysis project Ga0153916, IMG submission 109642) | Freshwater wetland microbial communities from Ohio, USA - Open water 3 Core 3 Depth 4 metaG | ecosystem: Environmental > Aquatic > Freshwater > Wetlands | place: USA: Ohio, Lake Erie...
GTGCTCTTTTTGGACTGTTGCTCATCTACGTTGCCTACACCATGGTGGCACGCAAATACCTTGCAGATGAAGAACCCGATGTCGAAATACCAACTCACCTGGACAAAGACAATAGTAACCTGACGGCTTTCCTCACTGACTGCTATAACGACCCGAATCTGGACGTTATCGTTACCTATACAGTACACCGTACGTCAGCCGGATTAGGAGCCGGCTTTTTTGCCGGTGTACTTTCCAGCCTTCTGGGCGTGGGTGGCGGTTTGATAAAAGTGCCGGTAATGCATCTGGTTATGGGAGTGCCTATGAAAGCCGCCATCGCCACCAGCACCTTAATGATAGCGCTCACTGCTGCCACTGGCGCCTTCATCTATCAATATCATGGCAACCTACAACCCTTCATAATTGCTCCATTGATTATCGGTATGGTTATAGGCTCTAGAATAGGGGTCGAGCTAACAAAAAGAGCCAGGGGAGTATGGCTCAGACGCATATTTGGCATCTTCCTCCTCTGCGTAGCTATATTGATGTTCCTGAAAACGGCTAATGTAATATAAAAGCACGAGATTAAAAATGAAAAACACAAAGTTGGATGAAAGTCAGTTAAAAAATTGGGTTAGCCTGGCTTTACAGGTGGGAGTTGCCGTCGCTTTAACGCTGGTTGTTATAGGCTTTATTATACTCATCTATATCTCCGGCTTTAAAAATATTCAGCCGCTGGTCAGATTAGAGCAGATACCTGCAGCTATAGTCATTAGTATAGGGATTCTAGTCCTTTTGTTGGTGCCTGTCATACCGGTCATTCTATCTATCGTCTTCTTCTCAATTAAGAGAAACAGGCTGTTTATAGGTATCTCCGTAGCGGTTCTCTGTCTCTCTGCTATCAGTCTCGTATTAACTCTAACCTAAATTGACCGACAGGTAAGGCTATGCTATGATTTCCTCAGATGTCAGCGCTTAGTGGGCTGAACCAAGAAATCGAAAGCTGTCAGGATTGCGAGTTAGGCAAACACCGCACCAGAGCCGTGCCCGGTGAAGGGCCAGAAAACGCAACTCTCCTCTTTATCGGCGAAGCACCCGGATGGCATGAAGATCAGCAAGGGCGCCCATTCGTTGGTCCTGCTGGAAAATTCCTTGAGGAATTGCTGGCTTCTATAGGTCTGAAACGTGAACAGGTATTTATCGCTAATGTTATTAAGTGCCGTCCTCCATCAAACCGAGACCCGCTGCCCGGCGAAATTCAGGCCTGCAACAAATGGTTAGCCCATCAGATTGAGCTCATCCACCCAAAAATGATTGTCACTCTAGGTCGTTACTCGATGGCGAAATACTTCCCCAACCAGAGCATCAGTCAAGTCCACGGCAAAGCTAAAAAACAGGATGATGTCATCTACTATGCAATGTATCATCCGGCGGCAGCGCTCCATCAAGGTAGCCTGAGAAAGACAATAGAAGCTGATATGGCTAAAATCCCCCAAATCTTAGCCCAGGCAGAAAAATTATCAGAAGATGAGGCTGAACCGCAGCAGCTAAGCCTGTTCTAAACTACGAACATGAGTAAACAAAGACTCAAGATAATCCCTCTTGGCGGACTAGGCGAAATCGGCAAGAATATGATGGCTATCGAGTTCGCCAACGACATCGTTATAATCGACGCCGGACTGATGTTCCCCGAAGAGGATATGCTGGGAGTTGACTTGGTCATCCCGGATATAAGCTATCTGCTCGAAAGGCGTGAGAAGCTGAGGGGTATAATCATAACCCACGGCCACGAAGACCATATCGGCGCTCTACCTTATATACTCCCTGAACTGGATGTACCGGTTTACGGAACCAAGCTTACCAAGGGATTGATTAGTGTAAAGTTGAAGGAACATCGATATCAGAAGAAAGCCACCCTAAAGACAGTTCAGTCCGGAGTAAAATTTGCGCTGGGAAATTTCAAAATAGAACCTTTCTCGGTGTGTCACAGCATTCCCGATTCACTGGGATTTATTATTTATACACCTATCGGCATGGTGGTCCACAGCGGTGATTTCAAAATCGACTACACGCCGGTCGACGGGAGACCTACCGAATTGGCAAAGCTTGCCCAGTTGGGAAATCAAGGGGTACTTCTCCTGCTCGCCGATTCAACCTATGCCGAGCTACCGGGATATACACCGTCAGAGACTGTAGTCGGTGAAACATTAGCACGGATTATTGCTGAAGCTCCGGGAAGGGTAATTATCACCACCTTTTCTTCGCTGATTTCCCGAATTCAACAGGTCATAGACGCCGCCGCCAAACATAACCGACACGTCTTTATTATCGGCCGAAGCATGAGAGATACGGTGCGCATTGCCACAGAACTAGGATATCTCAATTCTCCACCCGATGTTTTGCGCCGCTTCGAAGAAATTCATCATTTCCCACACGATAAGATTATCCTGCTTACCACCGGCAGCCAGGGAGAGCCGACTTCAGCTCTGGTACGCATCGCCAATCGGGATAACAACCAGGTCAAAATTATTCCGGGAGACACGGTGATAATGTCAGCTACACCTGTACCAGGCAATGAAGCGCTGGTCAATCGGACAATCGATAACCTGTTTCGCCAGGGCGCTCAAGTTGTTTATGAGAAGTTGGCTCAGGTACATGTTCATGGACACGGCAGCCAGGAAGAGTTAAAACTTCTACTCAGCCTGGTCAGGCCGAAGTTCTTCGTTCCCATACATGGCGAATACCGCCATTTGAGCCTGCACGCCAGACTGGCCAAAAGCCTCGGCATGCCGGAGACCAATATCTTCGTCTTGGAAAACGGGAACATATTGGAGTTGGACCGCGAAAAGGGGAAAATAGCCACTAAACTATCCACCGGTAACGTCTATGTAGACGGACTGGTCATGGGAGACCTGGCTAGCGTAATCCTCCGTGACCGGAAACTGCTATCCAGAGATGGGATCGTAGTGGTAATTGTCGCCATCGACAAGGAGCATGGCAGAATTGTAGGCCGTCCAGACATAGTATCCAGGGGCTTCGTGGATATGAAAGAAGGCGAGACTATACTGGAGCAGGGACGAGAGTTAGTAAAAACCACGTTGGACCACAGCGGCGGCCACCCGCTGGAATGGAGCTTCATTAATACCAAGGTGAAGGATACTTTGAGCAAGTTCTTTTACGAGCAGACGCGACGGCGCCCCATGATTCTCACCACGGCTGTAGAAGTATAATTAAACCATGCCTAAGAAAAAGAAAACCACCAAGACTTCAAATAGCGGCAAAGGCAAGAAAAAAAAGAATTATTGGGGCCCGATATTACGGCTGCTGCTGGCAGCTGTCATCGTCGTGCTTATAATCGTGTTCTGGCCCACTATATCTAGCTGGGCAGCCTCTACCTGGGGTAATACCACCGACTGGTTTGCCGCTGCCTGGGATAGTCTGCTCGGCCTCTTCGGTTTCGGATTAATTCTTACGGTTGTATTTGTGGGAATGCTCATCTGGATGATTGCCAGCGGCCAGTTCTGGCTTTTCACCCGTTACTGGAAATGGTGGCTAGGCGGCATTCCATTGGCTCTGGCAGCTTGGGGTATACTCGCCTTCTTCAGCCCCGGTAGTGGAATTGTCAGCGAAACCTCCCTCGGAGGCGGCATCGGCAAAAGTATCATAGGCGATTCGTATGGTATAGCTGCATTACGACTCGCTGGTCTAATTTTCCTCGGCATACTAATCATAGTCCCCCGCTGGACATGGAGCTTAATAACCGGCATATTCAAAGGCATTGGCAAGCTATTTGTGATGGCGTGGCAAGCCATCCGTAAGGCCAGCCAGCGGCAACCCAAGGCTAAACCGGAACAGGCGCCAGCAGAAATTAATATGGGAAAAGTGGAAACCAGAGAAAAGGAACCCACAGCGCCGCCACCACAGGTGGTTATGCCGATTAAAGCTGCTGAACCGCCGCCACCTGAAGCCTGGGAGCCTGGAAAATATCAGCCGGTGCTCACGCCCGGAGGTTGGCAACTGCCACCAATCACTATACTGGACAAGCCCACCGAGGTGGAACTGAGCCAGAGCGAAATTGAAAAGCGGGCAGAGCTGATCCAAGAAGCTTTAGCCAGCTATGGCGTGGACGCTAAGGTAGTCCAGATTAACGTCGGTCCCACCGTGACTCAATTCGGAGTAGAGCCTGGTTGGGACCGCAAATACAAGGAGATTAGAGAACGGGATAAAGACGGTGAAATTCAAGTCCGCACCGAGGAGATATCTAAAACCAGAGTTAAGGTCGATCGTATAAGTGCCCTAGCTAGCGACCTGGCTCTGGCACTGGCAGCATCAAGCATCAGAATTGAAGCTCCAGTACCCGGAAAAGCGATAGTGGGCATCGAAGTCCCCAATACTTCATTCGGACTGGTCAACCTCAGAAGCGTAATCGAGTCTGCCTCTTTCCAGAAAGCCGGTGCTAAATCCAAGCTGGCACTGGCCCTGGGTAAAGGTGCCGGCGGTGAAACGGTGGCCGCTGACCTAGCCAGAATGCCACACCTGCTTATCGCGGGCGCCACCGGCAGCGGCAAGACCGCCTGTCTTAACTCAATTATCTGCTGTCTATTAGTCCACAATACACCGGACGACGTCCAGTTCATCATGATCGATCCCAAACGCGTGGAGCTGGTCAACTTTAATACCCTGCCCCATCTGGTAGCTCCCGTGGTTGTAGATACCGACAAAGCAGTGCTGGCACTTCGTTGGCTCAATCAAGAAATGGACAACCGCTACCAGAAGTTCGCTCAGGTTGGGGCACGCAACATCGAAGGCTATAATAAAAACCGACACCCCGGCGAATCAATGCCGTATATAGTACTGGTCATCGATGAGCTGGCCGACTTGATGATGGCCGCTTTCGATGAAGTGGAGCGCACACTGTGCCGCTTAGCCCAACTGGCGCGCGCTACAGGCATTCATCTGATTGTGGCTACCCAACGTCCATCCGTCGATGTGGTCACCGGCCTTATCAAAGCCAATTTCCCCACCCGGATTAGCTTTGCTCTCACCTCACAAGTAGACTCGCGAACCATACTGGATGCCGCCGGCGCCGAGAAGCTGTTGGGTAGAGGTGATATGCTTTACATGCCTACCGATGCCGCCAAACCAAAGCGTCTTCAGGGCACTTTTGTCTCCGATGCTGAGACTGAGAGGGTAGTCTATTTCTGGGGAAATCAGCGCCGACCGGAAGCCGAGCCGGTACGCTTTGAGGACATGAGCCAGCTAGCTTCGGCAGAAAAAGGTAGCGAAGACGCCATGATGGAATCCGCCCGCCAACTAGCCAAAGAGCATAAATACATCTCAACTTCCTTCTTGCAACGCCGGCTGCGCATCGGCTATCCCAGAGCCGCCCGGATCATGGAGAAGCTGGAAGAAGAAGGCTTTAGCCGAGAACCCACGGAACAGAACCCCAAAAATCAACCGTAAACGGTTATCGGACTTTACAGCTATTTTTCTACTATGGTAACGCTGTCTATGATTACGTCCTTTATCGGCGATGAACCCTGCACCGGTACATCACCTATCTTTTGGACTACATCGAAGCCATTAGTAACTTGCCCGAAAATAGTGTATTTTTTCGGCAGGCTGCCTCTAAGGTCGACTAAGGTGATAAAGAACTGGCTGCCGTTGGTATTGGATCCAGCATTGGCCATAGCCAGTGTGCCGGCAACGTAGTCCTTTGTAATTTTCTCATCGGCAAACCTATACCCCGGCCCACCGGTGCCGGTCCCTGTCGGGTCGCCGCCCTGAATCACGAAACCCTTCACCACACGGTGAAACTTCACCCCATTGTAGAAACCCTGGCGAGCCAGGAAAACGAAATTGTTCACGGTAACAGGTGCATCTTTAGGAAAGAGCTGCAACACAATATCTCCGTAATTGGTCTTGATGGTTGCTGTGTACTGCTTGTTCTGGTCGATAGTCATCGGTGGCGGGCTGGACCACTGCATGGTGTTACCTCCTTTTGTACTAAATGTCGACGGCACAGATGTGCCTCCTGGCGTCTGAGTGCAGGACAACGTTATCATTACTATTGCAACTAACAGGGGAATAAATAAGTTCTTAGCTTTTATCACAGGTCCTCCGTTAATGCGCATTAAAATGTCCGCGTAAGTCTAGCAAAGCCCCAAATATAAGTCCAGCCTTTTTAGATAGAAAATGGCAGCATAAATCGGCCAATAAGTGCTAATATAAATATAAGAGAATGCGTATCTTTGCACGTGTTGCTGCTCTTTTCTGGAAACACTGGCCGCGGGCAGCCTTAGCTTACCTCTGCCTGTTTGCCGGCGCAGTGCTTACCATCCTGATACCTCGTTTTACTGGCCAGGCTATTGACCTGGCGCTGGGCTCAGGCCAGCACAGCGCTTTGGTACTGACCGCTTTGGCTATAGCTATAGCCGGCATACTTCGTAGCGCTTTCAGCTACGGTCAGGGCTATTTGGCTGAGTTTCTTTCCAATAAAGTTGCCTACGACCTCCGCAATACAATTTACAACCGTCTCCAGACGCTCAGCTATGCCTTTCACGACCGCGCTCAAACCGGACAGCTCATGTCCCGCGCTACTTCCGATGTCGAGTCAGTCCGCATGTTCGTCGGTTTCGCCTTGCTACGCGGTCTTTATTTCATTCTGCTTATGGTAGCCATAACCGTCGTTCTCCTGGTGCTAAACTGGAAGCTTGCCTTAATCAGCTTAGCCGTTCTTCCCTTCATCTCCTTTCGCACCGTCGCCATAAACCAGCGACTGCGCGTGCTGTGAATGAAGATTCAGCAGGGCATCGGCGACCTAGGCACTATATTACAGGAAAACCTGACCGGCGTTAGGGTGGTGAGGGCATTCGCCCGAGAAGAATTCGAAAGCCGGAAATTCCGCAACCAGGCCGAGGTTATATACAACGGGGAGATCGAAGCCAACAACTTATTAGCATCCAACAGCCCGGCCATGAGCTTTGCCCTGCTGCTGGCGATGGGGGTTGTCCTGTGGTATGGGGGCCGGCTGGTAATAGCCGGCAACCTGACACAAGGAGAGCTTGCCCAGTTTCTGATTTACTTAGTTATGCTCAGTACCCCTGTCTATATACTGGGATGGCTGAGCATACTGTTCTCCCGAGCCATGGCTTCGGGAAAGCGTATCTTTGAAATCATCGACCAGGTATCTCCCGTAAAGGATAAACCCGGCGCCATCGACACTCAAGAGGTTAAGGGACTGGTCAGATTTGAGAACGTTTGCTTCAGCTACGATTCTCATGGCACTGCCTTGAAAGACGTCAGCTTTGAAACCAAACCTGGTCAGGTGATAGCCCTCGTCGGCGCCAGCGGTAGCGGCAAATCCACCGTGGCCAATCTGATACCACGTTTTTACGACGTAACCTCAGGAAGAATTACTATTGACGGCACAGATATCCGGGACATATCCCTGGCTTCTCTCAGGAGACATGTCGGCATTGTCCATCAGGATACCTTTCTCTTTTCAGCCACCATCCGGGAAAATATCAGCTACGGCAGGCCGGATGCCAGCCTGGAAGAGATAATGGAAGCGGCCAAGACAGCCCGGCTTCACGACTTTATTATGAGTTTACCCGAGGGCTATGAGACCTGGGTGGGCGAGCGGGGCGTTACCCTTTCCGGCGGCCAGAAGCAGCGGCTGGCGATCGCCCGTACTCTACTGGTCAATCCCCGTATCTTAATAATGGACGATTCTACATCGAGCCTGGACGCCGAGACCGAGTATCTATTACAGCAGGCCCTGGCTGAACTGCCTGCCGGCCGGACCACCTTTATCATTGCCCATCGCCTGCGCTCGGTGCAGATGGCCGACCTGATACTGGTGCTCAAGGACGGCGAGGTTGTCGAGCGCGGCAAACACGAGGAATTGCTGGCCAAGAATGGTTGGTACCAGCAGCTCTACGGCCTACAGTTCGAACAGCAGGAAGAATTTATCGAGCCGGCGTCTCTGGCTCTGGCCGAAGAGGAAATGGCTTCTGTCTTCCCCGAAGCAGACGGCCGCCAGACCACGCGTGTCAGGAGCGAAAGATTGAGCAGTCTCCGCATATCAGATGACCTCGTCTTTGGCAAGCCCTATGACTCTAGCGTGGTTTCGCGCCTGGCTAAATACTTCACGCCATATAAAGTAGCCTTACCGCTGACGATTGTGGCCACGCTGCTTTACACCTTTACCATAGTAGCTAATCCATACCTGGTAGGAGTAGCTGAAGATAAATACATCGTCGCCGGCAATCTGAGCGGGCTAAATTTAGTCGTACTCCTTTTTATCGGCGTAGCGCTGCTTAATGGCCTTTCTTACTATGCTCAAATCAGAGCTGAAGCGCGGCTGGGGCAAAGCATACTGCTTAACCTGCGCAGCCAGCTATTCGACCACCTGCAGCGCCTGTCCTTACGATTCATCGAAAGCAACGAGGTCGGACGTGTCATGTCGCGCGTACAGGACGATGTGGGTGAGGTGGGCGACTTCCTCGATTCCGGTGTGTTCTGGGTGGCCGGAGAGATAGTCAGCCTGATTGCGATTATAATCGCCATGGTTGTCATGAGCCTGAAGCTAGCACTGCTAACTCTGACTGTGGTACCTCTGCTCTTCATATTCATAATGTTATGGCAGTTGACAGCCCGCCGCTCCTTTATCAAGGTGAGGCAAGCGCTAGCGCCGGTGAACGCCGCGCTGCAGGAAAACATCTCCGGCGTGCGGGTTATTCAGAGCCTATCCCGCGAAGAGCTGAACTCCCAGCACTTCGATAAAGTCAATTATGACCATTTTGAGGCCAACGTAAAGGCAGCCAGGTTCTCATCCGTCATGATGCCTGGGGTGGAGCTACTGCTGGTGCTGTCGACCGTTATCATCGTCCTTTACGGAGGTACTGGCGTGCTCAACGGTACACTTCTTGTCGGCACTTTGCTTGCCTTTGTCCTCTATATGCAGAACTTCTTTGATCCCATCAGGTCGCTTACCATGGAGTATTCTCAGCTGCAGATGGCAATGGCTTCTGGCGCCCGCGTCTTCGAGCTTCTAGACATCAAACCGGAAATGGTCGATGGCACAGGTACCAAACTGGCTCGAATACAGGGTGATATAAGGTTCGAGAGCATTTCATTTAGCTACGAGCCTGGCATCGAAGTACTTCACGATGTAAACCTGCACATACCCCGGGGAAAGACGGTGGCGCTGGTCGGACCTACAGGCGCTGGCAAGAGCACCATCGTCAGCCTCATCGCCCGGTTTTACGACATCGACAAAGGACGCATATTTATCGACGGCCGTGATTTGCGGGATATAGATATAACCAGCTACCGTCGGCAATTAGGCCTGGTACTCCAGGACCCGTTCCTGTTCTCAGGTACGGTCAGGGACAACATCCGCTACGGCAACCTCGAGGCTGGAGAGAATGATATAATTGCCGCTGCCAAGACAGTAGGCGCTCACGATTTTATCGTGCGGCTGGAGAATGGCTACGATACCGAGCTTCAGGAGCGGGGACAAAACCTGAGCATGGGCCAGCGCCAGCTTATAAGTTTTGCCCGGGCCCTTCTGGCAAATCCGGCCATACTCCTCCTCGATGAAGCCACCGCCAGCGTCGACTCCTACAGCGAACACGTCCTGCAACAAGGGCTGCGAAATCTCCTAAAAGGACGGACGACTGTGGTCATAGCCCACCGACTGTCGACTATTCGCGATGCCGACCTCATTCTGGTAATCGATAATGGCCGGGTTGTAGAGCAGGGTCGTCATCATGAGCTACTGCGCCGGGGTGGCCTCTACACGCGTCTCTATGAAATGGTCTACGCACCGCTTGCCAGCTCACGTTAAATCATTAGTTCTCTAGCCCACCAGCGGCGTGCTGACTTCTCGATATTTTATGTCAATCTGGAAATAAATTGTAAAATTTTTATCGATTCAGTAAATAGCGGCGTATTCACGCCTGCCGCCATTTGACAAACCAAAATTCCTGACCTATAGTTCAATTGGGACACTTGCATATGGGTTGATTAAACCTGTTGGTCATTGAATAACCATATTGTAAGCAAATATCCTTAAGGGGAGGTGTGCCATGTTTAAAAAGATAATCGGGCTCGCTTCATTACTTCTCTTAATTACCTTCCTTGGCGCAGCCTGCGCACCTGCCGCCAGCGAGCAAGACCTGCAAGCACTTCAATATCAAGTTCAGGCGCTGAGCTTATCTCTGGCTACCACACAAAGCAATCTGGCAGCCACACAGGAAGCTCTCAGAAGTGTGCAGAACCAAAACGCCCAGCTGCAAAATCAGGTGAATAAAGCCTCATCGCAGTGCAGCACCTGCGACAAAACCGCACAAGCCTGCGTTAACAATAGTCTGGTTAATCCGTACGGATGTGCGGTCGCGTCACCGTATTGCTATAATCCCTGCACCTACTCACCCCCTTGCACTCCTGTCGCTTATCCGCCTTATTGGTGGCCTTGTCCCTTTACTTTTTTCCCACATCCTCATGGCACGCATTGCGGTCCGTCTGAACACCACCCACCGATGCCTCCTTGCCCCCATCTTCCCGCACCACTGTCAAATCCACCACCACTATTTTTACCCCATCCCATAGCATCGGATCCGCCGCTATCATTCTTACCCCATCCCGTAGTATCGGACGGAATAGTCAATATCCCCCTAACCGAGCCTATGGCAAGCAGTCCTATAATCCTTAACCCTCCGAACATGGGCACACCTGAAGTCACGCCGTTAGTGACGGATTCAATACAACCGTTTACCGGACCGATATCGGTTGTCGAACCCGCGTCGGAGCCCCTAGAGACTGTGTACACGCCGCCCTCCGATATACCAGACCCGGTATTGGAACAAACACCATCAGCACCAACGATCTCGGAGACCCCGATAATCACCGAGATCCTGCCAATGTCGGTGCCCGAATCTCCACCGATAGCTGAAGCCGTAAATGAGCCTGCGCCCGAGACGATTGCCGCCGTAGAACCCGCGCCTGAAACCATGCCGGTTGTAGCAGACCCGTTGCTGGAACCGACATCATCGGCGCCAACGACCACAGAGTCTACGGTAGTTACAGATATTACGGCAATGCCAGTGCCAGAGACTCCACCGATAGCTGAAGCCATAAATGAACCCGCTCCCGAGACGATTGCCGCCATAGAACCCACGACTGAAACCATGCCGACCGTAACAGGTGTAATCGAACCAGTTATCGAACCGTCACCGGCTCCTGAACCAGAACTGTTAGCACTTCCTCAGCCGGCTGTCATCCCCGATCCGGTATTAGAAATACCAGCGCCACCGGCTGTAATCACTCAAGCTGCGGCTTCATCCGAACCGGCAACCTCAGAGACCGTAAAACCCATAGATGAATTAGACGCTGATACCACATAGTACCTGGAATTCCTTAATTAGTTAGCATTCACAAAATAAGACAGGCTCGAAGCTATCGAGCCTGTCTTATTTTTCCTACTATTCCAGAGTGTTTGCCGCGCTATGTCTTGTTATACTTAAGGTGCTTACCGAATAAGTCTTCCAGCATCTTTGAAATCTCGGCGCTCATCGGCCTGGCATTTATATCACTTCCAGATACATTGCTCTGCCGGTCTGGCTCTACATGTGCCGCTGACGGCACCCATTGCTGGAAAGGATATTGATAGTCATATGACGGAGGCGGTACCTGCGGCAGTACCGTTGTCAGGTTAAAACCGCAAGTGCCGCAGAACCTGGCACCATACGCCGCTCTGGCTCCGCATCGAGGACAAAATTTAAGCTGCCACATCTACTTCGACCTCTTCTCAGACTTATGTCAACAACTATATTCTACCTATTAAACGAGTGCTACGTCAAAAAAGTTTATTTAGCAATAAAAAAGGACAGCCTCGATAATTTCGAGCCTGCCCCTAGCTTCGTTCCACTACTCCTCCCTCTTGGCTCCCTTCACCAAATTGGCTCGTTTTCGGATAAATCCTTGCGGATGAACCCTCGAACCCTTGCCGAGGAGCTCGGGAACCTTCGCCTCCCTCATCCGGCAGTTACACATCACCGCTTCTTCACCTACCCTACCGGCTGAGGGCGACTACCGATCAACAGTCGGCATATCAAGAATCTCTTTGTCATGCCCTCACCTCCTCTTCTTAACTCTAATATTAATATACTACGTCAACTAAGATAATGATGTGATAAATGTCTCAGCAGTAGCCGAGACGGATAGGTCTATCGCAGAAATAAAGACAGGGAGAATCCATAAAAGATTCCCCCTGTGATTTACGTTCTTACCAAAGCTACTAGCCGGAGTCTAGTGGCACCAGGCCGAACATAGCCGCCTTAACCACAGCCTCGGTACGGTTTACGGCGTCGAGCTTTTTCAATATTCTGGTCATATTGTTCTTAATAGCCTGTTCGCTGATATTGAAGTCGGCAGCAATCTGTTTATTTAAATGGCCCTCGGCGATGAGACGTAATATCTCTATTTCTCTGAGTGTTAACCTGCTGGTATCAATCATATCTATCATACCTCCCCAAACAGGACTCTCAATATAAGAAACGTTGAAATCCATGAAAGGTTTATGTTGAGTCCGCCGCCGGATCACCGGCATCGTTTGTCCACTGTATTCCATAAAAGCTGACAGCGACATATAATTTATAGTAATATATGGACGTCTAAATCAATTAGCGAGTAAAAACCAAGGAGGGACAAGAGACGATGAGAATACTCATTTACGTTCTGGCAGTAATTCTAGTTCTCGTATTGATATGGTACTTGCTAATGAGACTTGGGGTGATCGGATAACTGTCTAACCCCAAACATAAAAAACCTCCGTCCGTTGTCGGCAGATCCACTCGGAGTCTGTCGAAGAATCTGCACTCCATACGAATCAATACCGTCCGTGATTGACAGCCATACTCAGGCCATGCTATCCTGCCTTGCAGACCGGCAGGGAGGACCATGAAAACGCAACCAACAGCCAACCAAACACTGAACCCGGAATTGACGTTTGACATCAACGTACCCAACATCATCACCACCATACGCGTAGTCATGGCTGGTTTCGTTGCCTGGCTCTTATTCCAGGGCGATTTCCTGGCGGCAGGCATCCTGATTGTGATCGCCGCCTGTACCGACGGACTGGATGGTTTATTTGCCCGCAGGCTCAAGCAATCGAGCCTAGGCGGGTCTATCTTCGATATGGTAGCCGACCAGCTATTGTTCATGCCCAGTCTGATTCTGGCCATAATCGCCGGGCTGTTCTCCAGGGCAGATGGCATGATGCCCCTTAATCCCTATCCCTACGCAGTACTGGCCCTAGCCGGAGGCGTCGCCGTATTCGCCGGCATAGGCTCCTATCTCTGGAAACGACGCAGCCGGGCCATGGAGTTTCCCACACCCACAGGTATAGCCAAGATTAACTTCTGGTTCTGGCTGGCGCCGCTGGTGATTGCTGTTTTCGGTATCGGCCCCGACTGGCTGCTGGCCGTCCTCATGTATCTGGCGATTGTCTCCACTATACTCACCTTCTATTCCTACCTTAAAAAAGGCGGCTACGTCTTCACCGACTAAAATACCAGTCATAATCTCTGAAGTCGTTCTTAATCGCCGTAATCAAAGATTCCTTGATTTTGTTACAATATGCCGTATCATGCCATTTATCGTCGAAGGTAAAAACCCGGTAATCGAGCTGCTCAAGTCCGGTCATCCCGTCACCAAAATACTTCTAGCCGATAGTCTCAAGCCGGGCGATGCCGTCCCCGAAATACTCCGCCTGGCTCAAGCTAAAAATATACCCGTGGAACGTGTACCCCGGCATATCATAAACAAGCAGAGTACCACCGATTCCAATCAAGGAGTTATCGCCTACGCCGCCGTCAAAGAATATGCCAGCCTGGATGACTTACTGGCTCTCTCGGCAGGAAAGAACGAGCCGCCGCTCTATGTCATCCTCGATGGCATCGAAGACCCGCAGAACCTGGGCTCGATACTGAGGACTGCCTATGCCAGCGGCGTTCACGGTGTGATTATCCGGGAAAGAAGAGCCGCCGGCCTCACCGCCGCCGTAGCCAAGGCATCTGTCGGCGCCATGTGGTATATGCCAGTAGCCAGCGTCTCCAGCATCGCCGATGCTATTGAAATACTCAAGAAGAAGGATATCTGGGTTATCGGCATCGAAAGCAGCGGCCAAGCCGAATATACCCAGATGGACTTCAAGTCGCCGGTGACCATTGTCATCGGCAGCGAAGGCAAGGGCTTATCCGAGCTGGTCAAGAAGCGGTGTGATTTTCTGGCGCACATCCCCATGCGCGGCGAGATCGACTCGCTCAACGCTTCCGTCGCCGCGGCACTGGTAATGTACGAAGCCTTCAGACAACGGAGTTGTTAATTATTTTATTGACGGGTTAAGGTTAACTTGTTATCATAGACGAAAATCGCCTACAAAAAGCCTAGGTGGTATTAAATGGCAGAAGTACCTTTACTCATTTTGACAGCAGCCATAAGTGCTGTTTTCGGCATCGTAAGTGCTCTTATTACGACGAACTACAAACTCAGGCAAGAGCGTAGCGTGGAAAAGTCTAAAGAGAATGAGCGTATAAGAATTAAATATTTGTATCCCCTCCTTGTTGTCGCTCAAGACTTGCTGGAAAGAATTTCCGATATCAGAAGACGAAGGCGGAACGAAAAGAATAGGAACGAAATGATGCCTTGGTTCAGGAGGATTAAGACAGACCAAAGGAATAATTCAAGTGCTTTCGAATACTGGGCGAATGACGAAGGGTATTTCGCAATGTCCACCTTATATATTACAGCTGTTTATTTTTATTATGTGAGCAAAATTAGACGTGAATTTCCCTTTATAGAGATAAATCCCGGTGATAACGCAGCTTTACTTGATCATCTTTCAGATGTAAGAATTTCTATAGGTGGTAAATATGGTATTTGGGAAGCGCTGCAGGATTCATTAGGAGCATACTTAGCTGATGAAAAAGAAGACAAGATTATCAACTATAGGGAATTTTGCCAACTTATTATAGACAGGTCTGAGTTCATCCGGTTCAATAGATTAGTAGATTTCTACAGGGACACCGACAAAAAATTAGAGGACCAATTTGAAAATATTGAATCGTCGCTGAAAGCTTTAATTAATTTTCTTAGTCTAAATCTAAACGTAAAAAGAACCGAGTTTCAGATAACTGAACAAACACTCAAAGAACTTAAGAAAATAAAAAGCATTCCAACAGATATATTATTAAAACTAAAGAACTTAAAAGGCTTAACTTATACAAGCGAGATCGATTTCATGAATGCTTTGGTATTGACCACAAGCCAGGAATTTACTGACGATTACAAACCATCGATTTTAAGGTACTCTCTAAAGATAAAGTTATAGTATTTATTTATAAAATTATAGTCTGCATGAGGACTACTGAATATGAGCCGCAGCATCTCAACAGAAATAGAGTTAATTTCCTATTATAATTACCATAAAAACTATCCCACCGCATATTTATTTGGATCTGAGTCAACGCTCAGTCAAGAGTATTTTCATTCCTCTCAGGTATTCTATCAAAATAAATACAGTCTATTTTATAAAACAAATAATTCCACTCTCATCATACGTCCATTCCGCATGGAGAAATTCGGTCAAGTTTACATTAACCCACAGGAACTGCTTATTGATTTTCAAAAAATAAAGAATGGTACATACAAAATTATTGTGGTCCATAACTTTCAGGTCGAAGACCGCAATCCGAATTTGAGAGAATGTCTAGCTGGAATTTTTCTTGCCAGCCAAATCGACGGTAAGTGGGAAGAACCGGAAAACTATCCAATCGAATGTCGAACAATCGATACCTTAGTTTATGTCTATGCAGAAAACGGTCAGGTATTTTATTTATGATTACAAATATCAAGGACCAGGAATACGATGTGATCGAGGTAACTAATGAAATGCCCGTAAATCGGAAGGGTGGCGTAGGCAGCGTTATAGAAAACCTAGGCAGCGGTTTCCGTTCGATTGGAGCCAAGGCTCTCTGGTTCTTACTGGATCATAATTATCGTGATTTTGAAGTAGAAAGAGTGCTTACAGAATTCCCGGACATTGCCATAGGCTCATACGATGAGCTACCTCTTTGTAAGGCTCCCCTATTTCATCTGCATATATATCAGCATGACCCCCTTTTACTCCAATACCTAATGAGCAGGAAGGTAGTTCTTACCATACATTCCCTGCTTATTTGTGAGGCGCAATCCAACGGCATTGATTTATCGTGGTCCGTAAAACAGCAGGAAGATATGATCGCGGCCTGTAATAAGGTCGTGCTGGTATCCCAATCTGAGCTCCAAAACTACTACAAATACAATTATCACAAATTAAATCCCAATGTAACCGTAATACATAATGGATTAAGAAACTCAGGCAGTTTCAGGAACCAGCGTAAAAACGACGTAATCGGGTTTTGCGGGCGACTTGTCCCCAGAAAACGCCCTGAATATGTGCAGAAGCTACTTAGAGAAAAAGGGTTTTCAAATTACTCCGTCATGATAGCTGGAAGAGGATTCAGTCCCTACGCTAAAAACCTGTTACTTGATCTCAAAATACAGGACCGTGTTCAGTTTCTCGGCTGGTGTGGGGGAGAGAGGCTCAAATCATTTTATGATGCCATAGATGTGATGGCCATCCCTTCTACATATGAACCCTTCGGTATGATAGCACTTGAAGCAGTAATCCGGGGTATACCTATCGTCTGTAATCGTGTTGGTGGTTTGGGCGAAATTCTTGGAGACTATGCCTTCTATTCAGATGATGACACCTACGAGTCATTTCGAGGAGCCATGAATATGTGGCTAAAAGCAGATAGTAAGAAGATTACAGACATAACTCGGGGAGCTTTGCAACGCTACTATCTTAACTTTACGGATATAACAATGGCCCAAAAGTATCTAAATTTATTCCGCACCCTGAATTAGCGTCGCCGGTGCCCTGATAATGTACGAAGCCTTCAGGCAAAGGAGCCGGTAGCCCATCTGGTAGCTCCGAAGACATCTAAAACCCGTTTACACCAGCATGTAGCCGAAGGCTTTTTTACTGATGATACGCGATGGCCTGGCAGGTTTGGGCTCAACCTTCTCACGCAGCCGGTGGATTAGCTGGTCAATGGTGGCATCGGATATAGCCGAGGGGTCCTGGCTTTCAGGCCAGACGGCTTCGATTATTTCGTCACGGGAGCAAATATTTCCGACATTCCTATAGAGCAACAGCAGCAGGTCGTACTCCTTTTTAGACAGCTTCTTTTGTTTGCCGTCAACCACAGCTTCTTTCTTCCCCTGGTCGATCTTTAGCCACGATACCGTCGAAATCAAGCTCTCCCCAGCGGATTCTTTGCCCCGCATTATGTTGGTATCCTCGGATTCCTTGAACACCAGAACTGTGTGCGCCGAAGTGCCTTCCAACCCAAGGCCGATCTTGGCATTGTGCTTGAGTTCGTACAGATTGCCTGGAATTATCCTGTCATCATTGAGCATGGTGCCGTTGGTGCTGCCCAGGTCTTTCACCCAGTACCTGTCGTCCTGCTGCAGGATTTCCAGGTGCCGTCTGGAAATAACGTCGGCGCTCAATTCGATATCGGGTTTATTCTGCGAAGTGAGCCGCCCCACAACGATAAGCGGATTATCCAGATTGAAGATTTTGCCTACGTCCTCCGCACTACCCCTCTTCACAATTAGAGAAGCCATGTAACCTCCAACCGTTTGAGCCCGTATTTGCTCCCTGTAGTATAATACATAACAATCGGCCCGTGACCATGAGTATATCAGATTTATATTAGGTATTTGTCAGAAAGCTGTCAAGCAAAGCTCTTATCTATCAATTACACTGTGGTTAAGACCGCGGACTGTAACAATGACCAAACGATACAAAGCGCTGTGTTCGGCTTGCCACACCGAGAATGAGCCCGGCGAGAAAGCCTGCACTAAGTGCGGCTTGCCACTTGCCTCCGAGAGTCATGACGAGACAGAACGTAAAATCGTCTGCCCCAGATGCCTGAGCCTTAACAACGCTGCCAGCTTCTTCTGCTACAACTGCGGTAAATACTTCGCCGACGTGAAGCCAGCCAGGACGGCAAGGCGGCCGGTCAAACGCAAGCGGGGCGCGCCACGATCCTCCGTGCCCAGGGCCAGGGTGCTTATGCCGGGCGGCGATGAAATCACACTTACCGGCGAGCCCGTGTTTATCGAGCGTAGCGACTTCAACGGCACCACATCGCATGAAATACTGATGAAAGTCTCCAGGCAGCATGCGCTGATTACCTTTGGTAACGGTCAATATTACGTCAAGGACTACGGCCGCGACGGCACCGGCAGCACCAACCATACCAGGCTTAACGGAATCGATATACACGGCAAACGAAAAAAACCTCTTAAAGACGGCGATAAGATTGAACTGGCCAACCAGCCGGAACTTACCCTTACTTTCAGATTGACTAAAGGACCTAAATGAAGCCAGAAACTCGAGAGGACAGATTGGAAACAGGTTATAGCTGGGACACGGGCCTGCTAAGAGAACTCAATGAAGACAGTGTTTTATGCACTACCTTCGACCTCAGGACCCACCTGGGAATAATCTCTGCCGGTCTCTTCGCCGTTGCCGACGGTATGGGCGGCCACAGTGCCGGTGAAATTGCCAGTGATCTCGCCACCAGGACTATTCACGCCGAATGCATTTCCGGTCTGCTCGCCCAGTCTCCGGCCCCGCCCCTGTCCACTTTAGCCGCCTCCTTTAAAAAAGCTAACCGCAAGGTCCTGGAGTCAGCTACGGAGTCTGAGCTGAAGGGAATGGGCACTACCCTGACCGCAGCCCTGGTAATAGGCGGCGAGCTATATGTAGCCCACATAGGCGACTCCAGATGCTATGTCATCAACCGGCGGGAGACCATACAGATCACCAAAGACCACTCCGTAGTCCAGGAGCTCGTAGACGCCGGCGCTATCACGCCGGAACAGGCTAGAAGTCACCCGCGCAAAAACGAGATAACACGCGTCCTCGGTTACTCCCGGAACGTTATCCCTGACCTGCATTATGTAAAACTGTACTCTGGCGACAATATACTGCTTTGCTCAGACGGGCTTTGCAGCGTGCTGACTTCAGTTGAGATATCGGAGACCGTTATGGGTGCTTCTAATCCCAACCAGGCTTGCATCGACCTCACGGCTCAAGCCAACCTGGCAGGCGGACCGGATAATATATCGGTAATAGTCGTGAAACCCGAAAACCTTCCGTCCTGGCAAGCCATGATTACAGCCGAGACCAGCCTCAGGAGACTATGATGTTGCCCGCAGATGATAACTTTATGATAATGATCCTCGTCTATGCGGCTCTGGCAGTGGCCGTGATTATACTGCTTGTTCTGCGCCGCCATAGGAGTCATAGCCCAGGCTCGAGTTATGGGAAAACACAGACGTCTGCCCAGACAGGCAATAACGTATATGTGGTTAATGGGCGCTACGAGCTGATAGCACCGCCTCATAAACAGGGCGGCATGGCCACAATATGGTTCGCCCGAGAGCGTAAAACAGGCCGGGCGTGCATTATCAAGACACCCCGCCGGGGGACAGCCATGGATAATGTGTACCTGGATAAGCTAATGGCTGAAGCCGGCTACCTGAAGAGGCTGAAACATTCCGGCATAGTTAAATATCTCGACAATTTTTACTACAAGGGAGAATTTCACCTGGTCATCGAGTACCTGAATGGAGAAACTCTAATGGCATCATCGCCCAGAACTCCCTATCAGGAGACGCAGGTCACTAGTTGGGCTTGCCAGTTGCTCGATGCTCTCTCCTATGTTCACCAGGCCGGCATAATTCACCGGGATATAAACCCGAAGAACATCATGCTGGTCAGCGATGGCACGGTCAAGTTTATAGATTTCGGCACGGCGAAAAATTTAAATAGCTCCGGCAAAGACAAGACAGGCCACGACCCGTTCACCAAGATAACAAACAAGGGTTTCGATATCCCCGAATTGTTCATAGGCGGGGACTGCGACCAGCGGTGCGACCTCTTCGGCCTGGCGCAGACCTGTATATATCTCCTCACACTCAAGCAGCCGAACGAGATTTGCCTGGACTTGTTCAAATCCAACTGGCCCCGCTCCTATGCAGAAGCCTCTGCCGTGGCTGATTACCTGATGTCCCGCGGCATTTCTAAGCGCACGGCCAGATGCCTGGCACAGGGCATACTGTTTTCAGCTGACCGCAGGTTTGCCGACGCCAAGGCTTTCCGGGCGGCGCTGTCGTCAGCAGACGGCTATCCGGTAAAATCCGGGGAGGCCTGGTCACAAAAATGAGAAACTGGTTACAATTACTGGCTTTTGTTCTGATTTTCGGCGTTCTGTCCTCGATTGTCGGGCACACCTCATCCGTCGGGGCACTGGGAGCGCCGTCTGATAATACTACTACACCCATTGCCCCTGCCGGCGACCAATCTCAAGACGAAATCAAACCGCCGGTTGAATATGTCTTAGTCGGCCCAACATCACAGTCTGATAATACGACTCCCAACTTTATTTGCAGTTTCATAGCGACATCAGGACAGAAAAAATCCGTGGTCAACGGCGATGAAAATTGGTACCTCGATATTGACATAAATGTTCCCGGCTGGACATATATCTTTGAATACTTCCCTGCCGGACAGGCTTCTCCGGGCCAATGGCTAGCCTACAAATGGCAGTTGCCGGAAAGCGGCCTGTGGCAGCTCGGCCCCTTTACCCCTTCGGCTAATGAAGCCGAGGGGCAGCATATATACCGGTTTTGGTTCTACAGCGATGGCCAATGGGCTGCCGGAAATCCCCAAACTCCAAATAGCAAACTTATCTACTGGACATATGCAAAGGGCAAACCTGCCGGGCCGGTAACACCGCCCTCTACCACAGCCGCGGAGGCGAAAACGGGACTCTCTGCCAAAGTCTATGAATTTTTCAGCCAGCCGGTTGTGCTCGGAGCCTGCCTTCTGGTCGTAGTGGCCGGCCTTGTCCTGCTGGTGATTTATTTCTGGCGGCGGAGAAGTCAATATAAGGTATCATTCGCCGATGAGGCGGCACCTGATGAGCCATCAGCAGCCTCAGAGTCAGCAGCTGCCAGGGCAAAATTAGCTTTACCCAACGGCATCGATATTCGACTTTCCGGCGAAAGTAAAGTGATAGGCAGAAGTGATCTGGCCAGAGCGCTCAGCCTGGATGACCTGGGGCTCGTCTCCAGACGGCATTTTGCGGTCAAACTTGACGACGAGCAGTTCTATATCGAGGACCTGGGCAGCGACAACGGCACCCTTCTTAACGGCAAGGACATCAGCGGCCAGGGACCGGTCATCCTCGACGACGATGACATCATACAGCCGGCTGGCGCGATACCTCTAAAATTTCACCTCCTTTAATTTCTAAAAACCTCCTGATAAGTAGTCACGCCCGCGTGAAGAGATTAGTTTTGTATTTTTATCTGTCATTTTTGGTTTTCGGTTTTTGATCTTTGATTTATTATTTTGTCAGCTAACTATCAGTGACCTGTCAGCCCAGAGTCAAGCAGCCTGCTCCCGCCGGACGTATAGTTAACTTAATTGAAACATACGGTATTTGGAGTATCAACATGAAAAAAATATTAATCGCTGTGCTGGTCGCCGTCCTGGGCTTCTCGGTTGCCCTAACTCAAATCTCGCCCGCCCTGGCGGACGACAACCCGGTTCCGCCGGTAAGCCCCGATGAATCGTGGCAGCCTCCGGACGAAATGGGGCAGCCCTTAGAGCCACCGGTACAGGTAGAAACTTACAGTCAGACCTCGCCAAACCTGCAAATGGCACCGCTGATTGTCGATCCTGCCATACCTGGCGCTATAGTAAATGCTTACCTGGTCAATGGCTATGGTCAGCCAATAACCAACCTGTACGGTAACCAGGCTATATATCTTGTGGTATCTTTCAACGGTCCCGGCTATTTCTATTTGTGGGAATATTACCCTTACGGCGCTTCACCATACGGACACTGGTTGTGCTACAGGTGGTATCGCCCGTATGCCGGCACCTGGAGAATCGGGCCCTTTGTCGCCCAGTCGTTCGACCCCACCGGAAGATATACCTGGAGAATGTGGTATCTTTCCGGGCATTCATGGTCGACGCGCCTGCTGAGCTTCAATTACATACGGGATTATTATTACCCACCGGGTATACCGTACACCACGCCGGCTCCGGTTTATAACCCTGCCTTGATTAACTCATTCAGCGCCAGCAAATCTACTATCGAAACCGGCGAGACTGTGGTGCTTACCTGGACGACGACGAACGCCACCAGCGTGACCATATCGCCGGGTGTGGGAACGGTGGCTGCTTCCGGCTCCACGACGGTTACTCCGTCGGCCACCACCACTTACACACTGGCAGCAACCGGCAAATCAGGCAACTCCGTATCCTCGACTGCAACCGTAACGGTTATGCCCAGAGTATCACCCACTATCAACATCAGCCAGCCCACCATTAAGCGCGGGCAGGCAGCATCCATTTCCTGGAATGCCCCCGGCGCCATCGGCGTATTCATAACCGGCATCGGCAACGTCAACAACAGCGGCACGGCACAGGTGTCGCCGGAGGAAACAACTACCTACACCCTGGCTGCTAACTATATAGACGGCACTTCGCAGTCAACATCCGTTACAGTCAAAGTAACACAGCCGCCATATCTTCTCTGGGGCCTTATAGCCTTGCTGGCTATAGCAGTCATAGTTATAGCCGTCTTGCTTATTCGCAGGCCTGCCAGAGCTCGCAGAATACAGGCCGCAGAGACACAGACGCGCCATGCCGAGCCGACTGAAGACACCGATACCGAAGATACAGAGCTAGCCACCACGCCCGTAGTAGAGGCTGCCGCAGCCAGGCTCTCTCTGCCGAGCGGTAACGATATACTGCTGGCAGGCAATGCCAGGTCATTCGGCCGGCGTGACTTTGAGGAATATATGCCGGCTTCACAGGTTTCTTACATATCCAGACAGCACATAAACATCTGGACTGATAACGGCGAGTACTACATCGAGGACCGCAGCAGCACTAACGGCACCAGAGTCAACGGCATGGATATCAAGGGAACCGGCCGGCATCCGCTGACTGACGGCGACTTAATTGAGCTTGCCGGTAAATTTAGCATGAGTTTCCAAAAACAAAGTTAGGAGAAGACATGAATTTCAGAAAGACATTTTTTATACTGACATCAACCCTGGTTGTTTGCTCTGTCTTATTACTGACATTTAAAAAAATAATAAATCAATAAGGAGGGTAAAAATGAACTTCAAAAACATTATCCTTGTCCTGGCAGTAGCACTACTGATGTGCTCTGCGCAACTGGTTAACGTAACGCTGGTTTCGGCCTCAGACAACGCCACTGACGGATCGGGACTGGCACAGTGGCCGCCACCACCGCCACCTTTTCCTCCCCCACCACCACCGCCGGAACCACCTTTTCCGCCCCCGCCCCCGCCTACTCCACCACCTCCTCCACCTCCTACTCCTCCTATACCCCCCACTCCACCAACACCATGGCCACCATACCACTGGGATCATCCGTGGCCTCATACCTGGCCCTATGTCTGGAGATGGCCTCCGTACGTATCGGGCTGGATGATAGTAGATGAACCACCCTATCAACCCTATCAACCCGTTATATACGCGCCGGTAATCAACTCCTTCACCGCTAATCCGTCTTATATTCAATCGGGGCAGGGAATTGTGCTGACGTGGACGACGACTAACGCTACCTCGGCCACTTTATCGCCGGGCATCGGTTCGGTTCCCACCTCAGGCTCATACAATCTTAGTCCCGGTTATACCACCACTTACACCCTATCGGCATCGAACAGCGCCGGCAGTGTTAACGCCAGCACCACGGTAACCGTGGCTCCTCACGTATCCTACTACCCGAGCAGCAGCACGCCGGTAGCCGCCACCGTAGATCCTCCGGCCACTACCGGCACCAGTGTGCTGACCGGCGGCTTGAGCGGAATTTCGGGCAATCCTGTCATGCTGATAACCTTGCTCGGGCTTCTGGCTATAGCCGCCGCTGTGGCCATCGTCCTTCTTGTTAGACGGCCTGCCCCAGCCCATGCCGGTGGTAATGGCAGACGTGCCGGATATCTGACCACTTCTACACGTACCGCCAGTGTGACCCCGTCGACCACACCGGGCGAGGCCGGGCCAAGACTCATAATGTCGAACGGAGAGGGTATACCCTTATCCGGCAGCAGCGGGTCTCTGGGCAGGAGTAATCTCAGCGCCCTGGTGAAAGCTGACGAAGCCGACCTGATTTCCAGGAGGCACCTGAGATTCGACCATGAAGACGGCGAGTGCTTCATCGAAGACCGCGGCAGCACCAACGGCACCAAGCTGAACGGGTCCCCGATCAGCGGGAAAGGCAGATATCTATTGAGGGAAGGCGACAAGGTCGAGCTTGCCGACGTCCTGACCCTGACCTTCAAATCCTAGATATAACCAGTCACATTCACCTCGCAGAAGCCGGCATCGTCACCCCCATGCCGGCTTCTGTTCTTCCTCCCTCGGACCGGGTGAGGGTGAAAACTATCTATAAACCATACCTATCTGTTAAAATATCCACCTAAATACTACTAAACTGGAGACCGAACCAATGTTAAAAAAACTATCTCTTATCACTTCGGCTCTATCCCTGATGTCGGTACTGACCTTTGGCTGTACAGCACGAATCAACATGAAAAACCAGCTTGGGCCAAATAATGAGCTAATCAGGCATGAAGCCCAAACCGAACTCATTACAATGGGCGCGTCTATATGGAGCGCGGCAGACAAGCTTTCCCGCACCGGGCTGAGCGGGACCGAAGCCAAGAACGTATTGAACGGCATGGCCACAGAATATCCCTTAATAATCAATATTTGCACCGCTGATACCGCCGGTAAAATTGTCACCGTGGGTCGCGATGAATATCTCAGTTACGAAGGCGCCTACATCGGCACTGAAAACGTAACCGCGCCCGTGCTCACACCCATGTTCCATGCAGTAGAAGGCATGGATTGCGTGGCTCTCATGCGGCCGATTATTTCAGAGAATGGCGATATCATGGGTGTAGTAAGCATGATATTCCAACCCGAAACTTTATTTTCCGAAATTGCTGAGCAGTGGCTAAAAGGGACGGATTTTTCCATAGACGTATTCCAGCTCGATGGCCTGGATATCTACGATTCCACATGCAACGATACTGGCAAGAACCTGTTCACCGACCCAGCCGCTCAGCAGTTTACGGACCTAATCGCGCTGGGCCATCGGATGGTTGCCGAGGAACGTGGCACCGGCAGCTATACCAACATCGACCTTGCCACTGGACAGACAGTGAAGAAGCAGGCTTACTGGAGCACAGTAAAGCTACATGATACCGCCTGGCGCATCATGTCCACGCAGGTTGTCGAATAGCTTGCTAAATACTGGTGAAACTCTACCCTTACGGGGAGGGTAAGGGAGAGGGCAAAAACTAAATCAAGGAGGCTAATATGAAACGTTCTCTATTGTTTTTGCTTACAAGCCTGCTGGTAGTCAGCATGGCAATGATTTCCTGCATTAAAACACCGGCCAAAATATTGGTAGCCACCAATGGAACTTATCCGCCGTTCAGTTCTGTCGATGCACGGGGCCTGCTCGTGGGATTCGATATCGACTTAATGAACGCCATCGCCGCTAAAGAGGACCTCGAAATCGAGTGGGTTAAGGTTGATTTCAAGCCCCTTCTGGAAGGCATGGCGCAGGGCAAATACGATGCCGCTATCTCCGCCATCTCCATCACCGAAGAGCGCCGGAAGGATATGCTCTTCTCATACCCGTATTTCGTGACCTCACATATTGTCACCGTACGCCAGGACAATACCTCTATCACCGGCAAGGATAGCCTTACCGGCAAAGTAGTCGGGGTAGAGACGGGCAGTACCAGTGCCGCCAGCGTAAGTGAAATGACGGGCGTCACTGGCAAAGATTATGCTGATCTTACTCCCGGCTGGGACGACCTGATCAACGGCGTTATCGACGCCATCGTCAGCGACAAAACCATTGCCTCTGATTATGTATCCAGATATCCCGACAAGCTGAAAATTGTCGGCCCGCCGTTCTCCCAGGAGAATTATGGCATTGCCGTCGTCAAAAATAAGCCTGAATTGCTGGCAAAAATCAATGCCGGCTTAGAGGCAGTTAAAGGCGAAGGACTGATTGAATCTCTAACCCAGAAATGGCTCCCGCAGTAATTCTGCTGCGGAGTTTAAGAGGGGCGCAGCCCCTCTTCTAAAACTATAAATTCCCTCTCCTTCAAGGGTGAGGGTGAAATAATAAACTAAGCTAACAGCTTTGGAACATTTCTAAGAATGGCTTCCGCATCCCTTACGATTTCCTGCACCAGGTCATTGACCTTGGGCATGTCTTTAATCCGCTGAGCCACTTCGCCGGCAGCCATCATCGCCTTTTCCTTATTTCCTTCGAAGGTAGCTTTTATGGATTCAATTTCGTATTGAATCAAAGACATATCGATCGTCGAATAATCATCGGGAGTACCCAGGAAAACGCCGGGTGATTTCTGGAGCGTATTTTTAGCATGTTCCACGCTGCGTGGTGTCTTCAACCACCGGGCAGGTCCCACAAAGCCGCGTGCCACCAGGGTTGCCCTATCGCCGGATTCAACAACCGCCTCTTTCCAGATCTGATGGAAATCGCTCTCCTGTGTTGCCAGAAAGCGGGTCCCCATTAGAGCACCGTCCGCACCCATAACCAGCGCCGCCGCCAACGTCTTGCCGTCGCAGAAGCCACCGGCACCGACAACCAGGGTCTCGTTATCCGACACCGTCTCCACCACGGCTGGCAGCAAAATCATCGAATGTACCGGCTCCCACGAGGTATGGAAACCGCCTTCATGTCCGGAGGCTACGATGACATCACAGCCAGCTTTCTTACAGCGCAGAGCTCCCCTGACGGAAGGAACAATGTGAATCCAGGTAAATCCGGCTCCCTTTATCTTGTCTTTCCAGCCCATGGGGTCGCCGGCGGAGGTAAATATCACCTTGAAATGCTTCTTTATATCAGGGTTCTCCTCGCGGACTCTGATGGCCGTGTCAATCATGACATGCGAATGCTTCAGCACTTCCGTTGACACCATCACATTGATGCCGAAGATACCGCCCTTGTCCTTGACTAGCCGGTATGTCCGTTTCAGTACCTTCTCCAGGACCGTAGCCATATCATCGTTCGGGTCGGCCTCTGCGGTTCTCACAAAGTCGTTGTAAATCCATGGCTGGTCATCCTTATTAAAAACGCCGCTGGTGGACAGCAATCCGAGGACACCGGCATTGGCTGTAGCCACGCAAAGATTGTTGTTGCTGAAGGGGCCCATTCCGGCCTGTATAATGGGATATTTGATTCCAATCAGGTCACACAGTCTTGATTTAATCATAGAAATTCCACTCCTATTTTTATTGTTATTTTGCAGACAAGACCTTTTGAAAATATAACGAGATATTATATGGGATTTCGCAACCAATTTTCAATTGTCGGTGGCGCGGTTTCCCTCTAGGCCAACAGACTAGTCCTTTTGGCCTAGCCTTTTTCGACCAAAATGATGAGCCTATGCGATAAACTTCATATGTCCAAACTCGTTCTACTTATTAGATAGCTATACCACGGGCAGGGATAGCTATCGAACGTAGGGTTATATCAATACAGGGAGGTATATCATGGGCATGTTACTTACAGAGCAGTCAGAATATTATAGGGAAACGGGCAGGGCTACCTCTGTCGCCTGGATATTGGGGAACCTGAAAAAGGCAGGGGATTTTCTGCTTACTTACTCTCCCATTATGTGGATCCTGTTCTTTTCATTACTTGCCCTTCTAATTAACTTGATAGAAGGCTGACCTGGACGCTTACCCGGTCTGCCTGAGCTAGTTAAGAATTAGTATATGAGGCACAGAGTTATGGCGAAGCACGCTGAAGCTGTTATTATAAGAAATAAGACCTTCCCTGTGGACGCGACGCGCCGGGAAAAACCTGACCTGGCAGCTCGAAGTCGGGAGCAGGCTGAAAGCGCTAGGGCCGATAAGGCGCTGCTGAAAGCGCAGCCGTCATGGTGGAATTTCTTCTGGTACCTGTTTTTCGGCTGGCTCATAATACCGCTGTTCATAGCCGCGTGGAAGAGGGCCGGACTGATTTTGCAGGTTTATCCGGACAGGGTCGTTTTGGAGAGAGGCGTTCTGTCCAAGCATATAACACAGGTTTTAATTTCCGATATACGCAGCCTCGATACCAGATACGGCGTGGTGCAGAGGATATTCAGAGTCGGCGACGTCTGGATAGGCACTGCCGGCATGTCCGGCTATGAAATCGTAGCCCGTGGGCTACCGAACCCAAAACGCATCGCCAATATAATCTTGAAGCAAAGGCGAACCAGTACCAGAAGCAACGATTAATACCTCACCCTGAACCTATCCAAAGGACCACCTGAGCTATTACTTCATTCTGAGCCCTTCGTTCATGTCATTCTGAGGGAACACTTCTCTTTCTGTCATTCTGAGCGTGGCGAAGAATCTCATACATCCGGCTCAGTATAAACTCCGTGACCGAAGAATCCATTCGACTTTTAACCTGGTACTTTTAACTTTTGGCTTTTAACCTTTTACTTTTTTTTCATCCGGCGCCTGTCGAAGGGCACTTTCACCCAAATTTTCCAAATCTTTAGAAAAACTTTAGGTTTTTCCCCAAATTTTTAGACCATATTTAGGCCTTTTGTGCTATATAAGAATGGTGGCCCACTACTATAGCAAGGCCAAAACTGATAAACGAGGAGGTAAAAAATGACACCAGAAAAAGAGGCAAAGATTACCAAAAAGGATACCGGACCCCTAAAAATTCCTGCAGAGGCGCTAAAAGCGGAAGTGGAGGTTGAGCGTAAACAATTCCGTGAGCTAATCCTGGCTCATCCTAACTACTTCGGCACCCTGAAGGAGAGCAAGCTACCGCCTAAGAAGCCAATGTCCAACAATACCAGCTACGAGGAGCTGAAATGCGTCGGTTTCAATCCCGAGACGCAGTACCTGGAAGCCGTAGTTCACATCAAAAGGACATCCGGTTACGGCGGCGACATATGCACTCCCGGCACCCCGGAGTTTGTACGGTTCTTCCTCTCCTATGACGATGGCGCCACATGGGAGGGCCAGGGCTTGACCTCGTTCACTGCCTACGACGTCCCCGGCACCAAACCGCTGGAATACAGCGTGCGACTATGGATCGACCCGGATAAGTGGTTCTGCAGATTCGAGAACCTGCCCAAGCTGCGCGCCATCCTGTCCTGGAACCATAACCCAACACCGGACGACCCCGATTTCACGCCTGTATGGGGCAACCGCCTGGAGACTCACATCCAAATCGGCGCCGTTCACAAATTAAAAATACCGGACTTCGTGAAACACTATAAAATTGATCTTACCCCGGTCGCCGAACTCCTAGATGAGGAGCAAGAGCTGGTTGCTAAACCACCAAAACCACCGGGGCCGCCGGAGCTGGCGCCTTTGTACATGAAGAACGATGTCCAGCCGCATCGTCTACTATTCAACCAGATAATCCTGGCTCTTAAGAAACCGGGCCAGGCCGATGCGCTTTACGCGCCGGCCGTACAGGACGTACTAAAAAAATACAAGCTTGATCTTAGCGACGTAATTAAGACCTTGAAGTCTACTGATGGCGATACTGGCTTCGAAGAGCTGAACTGCCTCGGTATGTATCACAGTGCCACCGATTGGCTAACCGCCACCATAAAGATTAAACGCCGCTGCGGATATAACGGAGGGCTGTGTACACCGGGCAGCAAGGAATATGTAGCCTTCTGGGTGGACTGGGGCGACGGTACAGGTTGGAACCATATAACTACCGGTATGGTTACTGTCCACGACCTGGCTAATTTACCCGCCGGCGGAGTGGAATATACCGTCTCCGTCCCGGTCAATACGCTGCCCCATCGTCAGCCATGTACCTCGGGGCCAAAGACGGCGAAGGTCCGAGCCATACTATCCTGGCAGGACATCCCGACAGGTCCGAACTTCGTCCCCACCTGGGGCAACCGCGAGGAAACGCTGGTGCTGCTCAAGCCCGGCCCGGCTGTAATCGCCGAGGATAACAAGATGTACGTCGACAGCGTGGGTAACATGGCCGTGTGCGATATCGACCAATCCACCGGTCTGGCCACCGGTACTGGACAGATCGCACACTTTAATGCCGTCCAATCCCCCTTCGGCGAAACGGTCAGGATCACCGGCTTCATCATCAACCCGCCCAATGCTATGGCTAACCCGGCACAAACACTCAAATACCGGGTGTCCATACGCCGCTTGAACGATTCCGGCACTGCAATCACCGGCTGGCAGCCACTCACCAACGACTTTGACATCTACATAACCGAGCAAAACGGGGTCAGTTCGCCCAAACAGTATAAACATAAACAGCAGGTCGATGGCGACGACTTCTATACCTATTGGGAGCAGGCATATACCAACCAGTGGCGCCAGGTCGTCATGGATAAAATCGCCTCTTGGGAGACGCTCAGCCTGGCCGCCGGCCTGTTGGAGATAAAAGTAGAGGTGAAGCTGCCGAACGGCACCATCCTGCCTCCGGGTACTATCTCCTGCCCTGATGGCTCCACGCGCAGCACGGTTATAGTTCGCCTGGACCAGAGGCCGCCTTCGGCCAGCATAAATATTACCGGATATACCTACGAAGGTGCGGACTTCCCTGCTGCAGGCTGCGACAACTTCCTTAAAGGCTGCATTATCAAAGGCAAATACAGCACCTTCGATCCCGAAGAACACTGGGGAAAACTTACAATCCACGTCGAGCCACAGGACAAGGCTCATTACACCCCGGTGACGATCATACCAGCGACTTCGGATACTACCGGCGAGACAGGCACCTGGACTCTGGATACTAAAAATATGGAGCCATGTGGCTATGTCGTCTATTTAAGGACGTGGGATCGCACCATCGTCGACAGCGGATACATTGGATGGTGGAACCGCGACACTGTTGGCTTCTGCCTCAGACTTGCGGAGTAATACACAAAGAATATAGTTCAATAAAAAGTGAATCGGGCTGGCCGGAGCCGTAAAATGCCCCGGCCAGCCCGGCTAATGTCGATCGTACCCTATACTTTTGGCTTTTCAACTTTTTGGTTCCGTGTGCCTGTCGAATGTCCTTTCCACCCAAATTTTTCAAATCTTTAGAAAAACTTTAGATTTTTCGCCAAATCTTTAGACCATGTTTAGGCCTTTTGTGCTATATGTAAAAGTGCCCGAACTACATCATAGCGAAAAACGCAAGGAGGTATATGATGAAACAAAAAACCCAGCTTCTACTGGTATTCTGTGCCTTGCTCATGTCCGTACTTGTCATCCTGCCCAACTGTACCTATGCCCCTCCATATATGAAGATGAACCCGCCGGCTGACTCAAACAAACCACTGCCGGTGCCAGCAAGCGACAACTCCTGCTACCTGCACACCGCCGCTAACCTGCTGGCCGCTGCTGGCTACGGTACGGGAACCACGGTTCAGCTGCGAGCCGACGACATCTGGGCTGATTTTTCCAATGCGTACGGCCCTAATGGAGGAACCGGCGGCTGGATTGATGCCGCACTACAATGGTGGCTGGGGTCGACCAATAACACTTGGTCGACAAATCCGTACACCCTGCCGACAGTAGTCGGTAACAAACCACAAAAAATCCCGTGGGCCGATGCCAACGGTGCACAGAGAATTGCTAACGAGCTGCGCTCGTGTAATATGGTGGGGTTGAGTATCAGCTGGCCGACCGTGCAAGGTGGCGCCGGCGGTCATGCCATAACCAGCTGGGGAGACACCAGTACCAGCGTAACAGCGCTTACCACCAATCCTGCAGGCGTACGGGTCACCGACTCTGATACCAACAGCGGCGGCAACGTCCAGGCCTATACCTACGACGCCTACACCAGCCCTAATCCCGGTGGTGTCAACATAGGCAACGGCTGGTATTTCAACTACAGCACCCCTCATCCCTTCATCAAGCACATCTGCATTCTGGGCCTCGGCAGCGGTAAAAACAGTGTGATGGTCACAGGCTCCTACAAGATACACCAGGCCAATGAGCAACAGGCCAGCGACCTCCACTACCGGGTCGGCACCGATGTAGACATCCTGACCTACAAGACCTGGCTCGATTGGGAAGGTACTCCTACTATCACCGAGAGCCAGCCGCGGCGCGAGCTGACCGTTGATTGGAACCTGTCACAAAAGCCGGTTCCCTATTGTACCTGGGTGACGATCAACACCGAGTTCGTCGAGCCTTCCTGGAACTATATCAGCTACAAAGACGTACATTTCACCTATCCTGTAACGCCAATTCCCTCCTACCATCCTGTTGCCGTTCCTGTGTTACCGGATCTGACCTGGAACATGGAGACGCCCTTTATCGAGCATGCAGAGAAAATCCCCAATGTGACCGGCGGCTATGTTATTGGTAATTTCGACGTCTATAACCCCGAAAAACCAAGCGAGCCAGCTGTTCGCTACCGTTTCGTTCATCAGTATCTCTACAACCAGTCGCCCGAATTCCATACCTTTATGCTCCGCGGCACACCGGGATTCGAGGTTAAAAACCTATCTTTCGGTCACAGCTACGGCTATCCATCGATCAAAGAGCTTTGGGATTTCGGTAAACCACCTACTATGGCAGCAAACCTGCCGCCAACAGGAACATGGATGACCCAGATAGAAAAGACATATCCTCTCAGCGAAGAAGGGATGAAGATAGACATCGACTGGAAGGGGCGGCTGCCATATCCCGAGGGTGACCGTTAATACCGACCAGTAGCTCTCGAACCCGCAATAATTTGTGAAGAATGAAACTTCCCCCTTTTGCGAAAGGAGATTGAGAGGTATTTTATTTGATCCCCTCTCCCGCGGGTGGTAGTGAGTGCAGGCATAGAGTGAGGATTTATTCCCATTGGGATACAGGGAACGGGAGGGAATTAGAGGGAGGGTGAACGCCGATGATGCAATTACCTCTATTAAAGAAATCATCGATAGATATTCATTTTTTTATCTGGGATATTGATAATTTTGATTTTCAAGATAAGGACAGATATTCAGGAATTAGCGTAGATAAGGAATGCTTTCTAGGAATCTTTTTTATGTTGGCAATAGTAGTAGAGCTATTTATGAAAAAGAATCGCAAGGACTTGGATCCAATAATAGAAAGAATACAAGAAGGTTTACTAGCCTCTCCACTAAAAACAATTTTACGCTTCAGATTGAATCACGAAACTATGGAATGTATAGAAAGGGCTATAAAAGAATGTAACCTTAAACCTCATGAAGAAAATTTATTAAGGAAATGGAGCCAAAGAGAAATAGACTTGATTAAATAATAGGTTATAGTTTTCACACTGAATTCCGGATTATCCGATAAAGCATAGGTTCACTAGTAGTGCATACGATTATGAATAGGCTCCCTATGAATTACCACTCTAGATTAATATAGTAAGTATTCAAATTCCTTTTATGTCCCTTTACTAAAGGGATAAATTTTAAGAATCATCAAACGCCCATTATTCTTTATTAAACCTGGTCAGCGGAGACAGTATCTCTTCATCTCGCCGGAGCTCAATGATGCGGTCTCTAAGAAGGGCGGCTTTTTCGAACTCGAGGTTCTTGGCGGCTTTGCGCATCTGATAGGGTTTCTTCACCCCTACCCTTACCCTTCCTCTCAAGGGGAAGGGTATTGTTTTATTTAAGAGGGGCTTCGCCCCTCTTAAACTCCTCATTGGGATTTATATGAAGAGTGATAGGGATTCAATCACAAAATTGATGCTTGTCCCGGCAAACCATATTCGGTTTGCAGAGACAGGCCAACGCGGTCCTAGATTTCACCATATCTCCAGTATTGCCTTCAGGCATCCAATTATTCTATCGCGCATTCGCGAAAGGCGCTGTTATTATTTTTGCGGACCAATTCTTCGGAAGAGCTGGCACCTACAGGCCTGGGATCGGCATCGCTATTAATTTGACCGAACAGACAGCAATTACTGACGTATAGGCGATCGATTACTGCTCCTCTCAACACGATACATTGGTCGGCGTTTGTCGGTACCCAGACTCCGGGAGTTCTCCCGGTGGCGGCAGGAACATCGGTGAACTCATACTCACCTAAAAATTCCCAGGGCGGGGCGGGAGAGTATGATACGGCAAGACCAATAGTGCCGGAAACGGGGACAGAGCCGCGGTTGAATACACGGAAGTATATATAATGATCCCTTGATCCGGAAGACGAACGACTGATTGTCTGACATAGGGATTCATTGTCTATATCTCGCATTGCAGCTAACGTGGCAGCATCTGCCCTCTCGTGTCGTACGATAATGTCGGGACTCCTTAAACTTAGAATTCGGGGTTCCTCGCCCCGATCGTCGCGCGTGCCACGGATATAGAGGTCAGGCCCTATGCCGACTGCACAAAATGCTGAATTTATCGTTGCCAAATAGTCAAGATTCCCATAGAACAGATAACGCCAGGCCAACCTGAAAGCAGTACGGAAATCAGCGAAGTTCGATGTTTCATTTATCATGCGGTGTACCATGACTGCATACAGCATTCGCTTCACAGGCTCTTCACCGATGCCGATAACCGTTATACCTGAATGACGGTGTGTGCCGCCGTACATCATCAGGTAGACAGCGTGGGAGATGATGGTGCTGTTGATATGTACACCACCCCAGTCGTGTTCTTGGTCATTCGGGCCGGTATAACGGATACTGTAGTGATCAGGATAGTAGCCAACAAGGAAGTTGCTAAATCTGCCCACATCGTCGGTAGAGAAGTGATAATGGTCGCCATCCGGGTCAGCTATATTTCTGGCGCGACCCATCAGGTAAGATTGCTGGCCATGTTGAAGTGGTTGCGGAACGTGCTGAATATTACGGCTGTCATAGTGGCGGGCGATAAAATATCCGAAAAGATCACATATAGCTTCGTCCACGGCTCCGGTTTCCCCCATGTAGTTTTGAACTATACGCATAAAATAATTTAAGCCATGGGTGTACTCGTGGCCGACGATATCCAGCGTACTGACAAATCTCCGGGTTTCCCAATCGCCGGAGGAAAAATACAAGTGCCTTCGCGAGCAGCACCAGAAGGCATTATTGGGCATTCTTTCATTATGGGCATGTGCAAAAGTGTCCTCGTGGCAGCCGTCGAGGCCGTGCCTGGCGTGTACATTTTTGAAATAAATCATAACCAGGCTTAAGAAAAGGTGAATGTCAACCTCCTGCCTTTGGTCCTCAGCATGGTTATCTGTTTCCACTGCTCCGTTATTATCCCAGACATCATTCACATCTTCGGAATAGTTCGCCAGGTCTTGATTACTGGAGCCGGCATCATCGTAGGTATGTATGACAGGTCTGGTCGCCTCCCCACCGATCGGCCAGGAGGATGTCGTCTGGCTATCCCGCAGGATGTGAGTGCTGCCCGATATATCGGAACTCAGAGGTCCACCGTGTGAATAAAAACCGGCGCCTGATCCTGTTTTAATTGAGCTGGTGCGGAAAAGCACTCCTCCGGTGAGGGCATCCACATAATAAATCCAGTCAGGACTAGTTGGCCCGGTGGGATAGACGATTTCAATTTTCCAGCACAGGTAATTCTTTGGCTTTTTCCTCTCAATGCTGGCAGTAACCGCATTAATTACGATAAGCTCCGGTGTCACTTCCTTAATGATTTCTGCCCCGGGACCTGCATCCTTGATAGCAATTTCAATGGCCTGGTCCCGTCCAATTTCCGGCTTTAAGGGCAGTTTGATGGCATGAACCAGGTCTGACTTGACCAGGTTAATAGTCCTATCCTTTCCATAATGAATGGAAATCTGCCCTCCAAATACGCGCGCATCCCCGTACTTCTGATATAAGACAAGGTGGGTTTGACCGGTTTCGTCGGTCACAGCCATTTCATCGCTTAGTCCGGTTTCCTCATCCAGGTTGCCGAATAAAGCTTTATTATCGGCTATGAATCTACGTGCGTGGACGAACGGAGACTTTTCCAGTTCTGATGTGTCTGCAGGATCCGACAAATTCCCGTCAAGTACATAAATTGCAGACTGTTCGGGATTAAGGGCGAAAGAAAGATTAGGATCCCTGGCGCGAAGTTTACTGATACATGCCTTAAACTGTTTACTGCTCATCTTATCCTCCTTAGCCTACTCTAACGAGAGTGATTATCTACGTTTTGATATCTAAAATGTTGTTTCTAAAAAAGGTTTATATCTTATTTACTGCCCTCCTTCCCTGTGATTAACGCTACATCCTTAAAATAGGCACTATGCTATAGATGAACTAATTATATTTGTGGGAATGACCTGAAGTTATCATGTTTTGTCCCGTCATCCTCCCTATGGAAGCCAGGTGAATCAAAATCAAAGTATACAGTCGTTATTATTTTACGTCAATATGTATTGGGTCGTATCCTGGATTTTGTGGGAAAATATCTTGAATAAAGATTATGGAGGTAAGAACTACGGTTCCAAACGGGTCAGCGGCGACAGTATCTCCTCATCTCTCCGCAGCTCGATGATGCGTATGCCCCGGATTAAGCTCCGAATACGAGTTCACCACGGCGATGAGCGGCTTCTCGCCCAGCTCTTCAATATCTGCCCCCGTCCCCTTCAATATGCCCGTCCGCACGAAGTTTACGGGGAAGTCCCTGATATCAAAAATACCCGCGCTTTTTATCTTTTTCATCGCGAGTCTCCTTTTAATAAAAGATAGGCTAAGGAAAGTATAGGTAGTAAATCCATCTTCGGTCAAGGAGTACAAAACGATTTTGTTTTGATTACACAACATTATTCCTGTATTATATTAATGGGCACTTATGGGGGAATTATTTTGTTGCGATCCTGCGACAAATAAATAACAAAGTTAGCTTAATACGCTGCTCTCATGTTTTCTTTCTGTTCATTTTTTGAGGGCAGCATGCGGTAGGCGAAATTGTTCTGTAAGTGCCCATTTAAATAAAATATATGGGACCAATAATGAGCCTGCTATTATCAGATAGTTCTGATCAATTAAGAAACAAATTTACTGATTTAAAAACTAAACAGGATATTGCAGATTTATTAGACATTGATATCAGTAGATTAAACTATTACCTATATATTTCTCCCCGCGATACTAGATATAAAACATTCGAAATACGCAAGAGATCTGGTGGTACTAGAGAGATAGTGGCTCCAACTACTGCATTGAAAATTGTACAGCAAAAATTAAATCAAGTTTTACAATGTGTCTATAGAAGAAGACCAACGGTATATAGTTTCATTCATAAATATAACATCGTTAAAAATGCTAAAAATCATTTAAGGCGACAATATATATTAAATATTGACTTAAAGGATTTTTTCCCATCAATTACTTTTCCTAGAATCCGAGGACTCTTTATGGCTAATCCTTATAAACTGAGCCCGGCTGTGGCAACAATTCTTGCTCAAATATGTTGCTTTAACAGTAAACTCCCACAAGGTGCTCCGACTTCTCCGATTATTTCTAACATGATTTGTTCTAAACTAGATAATGAACTACAACGGCTTGCTAGGAAATACAATTGTAGATTCACCAGATATGCTGATGATATAACCTTTTCGACAAAAAAACTCATTTTCCCCTCTGCCTTGGCATTTATCAATAATAACGGAAAATTAGAAATAGGGGACGAACTGAAATATATTATTCAACAGAATTGGTTTGATATAAATCCAGCAAAAGTCGGGCTAAGAAAGAGAAATGTCTGTCAGGTAGTTACAGGTTTAATTGTTAATAATAAATCACTTAATGTACGCCGCCAATATTTACGCCAGATACGTGCAATGCTACATGCATGGGAGAAGTATGGATTGAATAATGCTCAAAAAGAATTTTTGAAATATCATAACCATAAAAATAGAGCACCATTCAAGTCACCTCCCATATTCCAACAGGTCATTAGTGGTAAATTGGGATTTTTAAAAATGGTTGTGGGTAAAGATAATCCCATATATCTACGATATTGGCGTCAGTTCAAAAGACTGTGCCTACTAGAACACTACGAAGAACTTATTAAATCGAAAAACGCTCGGCAACGCGGTTATCTCTTAGAAAATCTACTAAATCGTATATTCGAATTATATGAAATACCTGCTATTCCCAGCTTTAGACGCAATAAAAACGGAGAACAGATCGATGCTGGCTTTGAAATGGGGGGATGGCAATATATAGTTGAATGTCGTTGGAGAGCAAAACGAGCAGGAATAAGAGACCTTGATGGATTGGATGGCAAGGTAAAACGCTCTGGCAAATCAACAAAAGGTTGTTTCCTATCTATTAATGGATGGTCAAAAGGCTTACCAAATTTGATGAAGCAAAATCCAGATAAATCTATTATGTTAATTAATGGTAATGATATTCACCATGTTCTTAAAGGCAACATTACCCTTCAAGTCTTGTTAGATGTAAAGAACCGGAAGTTAAGCTTCGAATCTGAGCCTTTCTATGGAGCAGCCCAATATATTGCGGACCAAAAACTAGTTGATACTTCAGATAAAAATTAAATATTTTGGAAGCTCTTGATAAACTCTTATCTAATTTTTTTGTTTTTGATTATAATCAGAACAAACCTGAGATAATAATCGTCTATCAATATTGTCATACGATAATACAAGTCTTATAATAAATTCACCAAATATTAGCAAGGAAATTGTAAAGTGGCCGATTATAATATAGAGGTTGCTGCAACCGAAGATATAACAAGTACTGAACGGGGAAAGTTATTGGAAGATTTAATGCGCGACGTATTTGATGCAACTAATCACACTAGTGGTCCGACTATTAGGCTAACTGGTACGGAGATAGATGTTACCGCTACCCATAATATTACTAAAGAAAAGATATATGCTGAGTGTAAAGCTCACAGAGAACCTACATCGGCTGATACTATTACGAAATTGTTAGGCACAGTAGACATCAAGGATATTAATCAGGGATGGCTGGTAACAACATCTAAGCTTTCTAAGGATGCGGAGGGATTGAAGGAAGAGTGGGAGATCAAACCACCAGAAGCACGTCGTCGGCTACAAATCTATAACCCTCCCAGGCTTCTAAGTTTATTAATAAGCTCAAACCGTATCTTAGATCCAGCCAAGATAATAACCCCGCAAGGAATGGAACATGGCAATTGGTATCTTCTTCTAACTAATCTTGGTCGTTATTGGGCGAAATTGATACCGGAGGGAGGAGTACCAAGTAGAGTCATTGTCTATGATGCACAAACAGGCATATTGATAAACAATTCAGAGCTTTTGCAAAATCTCAAATTGACAGATACATGCCTCCGCGATTTTAATTGGTTATTTCCTCCCCCTGAGAGTTCAGAAATGGAAGAAGCCCTTCCCTATTTATCTGAAACAGTTGTTGATGTTGCAGTTGGTGATACTTGGTCAGATTATCGTCCTGCCAGGCCTCAAGACTTTGTAGGACGACATGATCTCCAAAATTCCATGCGAGCTTTCTTTCTAGATATTAGGAATAGAGACACCAATACTCGTTTATTTTCAATAAGTGGGCCGTCAGGATGGGGCAAGAGTTCTTTAATTGCAAAATTACGAGATCGGTGTAGTAATCGTGCGAATCATAAAAAATTCTACATGACAGCATTTGATATGAGAGCTGCCAAATCTGCCAACTATGTTTCTGCTGCTATCCTTCGGAGTTTTTCGTTGGCGATCCACCAAAACTTTATATTACCTCCTGTTATGCCACTTCAAATAGGACCGCCTACAACACCTCTTGAAAGTGATTCCTTACAAGATTGTTTACAACAGCTTAGGGCCAAAGGCAAAGTACTCATTTTAGTATTTGATCAATTTGAGGAGGTGCTTACAAAACCTGAATTAAGTCAGCTTTTTGACAGACTTCGCTTACTTGCTTTATCAGTAGACGCTCAAAAAGAGAACCTGGCTCTTGGCTTTGCTTGGAAGAGTGATGCCTTCCTTCCGCAAGATCATCCTGCATATTTTCTTTGGCATGAACTAAAAGATAGACGCCTTGATCTATATGTGCAACTATTTGGGTCAAAGGATGTCGCACAAGCCTTGGGATATTTCCAAGCCGAATTAGGGCAACGTTTGAATCCCGTTTTACGCTCACAGCTTGTACAGCATTGTCAAGGTTTTCCTTGGTTACTGAAAAAACTATGCATTCATGTCTTCAATCTAGTCAAAAGTGGCCTGACTCAGTCACAAGTGCTTGAAAGAGGGCTAGATATACGAGGTTTATTCGAGGCAGATTTAAGCGGAATTTCCAGTAAAGAAACTTTGTGTCTCAAAGAAATTGCACGGCTGGCACCTGCTGAATGGGTTCAAATTGTCGACCAATTTGGTAATGATACGTATACTTCCCTTCTAAATAATCGGTTAATAATTCGTAGTGGCGATAGACTTAATCCTTATTGGGACATTTTTAGAGACTATCTGTGTACTGGTAAAACCCCACATGTACCTGTTTCCTTTTTACCAGGAACTGATATCCGTACTTTAGCAAGAGCAGCTGTTTTCACGATAATTAAACGGCCACTGGGAACCACATTAGGAAGACTTAGCAATGTGTTATCTATAAACGATAGATCAGCAGGTAATGTTGTTCGTGACTTACAAATTTTTGGTCTAGTAGAAAGACAAGGTGATCGCATTATTTCAACGATAACTATCAGCGAAGAAAGGGATGCGTTCGCTAGAATCGGAGAATTGATCGCTACAGCCTTGAATAATCATAGTTTTACAATTCTGCTTCGCACGAATGTAGCAAAGGATTCAATGATTACTGAACAGGAATTTCTTAAGTTATTCAATGAAGCATTCCGATATGCATCATTCCGTGATGTTACGAAAAGAATGTACACGCGAAGATTAGCCAAATACTTGACGGCAATCCATTTTCTCCAAAGTGTCCCCGGAGGATGGATACTAATCGATGACTTGACAGGACAATTAATGTTATCGGCAAGAATTAGAGGCTCAGGTGAGTTTCTAGGTGATGCTCCTCCTGAAAGAGTTTTGGAGGTAATGCGAAAATTGACAAAATCTCCAGTTTCCAGAACTGTCTTTAATAAATCTAAACTTAGAAATGCGGTAGCATGTGCAACAATTCTAGGCCTCGTAAGCATACGGGATAGTAATGTCTATATACTAAAAGATATTAAGGACATAGAAGATTCTCTGATAAGATCAATATCTAATACTAGATCTTTTAGGATAGTATCAGAGCTTCTTCAAAAAAATCCCAACATTTCAGCAGCAGAGTTAGGTAAAGCTCTATCTGAACAATTCAATTTGCCTTGGAGTGACGCAACAAATCGTAGGCGTGGTAACGCACTTCGTAGGTGGGTTCGGTGGTCTGAAAGTAAGACTTCCTAAATGTCCATGGCAGATAGACTCTTTACTTGAACTTTGTCAGCGGTGACAGAATCTCTTCATCCCGGCGGAGCTCGATGATACGGTCTCTAAGAAGTGCGGCTTTTTCGAACTCCAGGTTCTTGGCGGCTTTACGCATCTGGGCTTCCAAATCCTTAATCAGCCGCATGACCTCGTCCTTGGAGATGGGCGTGGGCGAGTAGGCGGCACGGGCTTCGGCTACCACCCTGACCCGCTCGGTGATGTCCTTAATCGCCTTCTTTATGCCCTGCGGCGTGATGTTGTGCTCCTTATTGTAGGCTTCCTGAATATTGCGACGTCGGTTGACCTCCTCAATGGCTTCGTGCATGGCCCCGGTCACGGTATCGGCATACATGATGACGTGGCCGTCGATATGGCGGGCGGCCCGGCCCATAGTCTGGATGAGCGCCTGCTTCGACCTTAAATAGCCTTCCTTGTCGGCATCGAGTATGGCTACCAGGCTGACCTCGGGCAGGTCAAGGCCTTCGCGGAGCAGGTTTATGCCCACTACCACGTCGTAGACGCCGAGGCGGAGGTCGCGCAGTATCTCCACACGCTCCAGCGTGTCAATTTCGGAATGGAGGTAGTGCGTCCTGATGTCCATCTCCTTGAGGTAGTCGTCAAGCTGCTCGGCCATGCGCTTGGTCAGCGTGGTCACCAGGCAGCGCTCGCCTTTGCCCACACGCGTCTTTATCTGGTCGATGAGGTCGTCGATTTGACCCCTGGTGGGCTTGATTTCGATGGTCGGCTCGAGCAATCCCGTCGGTCGGACCAGCTGCTCCGCTATCTGCCGGCTGTGCGAGTACTCATACTCGGCGGGGGTGGCCGAGACGTAGACGACCTGGTTAAGCCGCTGGTTGAACTCTTCGAAGTTCAACGGGCGGTTGTCCAGCGCCGACGGCAGGCGGAAGCCGTAATCGACCAGCGTCCGCTTGCGGGAGATGTCGCCGTGATACATGCCGCGGATTTGGGGCACCGTCATGTGGGACTCGTCGATAAACAATAAGAAGTCATCGGGGAAATAGTCGAGGAGCGTCCACGGCGCCGAGCCGGGGGCCCGACGCTGCAGGTGCCGGGAGTAGTTTTCCACGGCGTGGCAGTAGCCGACCTCGCGCAGCATCTCCAAATCGTAGTTGGTCCGCGCCTCCAGCCGCTGGGCTTCCACCAGCTTGTTCTGGTCTTTAAGCTCCTTGAGCCGCTGCTCCAGCTCGACCTGTATGTCCTCGATGGCCGCCAGGAGCTTGTCATGCGAGGTGACGAAGTGCTTGGCCGGGTAAATGTCAACCGACTCCTTCTGCGCCAGCAGCTCGCCGGTGAGCGGGTCGACCTCGACGATGCGCTCGACCTCGTCGCCGAAGAACTCGATGCGAATGGCGATTTCCTCGTAGGCCGGCTGGACTTCCAGCGTATCGCCGCGGATGCGGAAGCGGCCGCGGGTGAAGTCAAAGTCGTTACGCTCATACTGCATGTCCACCAGGCGGCGGACGAACTTGCCGCGATTCAGCTTTTCGCCCTTCTTTATGGTGGCCACGAAGGAGCGGTACTCCTCCGGCTCGCCCAGCGAGTAGATGCAGGATACCGAAGCTACGATGAGCACGTCGCGGCGGTCGAACAGGGCGCGGGTGGCGGCGTGACGCAGCTTGTCTATTTCCTCGTTTATGTCGATGTCCTTTTCGATGTAGGTGTCGGTGGAGGGGATATAGGCTTCCGGCTGGTAGTAGTCGTAGTAGGAGACGAAGTATTCCACGGCGTTGTCGGGGAAGTACTCCTTGAACTCGGTGGCGAGCTGGGCGGCCAGCGTCTTGTTATGGCAGATGACCAGCGTGGGCTTCTGGACGCGTTCGGCTACGTTGGCCATGGTGAAGGTCTTGCCGGAGCCGGTGACGCCGAGCAACGTCTGGTTTTTATAGTCAAGGTTAAGCCCTTCGACGAGCTTGTCGACCGCCTGAGGCTGGTCTCCGGTCAGTCTGAAATCTGAGGAGATTTTGAATTTACCCATGTTTTTCCTCGTGTCATTGCGAGGCCATTCGAAGAAGGCCGTGGCAATCTTTGCCTGATAGCCGACGTTTACTTATTGCTGAGATCGCCACGGGACTGCGCCCCTCGCGATGACGGACAGGTATAATTATACAACCAATATGGGTGAGGTGGGGAAAATCCCTCTCAATCTCCCTTTGCGAAAGGGAGAAGATATTTTTCCACTTTGAAAAAGGTAGGTCCTAAAACTCCCCCTTAGAAAAAGGGGGATTAAGGGGGATTTTTATTCCCCTAAGGGTTGGCCGGTTATCAAATAGATAATCGTGGTCACAATAAACATAAGTAGGGGTATACTCAGAAGCGAAGCCAGCACAATCAGGAGTATTTTCACAGATTTACGGGGTTTTCTATTGAGTATCCAGCCCACAATGAAAAGCACCAGCCCAAGAAATACGATGAGCATTCCGGGCAGGTCTGTGTCTATGCCCCAGAGTCCATAAAAGAGCGGCGTCAGCAGGAAAGCGATAAGGCCGATGCCCATTATGAAAAAGGAAGCCACTATCAGCTTGCCGAATTTCTGTACTCCTCGATTTATGATGTTCATTTCAACCTCCCCATTTTTTCATCGTGTCATTGCGAGTCCTTCCTGCATAGGAAGGACGTGGCAATCTCGACTTACCCGCCGACTACTGTCGAGATCCTTCACTTCGTTCAGGATGACACATGTATAACAATTCTATTTCTGCGGGATTTTGGAGATGCGGTCAAACTCATCCCGCAGTTTCTTGTATGACTTGTCCAGGTCAGCGGCCCTGTCCACGGTATTTTTCAAATGCGTCTCGTAGAGCAGCCGCCACCTTTCATCGACTTCAGTAAATCCGCGCGAAATTCGGAACAGGTCGTTTTTAACATCTTCCGCCTGCTCCGATAGCTTCTTGGCCTGGATGCCGGCCCTGATGAGCTCGATTTTGGTAGAAAGCGTCAGCGGCGACACCACCTGAACGCCGGACCGGCTGTAATGCCGTAATAATTCGTAGGCTTCGGTCAGCAGAAAATAATAAACGCTCTCCGACGGAATGTAGGCGAAGGCAAACGCGGCGGAACCTTTATCAGGACATATATAATCGCCGCCTATCTTGTCCAGGCAGCGCCTGACATCGGCGATAAAGTCCTTCTTTAGCCGCTGCTTCTCATTCGGGTCCGGCGCTACCAGCATGGCCGCGTAGTTGTCCAGATTAAACTTGGAGTCGATGCAAATAATGCCTTCCGTCGATTTTATATGTGCATCAGGCTTCTTGCCGTCGAAAATCATCTCCCGGATGCCGTACATGTCCGGCGGAATCTGGTCGGCGAGTATGGTCTCCAGCGCTACTTCGCCGATTGACGCCCGCTCCTTAGGCACGCGGAGCATCTGCTCGAACGTCCGGTAGCTGTCTTTGATGTCTCTGGCCTGCGTCTCTATGCTGCCGATTTTTTCGCCCAGGCCCAGCTCGGTCCAGGTGCTGGAGATAACGTTCTTGAGGTCTGTCGGCGCCACCCGACGGCTTCGGATAACCAGGAAAATCAATACGCCCAGAAGCGCTATAACCAGAGCCAGCAGAATAATAACGAGAATGTTTATCATGAACTACCTCGCGGCCAGCTGCCGGAGGGCCAGCCTGACCTTGGTTTCGAGGTCGAGTTTTTCAGCATTCGGCAGGTTGGAAACGGCCTGCGTAGCCTCCTTCAGCGAGTAGCCGAGTGCGGTCAGCGCCGCCACCACATCGGCGTCGTCTGGCGTCAGAGCCGGCGTGACCACACCCGCCCAGCCCTTCTCCAGCTTGCCTTTAAGTTCCAGCACCACCCGCCCCGCCATCTTCTTGCCGATGCCGGGAACCTGGGTAAGTAAATCAACGTTGCCGCTAACGATGGCCGAGGCCAGCTGTTCGACATTCAAGGTGGACAGGAACGACAGCGCCGCCTTGGGGCCGATGCCGGAAACGGTTATGAGGTTCTGGAACAGCGCCAGCTCATCGGCGGAGGCGAAGCCGTACATGGCGATGATATCTTCCCTGACGTACAAATGCGTGTGCAGGTGGACCTTATCGCCGACGGTGCCCAGACGGCTCAAGGTGGAGCCGGGGACGGAGATCAGCAGGCTGAGCTGGCCGACTTTGACCACTATCGAATCGATACCGCGGCTTTCCAGTATACCGTCTACAGCAACTATCATTTATTATTTCACCCTCACCCTGCCCTCCCCCTCAAGGGGGAGGGAAATATGGTTATCTAAGAGGGGCTCTGCCCCTCTTGAATTCCCCTTCAATACTCGTATCATTGCGAGGCCATTCGCAGAAGGCCGTGGCAATCTCATCTTGCCCTCCAGCTAGAGTCGAGATCCTTCACTTCGTTCAGGATGACACGTTTATCTATCATGAGTTATTTACCTCTGGCTAGGATAACTTCGATTTGCCTCTGGTGCAGGTGGCAGATGGCGACGGCCAGGGCATCGGCGGCGTCGCTGGGCTGGGGAGGTTCAGCCAGCCCCAACTGCAGCCTGACCATTTCCTGCACCTGCTCCTTGCTGCTGCCGCCGTAATCGGTCACCTGCTGCTTGACCTGCGTGGGCAGGTAGCGAAAGATAGGTAGATTCTTGTTGGCGGCGGCGAGTATGGCTATGGCCTGAGCCCTGCCTACAGCCAGAGCCGAGCGGGCATTTCCAGCCACGAACGGCTCTTCGATAGCTACTTCGTCAGGCCGGTGATTGGCGACAACTTCAACCAGTTTTTTATACAGCGAGGAAAGCCTTTTTTCTACAGGGACCTTAGCCGGCAGGCTCAGCACTCCGCAGGTCACGAAGGCCATTTCACCGGCATCTTCATCCACCACACCGTAGCCTAAATTTAAAGTGCCCGGGTCGATGCCGAGTACACGCATAATTATGCCTGAGCCTGCAGCTTCTCCAGTACAGCTTCGGAGTAATCGAGATTAGCGCAGACGCTCTGTACGTCGTCAAGCTCTTCCAGATGGTCGAGGAATTTTAAGGTCTTAATGGCCTGGTCTTCATCCAGTACCACGGTTTTTTTAGCCACGCGCATAACCTGAGCCGAAACAGGCGTCTTTATTTTCTCAACAACCTTACGAACTGTCTCCAGGTTCTGAGGAGTAGTCAGAATCTCCAGATAGCCCTTTTCTTCCTTGACGTCCTCCGCGCCGGCGTCTATGGCCGTTAGCGCCAGCTCTTCGGCTTGAGCGCCATCGGTCTCGACTACAATCACGCCTCTGTTGTCGAATAGCCAGGAAACGGAGCCGGTGGTGGCCAGGCTGCCGCCGTAACGGGTAAATGTGCTGCGCACCTCCTGGACGGTGCGGTTGCGGTTATCGGTGAGCGCATCCACCAGAACGGCTACGCCGTGAGGGCCGTAGCCTTCGAATGTTATCTCGGATAGGGCCGCGGCTCCAGCCTCACCGCTGGCTTTCTTTATGGCGCGCTCGATGTTATCGGTGGGCATGTTGCTATCCTTGGCTTTTTGAATGGTCAGCCGCAGCCGGAAATTATTTTCCGGGTTAGGGCCGCCTTCTTTCACCGCCACGATAATTTCACGGGCAATCTTGGTAAATACCTGACCTCTGCGCTGGTCGGCAACACCCTTTTGCCGCTTTATCTGCGACCATTTAGAATGACCTGACATATTTTATACTCAGCCTAATTTTACCACCACGCATGATAAGAATAAAGCAAATTAAATCAAAAATAAAAAACCAAAGGTCAAAATGTCAAACCAAAATTTAAAAATGGTAATTTCTATAATTCTGTCATCCTAAATGAAGTGAAGGATCTCGACAGTAGTTGGCGGGCAAGACGAGATTGCCACGGCCTTCTTCGAATGGCCTCGCCATGACACGGAAGAAAATCAGAATGACATGGGAAATCCCTCTCAATCTCCCTTTACCCAAGGGAGATAATATTTTTCCACTTTGAAAAGGGGTATCCTAAAACTCCCCCTTTTTCTAAGGGGGAGTTTTAGGGGGATTTAAATTCTGTGCAGGATGGCGGCGTATTTTTCCATCCGGCTCTTGCCCTGCTCCGACTGAATCATCCACGTCATCCAGCACATCGCGATGGCCTTATAGCCGACTTTTGGCGCCATCCGCTCCATAAATTTAACGAACTCGATGTCCGTGGCCGGCATTTTCACTTTCGCCTTAGCCAGCATCTCAGCAATAACCCGTTTTACTATCTTATCGGGCATCACCGTATCCACACCTCCCATCATCCTCAGATATTGATAGCTGTTTATACCCACGCCTTTAATCCGGCCGATAGGGTCTTGCTCCCAGTCATCCAGGCTGGCATTACTGGCCCAGTAGGTAAAAGCCTGCCGGTCATCGAATCCCTTTTCTCTTTTTAACGCAGCCAAATAAGCGGCGACCGACTTCGCCATTTGCCAGGAGCGTTTGTTTCTCCAGATTTTCTGCAGCGCTTCTTCATCGGCAGCAGCCAAATCATCAACGCTGCCGATTTTACCAGTTTCTACGAATTCCTGACGGAACTGCTCCACCCTGGGCACCACCGACTGGAAATAGTTTAAACCGATAGAGGTAAAGGCAGCATCCACCACCATGAGGACGACGTGACTATCCCACCTCTCGGTCCGCAGGCAGCGCTCGATATAGTCGCTGACCTCCGGGACTTGCTGCATGTAGCTGTCGGCAGCTTCTTTAAGCCTCAAAACTGACACAACCTTCGTTTATAGATTATTATAGGTATCTTCCTTGCGCCTGGCTATTCGAACGATTGTGACTAACTGTAAGTCGTCATCAATGCCGTACACTACCCTGTATTTTCTTAAGCGGATTCGCCAAAGACCGCTATCAGACAGCTTTTTAACTCGAGGAGGTCGTGGTTGCTGTGCCAGAGAAGAAATAATACTGGCTATGGCGCTATAGTCGCGTTCTGGAAGCTCGTCCAACTGTTTTTGAGCTACACCCCTGAGCTCAATCCTGTAGCTCATTCGGGAGCTACCGCTCTTTCCTGCGACGTTGGTATGTTTCCCAGGTGACAGTGCCTTTCTTGTCAGCCAGAGCCTTCAGTCCCTCACGGACATCTTCCTCATCCTCTAGTATCTCCAGCGTGGCATCACGGATGAGCTTGGCCATGGAAGTACGTTGTTCAAAAGCCAGGTGACGGAGCTTCTCATGCTGCTCTTCGGTCAAGAAAATAGTCGTCCTTTTTAAATTTGTGGTCATGTTCTTTGCTCCCGGAATAAAGTAACATATATATGCTTATATGTCAAATCGGGTTCTCTTTAGGCGGGTATTATTTATGTACCTTAATTAGAGATAATCATCCGGATTTGGTGCCCAGCCTTATCCTTCTCACTATATAATAGATAACCGCCGCCGCCACGAAAACGGCCAGTATATCGATATACAAAGAATATTTTTCCAGAATGCTCCAGTTTTCCTTGAGCTTATAGCCGATAAGGACCAGGGCCAGGTTCCAGGGTACCGAGCCAATAAATGTATATATGCAGAACTTGAGGAAATTCATCTTGCCCATGCCAGCCGGCAAAGCGTTGTAAGTCCTGATCAGGGGCAACATTCTTGAGAAAAAAACTGTCAGACCGCCATATCTGTTGAACCACCGCTCTACAAGTTCCAAATGGCCGGTGTTCAGCAGCACGTATTTTCCGTATCTCTCAACGAATCCTCTTCCCAGGTACTTGCCGATATAATAGGCTATTATGGAGCCGGTCAAATTGGCCAGTGAGCTAACGAGCACGATTAGCCAGATGTTCATTTCCCCCATGTATGCCAGAAAACCAGCGAAAGGTAGTACAACTTCGCTGGGAATCGGTATCAGCGCCGATTCCAGCGACATGGTGACGAAGATTCCAGCGTATCCCCAGGAGGCTATCAGTCCAGTAATAAACTCAAGTATGGTTAAGACCATTTCTTTGCCAGCATTATAGCATTAATATCACCCTCACCCTACCCTCCCCCTTGAGGGGGGTAGTTGTTTATTAAGAGGGGCTGTGCCCCTCTTAAACTCCCTATTTTTTAAAAGAAAAGATAACTTCTCCCTTTGGCAAAGGGAGATGGAGAGGGATTTTAAATCCCTCTTGTTCCCCCTTTCCCAAGGGGGATATTCGTCTTCAGCCTGTGCTATACTAACTGAAAAGCTGCTCAGGCACCCTGAACCGGGATAATTATAGTGCCTTCATATAAAGTTTTCCGACCTGCCGATTATGTCAAGATAAGTATTTTCGCGGCTGCTCTATCGGTTCTCTGGCCCAGTCTACACAGCTTGATAATCCCACTCCGGCTTCTGGAGTTCGCGCCGGAAGCGCAGAAAAATACTTACCTCGGCCTGCTCACCTTCGTCGGCTCGATGATAGCCGTGTTCGTCCAGCCGCTGGCAGGGGCAGTAAGCGACCGCTTCGGCTCGCGCTGGGGACGTCGCCGGCCTTTCATCTTTGTGGGAACGTTGCTGGTACTGCTCATCCTGCCCAGCATAGGTCTCTCCAGCAGTTTTCTCTTTTTACTTATAGGCTATTGCCTGCTGCAAGTAGCTTCCAACATCGCGCAGGGCCCGTTCCAGGCTTTCATTCCCGACCTGGTTCCACATGGTCATCGCGGGGTTGCTTCCGGCGCTAAGAGCCTGGCTGAGATACTGGGCGCCGTGGCCTTCCTCCGCCTGGTAGCCTATTTCATGGACAATTACACGGCCAGCGGCAACAATGTCTGGCTGTGGGCGGCTCTAGGCTTCCCCGGGCTTATGCTGCTGGCGGCTATGATATCGACCATGCTCACTGTTAAGGAGCAGCCTTCTTCTTCAACAGAACTGTCAGCCCTTAAAACATTGGCCGCCGCCTTCAAGATAGATGTAAAAGGCAATCCGGGCTTCGTATGGTTTCTGGTTTCCAGGCTGTTCGTACTCATGGGCGGTGTGATACTTCAGACCTTCGCCCTGTACTACATTACCGACGTAATTCACCATCCGAATCCAGCCGGCGTGGCTGCCGACCTTTTGATTACCGTCGGCGTCTTTCTGTTGGCGTCAGTTTATCCCGCCGGACAGCTCTCCGACAGGTTCGGTCGTAAGCCGGTCATCATTTTCTCGGGACTGGTCGGCATCGTCGGCATACTGGTATTATTCATATGGCCAAGCTACACCGGCATTCTGGTCTGCGGCGGTCTTCTGGGGCTGTCCACAGGAGCTTTCCTCAGCACCAACTGGGCGCTGGCTACCGACCTGGTGCCGGAGGGCGAGGAGGCCCGCTACCTGGGTCTGACCAATATAGCCACCGCCGGCGCCGGAGCCCTAGCCCGCCTCACTGGACCGGTAATCGACTTTTTCAACGGGCGGCAGTCGAATCTGGGCTATTCAGTCATGCTCGGCATGTGTATCGTATACTTCGCCGTCGGTACGGCCTCGGTGATACCAATTAAGCTAAAAAGTAAATAAGATTGATTAAATCATGCAGACAGAGAACAAGGTAAAAAAGCCGTTCTGGACGAGGGAGCGTTACTTTCAAATTCTGGCTTTGCTCTTCGCGATGGCACTGTCTGTTTTTCTGATTATAAATCGAGCCAGGGTAGCCGAGTTCCAGGAATACGGCTACCTTGGTATTTTTATTATTTCCATCATATCCTCCGCCAGCATCGTATTGCCAGTGCCCAGCTGGATTCTGGTAGCTACTCTCGGCGGCATACTGAATCCAGTTCTGGTGGGAATTGTTTCCGGCATCGGCGGGACAATAGGCGAGATGACCGGCTATCTGCTAGGCTATGGCGGGCGGCTGGCAATCGACAATGTGCCGCTGTATAACAGGATGGTAAGCTGGATGAAGAGGTGGGGCAGCGTTACCATATTTGTCCTGGCTCTAATACCCAATCCGCTTTTCGACGTGGCCGGCGCTGCTGCCGGCCTGTTACGTTTTCCTATATGGAAGTTCATACTTTTCGGCGCCGCTGGCAGGATACCCAAGAATATATTCTTCGCCTATCTCGGCGTCTGGGGCTTGCACTTTCTGCCGATATAAATAAAATGGATTAAGAAGGAGACAAGAAATGTTAGAAGAGCTGGTTCGGAAAAACAGAAGCTACCGGAGATTCTACCAGGACGTCCCCGTAAAGCGAGAAACACTCAGGGAGTTGGTGGACCTGGGCAGGTTATCGGCTTCGGCGCTCAATCTTCAGCCGCTGAAATATGTGCTCTCGTGTGAACCGAAAAGGAATGCTATGATATTTCCCAACCTGGGTTGGGCGCGTTATCTCAAAGACTGGAGGGGGCCGGAAGAGGGAGAGAGGCCGTCGGCTTATATAATCGTGCTTCTGGACACTGAGATCAGCCAGTCTGCAGGCTGCGACCACGGCATAGCAGCCCAAAGCATTTTGTTGGGAGCTACGGAAAAAGGTTTGGGCGGCTGCATGATAGCTACCGTGAATAAGGAAGAACTGAGCAAATTGCTGAACATCGAGCCGCGTTACGAAATAGTCCTGGTCATCGCGCTGGGCAAACCCAAGGAAACCGTTGTTATTGAAAAAATCGGACCGGATGGAGATGTTAAATACTGGCGGGATGACCAGAGGGTTCACCACGTGCCCAAGCGGGCGCTCGACGATGTTATACTGGGCTAGAGAAAACAGCCGGTGGGTAATGAAAATAAAAAAGTCAGTTTATCCAGTCTTTTTCTTCCTGGTATTGCTTCTCAGTTTATCGAATTTTAGTTGTGGACGCGGTGGCGGCCATCTTCCGGGCCAAACGGGTACAAATATCGCAGTATATGATTACTCGTCGTCTATTTTAAGCGGCGGTCTACAGCGCAGCTATACCGTTCACATTGGCAGTTCCTATGATAAAGCCACCCCGACACTTCTGCTAATTGTCCTTCACGGCGGCGGAGGTACCGGCCAAGGTATGGTCAAACTTACCGGCTTCAACGCTATAGCCGATAGAGAAAGCTTCATAGTCGTTTATCCTGACGGCTTCGAAAAACACTGGAACGACGGCAGAGGAGTACAATGGGAGGCTCAAACTGAAAATGTTGATGACGTTGGCTTCATTTCGGCTCTGATAGACCATCTCTCTGATGAACTGAATATCGATGCCAGCAGGATTTATGTGACGGGTATATCCAACGGCGGGATGATGTCGCACCGGCTGGGCTGCGAATTATCTCAAAAGATAGCAGCCATAGCTCCGGTGGCCAGCAACATACCGGTAAACATGGCGTCGATATGGGCGCCGTCGAGGCCGGTACCGGTTCTGATAATCAACGGCACAGACGACCCTCTAGAGCGCTGGGATGGCGGTGAAATCCGGCTGGGCAGAAATACATTTGGCGTGGTACTGTCTGTGGCAGATACAGTCAAATTTTGGGTTGATAAGGACCAATGTTCCGCGTCACCGACTATTACACAGCTGCCGGATAAAGACCCTTCCGACGGCACTACAGTGCGAAAGGAAGTCTACGGAGGATGTCAGGACGGTGCTGAAGTAGTCCTTTATGCCATAGAAGGCGGCGGACATACCTGGCCAGGCGGACTTCAGTATTTACCGGCGGTGATAATCGGCAAGACCTCTAGAGATTTCGATGCCAGCGAAGTGATATGGCAATTTTTCAAAGAACATCCGATGAATTAACACAGGCGCGCCATTTACTCAAACTCTGTGTCACACTTACTATCCTTTTTCGAACTCGGCCCACACCGCTCCATGGTCGGATGCTGACGCCGTAATGCCGTTATCCTGTACTTCGGGCCAGGCGATGACTTTTCCATCGGAGTATTTTTCAACATCGAAGATACCTCTGAGTTCAACGCCAGCGTTTTTACAGGCCTTCTGAAGCGGTTCCGAGATAAGAATGTAATCAAGCTGCTGATTCTCATCGTAATGGTAGGTCCACCTATCCTCTGGATTTGCGATTTTTAACGCTAGAACATCCTGCAATCCGTCCAGATTTATCAACGGTGACAGTGAGCTACTGTCAGGCGGAGCATTAAAATCCCCAAGTACCACAACCTTGTCTTTCTTGAGATTTAATTTCCGCTCTTCAATTATTATGTCATGTACTTTCTGTACCTGCCTTAATCTTCTTTTATCATTTGTCTCTTTCGAACCTCCTCCCTGACTTTTGAAGTGATTAATGAAGAGGTAAATGATGTCGTCGTCGGCATCCTTGCCTGCCAGATTAATTTTTACTTCAAGACAATCCCTGGAGAAAATCCGTGAACGTCCTCCGTCTTTATCGAACATGTGCGTCTTTATATCGAGTATATTAAAGCGGGAGAGAAGCGAGACGTCGATTCCACGTGGGTCAAAGGCATCGATCAACATAGTATACGGATACTTTTTCTTAATGAGCTGAGAATTAAACTCGTCAAGAGTAGGTTTGCTCTCGACCTCGATAAGGCTCAGGATGTCCGCCCTGACACTGTTAATTACCTTGGCGGTGTTCTTCCGTGTGATTTCAGTGAAATCGTCCGTCTTGAATGTGATGAAGCCGCCCCAATCATCTTTGCCCTTTGCTTTCACACCGATGATTTTATATTTCCTACGCTGAAAAAGCTTATCACGTATTTCATTTATCTGGATGAATTTTTTCAGCCCATTGTACAAGTCAAGAATCTTTTCAGCATTATAGACCTTTTTTTCAAGCTCTGAGCCTAGTTCGTCTACTCTGGCCAGTATTTCGTCTCCCTTTGTTCTATCGTCGAAATTAAAGACCCTGGCGCGGCTAAACAGGTTCTCGGCATTGAACGTAGCGATCTTGTAAGTTTCGGCCATGGCTAATCCTCCTTATCCCGTCCGTATTCTGTATCACTATCCATAATAATACGAGAGGCAGAAATTTTTATTTGTTAACAAACAAAAACCGACCACTCAAGTGGTCGGTTTCACTACTGGCTCCACGACGTCCAAGTAACCTCTTTACGGACGCCGTCTCCTGGCCCCCACTAATCTTTAATCTTCAACTATTTGCCGTTGATGCTCAGACAGGATTATACACCTTTTGTCAGGATTCCTATACTTGACAAAACATATCAGGGATGCCTAAAGTGAGGCCCGGAATAGAATAACTTGTTTGACTACCAGCACTTCAATAATTATTAAGAGATTGTTTGTGCCTTCCGCTAAAATTGCTAGAAACCAAGGATAAGCTAATAGTATGGTAGGCAAGAGAAATATGAAAGTAGCCTCACTCAGCGAACTATACAGCCTGAAGAAAAAACAGATTATTCAAGACTGTAATCTTTGTGGCATCTGCGTGGATGCTTGTCCGGCAATCCCACTTACTACACTTAGTTCAATGCCGGCATCGGACATACAGGCGAAGGTTATTGACCTGCTTAAGGACGGCATTGTGTCTGAAGAGGCTTCGATTAGAGTTGCCAGCTGTATACACTGCGCCACATGTCAGGATTTATGTCCTCAGGACATCAATACGGTGACTCTGCAGGAGTTGCTTCAGTTAGAACTGGTAAACCTGGGGCAGAAACGTAATCCATTAATGGAGATTAAAGTCGGTGACCGCATCTATTATCTATCGGACATCTTGGCCAGCATGCAGATCAAGCCGGAAGAAAAGCGCTGGTTTAGTAGTGTGCCTGATAATCCTCAACAAAAGGATGTCGTGGTCTTCACGGGCTGCGCTCTGGTCATGATGCCCGATAAGATTTTTCTAATCTACGACATTCTGGAGAAACTCAAACTCGATTTTGTGATAGTAGGCGGTGGTGAACTCTGTTGCGGTGCGCGCTATTTGCCTATAAACCTAGATAAAGCCGATACATCTGGCAAGAGCCTACTGCATGCTTTGGGCACGTTCAAGCCTAAGCAGATTATATTCTGCTGTGCCGGGTGTGCTTACTATGTAACTCGTTTAGACAAAGAAATCAGCCCTGCACACTTCAGCTACGACGAAATGTTTCATTTCCTGAGCCAGCACATAACCGAATTGGAATTTACCCGATCTGTTAACAAGACGGTTACATTGCACGATCCTTGTTCTTTTTCCAGGGGACTTGGTGACAATACATCCTTGCGTACGATATTGAAAGCTATCCCCGGACTTAAACTGATAGAGATGAACAAAAATAAGAAACAATCCATTTGCTGTGGCGTGGCAGCCCGCCGCAAGATGCCAGAGATTAGCCAGACAATGGTCAAGCGATGCCTGGAAGAGGCGGATAGGACCGGCGCTGAGGTGATGGTTGACGCCTGTCAGGGCTGTCACCTACAATTCTGTCCGGAAGAACCTAAATACCCGTTTCAAATTGAACATTTACTCACACTCATTGGCGAAGCCATGGGCATCAATTATGAGGATAAGATAAAGAAATTTTATCGGTATGGCGATGCCGATAAGATCATGGCCGAGTCCAGGGAGAACATAGAAGCCAACCCCTACGACCCAGGTTTCGCAGCCTACCTGGCAAAAAGCATGTTTTCGCGGTAACAACCATATAGTAATTAAAGACCTGGGCTTTATATTCAGGTGCGGACTATCATTCTTTCGAAATGTTTAGAAAATCTTTAGATTTTCCTTCAAATATTTAGACTTTGTTTAGGCTTTTTATGTTATTTATATAGGTGTAGAATTCCACGGTTATGGAGGAGGTACGTCAATGAGTATAAAAGTCAGGGTCTACAATAACGGCGACGATGTCTTTGTGGCCTGGAAGCCAAGTGTAGTCACGGAGAATAAACCGACCGGATTCATTCCGAAATGCCGCGGTTTTGCACTGCTTCGCCGGCGCAATGGCGTCGAGGAGGTGGTAAGCACCTGGGTCGGTTTTGAGGGCCAAAAACACCAAGAAGGAGAGCGTCGGGCTTCAACGAATTGGCCGATTCAGAAATTCCAGTGGACCGACTACATGGCCAATCCTGGGGATAATTTGCAATATCGCGTGGTGCCCATGGTCGGTCCGGATAAGGACAATCTGCATGCTGATTCGGATAAAGCCAGTAAGTGGACGGATGAAATTAAGCTCAGCCACGAGGTGACGCCTAAAATTGAGGCTTACTTCAACCGGGGCATAGTAGCTTCTCAATGGGTGTCGCGCCGTTTGGAAACCACCGAAGAGAACCTACAGAGTAAAAAATTACGGACTGTAATCGAAACCCCCGGCGACTCGTTTCGTAATTACCTTGCCGGACCTCTCGGGGAGCGGCTGTTCGAACTGCTGGCCTCCGCCGCCAAGGATAAACGCAACATCTATGCTGCGCTCTATGAGCTCGACGATAAGGAACTTGAAACCGCGCTGAAGAAGTTCGGCAAACGCACCCATCTGGTGCTGGCAAACGGAAGCGTGGACAAAAAAGGCGAGGACCAAAACAGCGAAGCGCGGGGCAAATTGGAGAATATAAACGACGTTAAAGACCGGATGTGCTCTCCACGCGCTCTCGGTCATAACAAGTTCCTCGTCATTTGCGACTCAAAAAACAAGCCGCGCTGGGTGTGGACGGGCAGCCAGAACTGGTCGAAAACCGGGCTGTGCACACAGGCAAATAACTCCGTATTAATTGACGATTTTGGCTTGGCAGAACAATATCTGAATCAATGGACTTTACTCAAAGATGCCCATGATGACACCCCGAATAGCCTGCGGCAGAGCAATAGCGAACCTCGCGACGAAATGGTCAGCCAGACTCCACTTCGCTTATGGTTTACTCCTACCGTCGGCCTCGTTGACCTCATAGAGGCTCGTAAAGTCATCGAAGAAGCCAGACAGGCAATTCTGTTTTTGATGTTCAATCCGGGCCCTAAAGACACGTTGCTCAACGAAATCATAAAGACGGCGCGGGCAGGAAAGGCTGGAAAACGGCTTTACATTCACGGAGTGATCAACCAGGACCCCAGTACAACCGCGAATCCGGTGGAACTGTTCCAGCAGGACAACTCGGATAAAGCCGACTTTGAGGTGGCACTCCCAGCGGCCATCGATGAGCCGACCGAATGGTTCCGCCGGGAGTTGAAGAAGTTGCCGGGCACGTTTGCCATGGTTCATAGCAAGGTGGTGCTGGTCGACCCATTCACCGAGCATCCGGTCCTCCTCACCGGTTCTCACAATTTGGGCCCCAAGGCCAGCGGAATCAACGATGAAAACCTCCTGATTATTAAAAACTGCCCCGGACTTGCTGGCGCTTACGCTACCAACATCATGTCCATCTACAATCAATACCGCTGGCGATTCCGCCGGCATACTCAGACTAAGAGCAAGCGGTGGAATGGCCTTAAGGACAACGATACCTGGCAGAGCGGCTATCTCAAAGAAGGAAGCACAGGGCTGCGTGAGATTAATTTTTGGGTGGGTGAGTAACCGTACGTTTTGAAGCTATATTGAATGCACTGCCGGCTAATATCTAATCCAGCCAGTTTCCTGGATTTCGAATTGGCATCTAACCGGTAAACCGATGCCAGCAAATTCGTCACGGTGCTCAATCATTGCCAACTAATACCGACCTGTCACCTTACAATACAGGAACATCTCGCCTATAAAAGTTCCCCTTCGAAGGTTAGTAAAATTATTGTGGACACGTGTGTTATACTTTAAGACACAAAAAGACGGAAACTAAATATCCATGACGCGTTCCAACCGAATAAATTCCAAAACCAGGAGGTAACAGAATGGACATCGTAGAGAAGAAACAAGGGAATGTGAATGTGTTAACCCTATCAGGCAGGCTGGATGCCTACTCCGCAACTGAGCTGGAAAAGAAGCTGGATTCACTCATCGAGGTTAACCAAACGCGCCTAGTGATAGACCTGGAGAAGCTGGAGTATATAAGCAGTTCTGGCCTCAGGGTCTTCCTGGCGGCGCTCAAGAAAGTAAAAAAACAGCAAGGGGATATGAAGCTAGCCTGCATGAAACCTTTTATCAAGGAAGTATTCGACATCGCTGGATTTAGCCAGCTTTTCAACATATTTGAGACCCAGGAGGCCGCCGTCAGTGCCTTCGGTGAGGCGTAGATAAATATTATTATCTTAGCTAAGCGCTAATAATTGCCTTTACCACCTTTGAGCGTACTCCAAGGAATGTTTGTTAAAATACGAACGACCCTCATGGATAACATGCCAGAAGAACAACAAGTAGCTCGTGTCACACTTGCGGCGAAGGTAGAGTTCCTACCGGCTGTGGCCAGTTTTGTGAGGGAAATTTCCAGCAAGCAGGGTCTGACCGGCAACGATATAGAGCAGCTTGAGCTTGTGACAGAAGAAGCCTGTATGAATGTTATCGAACATGCTTTTGACCCCGGTGAGCAGGGTTATTTTGACGTTGTTATCCTGCGGAGGCCGGGACAGATTGTAGTCGCCGTTGAAGACCAGGGTTTACCTTTCGATTTCAGGAAATTTGAGGCTGAGAAAGAATCAGGGCTCGGTATAATTTTGATGAAAGCCTTCGCCGACGAGATTCATTTTCTCAACCTGGGCCGCCGCGGCAAACGGGTCGAACTCATTAAAAACCTTCCCTATAAAGACGTCGAAGCCTATATTTCTGAAGAGGAAAAGGACAGATCCCTGTCGCTGCCCCCGATACCAAAGGATATCGCTATTGCCATACGCTTGATGAAACCGGATGACTCGGTGGATCTCGCCAGATGCGTTTATCGTTGCTACGGATACACCTATGCCAATGGCGATGTTTATTTCCCGGATAGAATTCGGGAATTTCTGGAAAGCGGCTTGATGATATCTCACGTTGCCTTAACTCCCGACGGCGGGATTATCGGCCATATAGCAATACGCAAGGAAAGCCCCGACGCCAGGATTGGGGAGAGGGGACAGGCGGTGGTCGACCCACGATATAGAGGGCACGGCCTGCTTAATAAGTTAATAAGCAGTTCGGTCGAGAATGCCAAATGTATGGGAATGTACGGGACTTATAGCGAGGCGGTAACCGTTCACACTTACAGTCAGAAGGCAGCCTTTTCGATGGGAGCACGCGAGACAGGCATCCTTCTCGGGTTTACTCCGGCAACCATGCTGTTTAAGAAAATCCAGGAAGGTGACCGACAACAGCGCCAGGCTGCGGTCCTTCTATATACCATGGTTAATGACGAGCCGCGCCGGGAAGTTTATCCGCCGTTTCACCATCAGGCGATTATACGTCGTATATACGAGAGAAATAATTTCAAGCGGAACATTATAAACGCACGCGATGTGGGAAAGTCAGCCGACGTCCCTCCATCATCTCAGGTGGATATCAGTGTGCAGGCTGAAGCCAGCCGCGCCTTCATGCGCATAACTCAGTACGGAGCTGACCTCGAAGAACTGGTAAGATTCCGTTTACGTGAGCTTTGCCTGCGTCGAATCGATTGCATCTATATCGATTTACCTCTGTCTCATCCGGCTACACCGAAGTTTTGCGCTTCTATGGAGATGCTCGGCTTCTTTTTTGCCGGAATCATACCGGAAATGTTTGACGGCGATATACTTCGTCTGCAATATCTTAATAATGTCGAAGTTAACCTCGAAAACGTGCAAATTGCTTTTGATTTCGGGAAAGAGTTGCTCGATTATGTGGCTAAAGCCAGGGGATGAAAAGGTTATACGCTAGGTTTATACGGATATGTCAGTAGCTGATACATTGATAGATCTGATTAAGACAGCATGCGTGGTTGTTGCCTTTGCCTACGTGGTGACCCGCACCGGATTCTTTGCTGAGATATTAGATAAAAAGTTAACAGTTAAGAATCAGGTTTACCTGGTTTTGCTTTTCGGCGCGCTGTCTATATTCGGCACGTACGGCGGATTGCTGCTGCCTTCGGGCGCCATAGCCAATATAAGAGACCTGGGCCCCATGGTTGCCGGGCTTGTCGCTGGGCCGCTGGTTGGATTCAGCGCCGGTTTAATAGGCGGCGTACATCGTTATTTCCTCGGTGGCTTTGTTTGCATTCCTTGTTCTTTGAGCACCGTTATAGCGGGCTTGTTAGGTGGCGCTATTTATCAACTAAATAAAAAAAAGTTCGTTGCAGTTTGGCAGGCAGTACTTTTTGCTATCTTCATGGAATTACTGCATATGGGATTGACGCTGTTGCTGGCCAAACCGTATGAGCAAGCGCTGGGAGTGGTCAAAGAGGTAATTCTGCCGATGACGGGCGCCAATGCAGTGGGTATGGCTATTTTCGCCTTCATAATACGCAACCTGATAAATGAAAGAAAGACGGCGGCGGAAAAGGAAACCTATCGACGTGAACTGGAGAGAACCGAGTATGAGATGGAGACCGCCAGGGGAATTCAGCAAAGCTTTTTGCCCGAGTCACCACCCCTGATAGACAGGTTTGAACTAGCTGCTTTGAACCTGCCGGCGAAACAGGTGGGAGGAGACTTCTATGACTTCATACCGGTATCGAAAGACAAATGGGGGATAATAATCGCCGATGTATCAGGCAAAGGCGTGCCGGCAGCTTTGTTTATGGCGCTGTCTAAAACCCTAGTAAGGGCCAATGTCTCTGACAATACCACTGCGGCTCAAGCCATACAGAAGGCAAATCACCTGATTTCACAGGAAGCCAAAATGGGCATGTTCGTGACGCTGTTTTATGCCGTGCTTGACCCAGAGAAAAGGAAGCTGCAATATGTCAATGCCGGTCATAATCCGCCCTTTATTGTTAAAAGGAATTCGGGAGATGTTATCCTGTTACGGGCTGGCGGTATTGCCATGGGCGTTATGGATGATGTTACTTTGGAGGAGAAAGAGATTATACTGGACAGCAATGATATATTGGTCTTCTACACCGATGGCATTACCGAGGCTATCAATGAAGAGAAAGAACAATTTGGTGAGAAAAGGCTTATAGAAACCATAAC
>Ga0153916_10000063_pt1 | contig 59224 bp, 58 predicted proteins | sample Opewatmetagenome_FD_109642 | JGI IMG/M metagenome (GOLD analysis project Ga0153916, IMG submission 109642) | Freshwater wetland microbial communities from Ohio, USA - Open water 3 Core 3 Depth 4 metaG | ecosystem: Environmental > Aquatic > Freshwater > Wetlands | place: USA: Ohio, Lake Erie...
CGGCTATGGAGTATGGCATCCACTGCCTGGCCGACATCGGGGTGAACGGTGACTTTATCTCGTTCCAGCATTTCGACGACGATATCGAAGGTAGGCGGCGCCTTGCGTTCCAGGACTGATTTCTGGGTGTGCCGGCGGCGCGCCTCCTCATCTCCCAGGGTAACCGTCTGAATACCGCCGATGAGGTCGGACAAAGTGGGGTTCATCATCAAGTTCTCCAGGGTGTTGCCGTGGGCGGTGCCGATGAGTTGGACGCCGCGCTCGGCGATAGTTCGGGCGGCCTCTGCTTCCAGGCTGGTGCCTATCTCATCGATGATAATGACCTCGGGCATGTGGTTCTCTACGGCTTCAATCATAACGGCGTGCTGCATAGTTGGCGTCTGTACCTGCATCCGTCGGGCATGGCCGATAGCGGGGTGTGGTATGTCGCCATCGCCGGCTATCTCGTTGGAGGTATCGACGACAATAACACGTTTTTTAAAATCGTCAGCCAGTACCCGTGCCACCTCGCGAAGCATGGTAGTCTTACCGATACCCGGCCGGCCGAGCAGCAGCACGCTTTTGCCCGTCTCAACCAGGTCCTGGATAATTTTCACGGTGCCGAAAATGGCCCGGCCCACGCGAAGAGTCAGGCCTACGATTCGCCCCTCGCGGTTGCGCATGGCCGAAATGCGGTGCAGTGTGCGCTCGATGCCGGCGCGGTTATCGCCGCTGAAGCAGCCGATGCGGGAGACCACATGTTGTATATAGGCGTCGGTAACCTCGATGTGGCTCAGCACCACTTCCTGATGAGGATAGCGGGCCTCCGGTGGACGTCCCAGGTCTAAAACTATTTCCAGTAGTTTGCTGTTATCCGATTGCTCCAGAAGCGCCTGGCGGATAGGTAGCGGCAGAACGCCGAGCAGTGCATCTAAATCATCGGCAACTATTTTTTGCAATTACCATCTCCGGCAACGATGTCGAGGAAGTACTTATGCAGCCTTAAGTCGTCGGTCAGTTCCGGGTGGAAGGCACAGCCCAGCAGCTTGCCTTGCCTCACCGCCACGGGCTTGCCATTTAGTTGACATAAGACCTCTACATCAGGATCGACTTTTTCGATTATAGGTGCCCGGATAAAGATGCCGTGGAAAGAGCCGTTGTGCAGGGCGGGTATTTTCAGGTCAGCTTCGAAGCTATCCACCTGCCTGCCAAAGGCATTGCGCTTTACCTCAATATCCATGACGCTTATGGATTCCGTCTGTAAGTTAGGCACCTTCTTAGCCAGAAGTATCAGGCCGGCGCAGGTGCCTAAAATAGGGAAGCCTTTTTTAGCCAGCCGGCGTATGGGCTCCAGCAGCCCGTAGTCAGAGAGCAGCTTGCTGATGGTGGTGCTTTCTCCTCCGGGAATAATTAAGGCGTCGAGCCCATCTAGCTCTGAAGGAAGGCGAATAGGTACGGTTTCGGTGCCCAAAGCGGACAGCATCTGTATATGTTCAGTCACGGCCCCTTGTAGAGCCAGGACACCAATTTTCACGCTACCAGCCTCTGGTGGCCAATAATTGTTCCGGCGGGATGGTCTTTATATCTACACCGGGCATGGCTATGCCCAGCGATTTAGAGACCTCAGCGATAATCGCCGGGTCCTGGTAATGGGTGGTGGCTTTAACGACGGCTTTAGCCCTGGTGGCCGGGTCGCTGGACTTGAAGATACCGGAGCCCACGAAGACGCCCTCGGCGCCGAGCTGCATCATGAGCGCAGCATCAGCCGGGGTGGCTACGCCGCCGGCAGCGAAATTGACCACCGGTAATTTACCCGTTTTGTGTATTTCAAGCACTAGCTCCAGAGGTGCACCCAGGTTTTTGGCCTCGGTGGTAAGCTCATCGACAGATAGTGCCTGCAGCCGTCGGATGCCGTCCTGGACCGCCCGCATGTGCCTGACGGCTTCTACGATGTTGCCGGTACCGGCTTCGCCCTTGGTACGGATCATGGCAGCACCCTCGGCGATGCGGCGTAGGGCTTCACCTAAATCACGGCAGCCGCAAACGAAAGGTACTTTGAAATCATGTTTCCAGATGTGATGGCTTTCGTCGGCCGGCGTCAATACCTCCGATTCGTCGATATAGTCTACTCCCAGCGATTCCAGAACCTGGGCCTCGACGAAATGACCGATGCGGCATTTAGCCATCACCGGGATGCTAACCGCTTCCATAATAGCGGTGATTATAGTCGGGTCGGCCATACGTGCCACACCGCCGGCTGCCCTGATATCAGCTGGCACCCGCTCCAAGGCCATGACGGCACAGGCGCCGGCATCTTCGGCTATCTTGGCATGCTGGGGCGTGACCACGTCCATGATGACGCCGCCCTTCAGCATCTGGGCTAAGCCGCTTTTAACTTTCCAGGTTCCCGTATCCATTTTGCTCATTTATGTAAGTTTGAAAATATTTTACACTTATTAAGAACTTGGTAGCAAATGAGATCAGTTGCTTTTTATGGCTCGTAGACCCCAGAATTATTATTAAACTCCTCTGTAGTAATATACAAGCAATCTACAGACAACAATTATCCAGAATATTATTGCGCCCATACAAAAAGCTACGGCATCGTTAAGTCGCTGTCTACGTGTTTTATTTGCTGCCATGTGTGGTTATCTATTTCTTACATATGAATTATAACATCTATTGATGCTAAAGCGAATTTTTTAGTATTGTGTTTTAGTTCTGAGCAACATATAATTTAAACAACTTAAGCAACGGAGAAGCCATGCAACAGATATTTACGTGTCCCAGATGCGGTACTTCGAACTACTGGGGGCAGCCGTACTGTGTGGGGTGCGGTTCGCCTTTGACCTCATCTTGTCCACATTGCGGCGCTTACATGCTCTCGTCATCCGGATTTTGCACCAGCTGCGGCGCGCAACTGGGACAGATGGGACAAATGGGACAAAGGAGTGCACAGCCGGCAAAGCCACCGAAGCCAATGTCAGGTTGGGCAAAATTCGGGACGGTGCTGTTTGTGCTGGGAGTGCTTTGTATCGTTGCCGGCCCTGTATTTATCATGCTCAGGCCGGAGGCGGAACAATCTACCTCGACGCTTATTAAAACTATTGCAGCCGGCGGCGTGGGCCTTATAATCGGCTTGCCTCTAATGTTCAAAGGCTAAAATCGATTTAGCCTATGGAATTCCTCAACCAACTGAGTTTCTGGCTGCTTTGTGACCTCGTTAATATAATGCTGTGGTTGCCGCCTGCGTATATGAATTAAGGCTGAGTAGAGTGTCTAGCTGCGATGTCTCTGTGGTGCTCGGCCTTAGCCTGAGTTAACAGCAGCGGGACAATGTGAACAATCCCGGCATCGGCAATAAGTGTTGAAGAGATGAATCAGCCCCTGCTGCTGGCATGCTGAAAGGCGTATGCTGGTACTGATACTAAGCTGCTGCTGCATGTACCGGATAAGCTCATTATCTCCTCTCCCGGGATAATGGCGGTAAATCTCAACAGCTTTCTTCTTGAGTCTAGTATCGGAGTCTAGTTCAGCCCAGGCGGCAGTGAAGGGAAGTACGGTGTTTATGACGATGGCTGATGCCTTTTCATGGCCGATAAGGGATGAAGCTCTTCCGGTAGGGACGCCGAAATCGAAGTGGTTTTGCCAATAGCCACAGCCGGTTACAGTGAAACCGTTTTCCAACCAGCCGGGTTCAGCCCCGGCCGGCGCTTTCTTCATCAGCCTTAGAACACCTCGGAGCAGCTTTGGTTTATGATAACGGCTGATGAGACAGCTCAGGGCAATAAGGCGGCGGGTGGGGAAGTTATCCGGACGCACCCGGAAAAAACACCAGTCTGATTCTTTCATGGTCTCGGTTATGCCGGCAGACCACCATATCTTTTCTAACCTGATTGCTTCCCTGCCTTTAACCGATTTATGTCTTTGGGAAGGCAATAAGCCGGCATGTCCCAGAAGCAGCGCCTGATGATAAAAATCTACGTTAGGCTTACCGTTCTTTATCAGCATGCTTATTGGTAATCTTTGGGCCAGTTCTTGGCACGGCCACGCGTTTTGCGCATAACCCAGGGCTCTGGCTATGCCGCGGTAAATCACCTGCCCGGCAGTTTCCTGGTTCAATGCTTGGCGAAACAAAGCGCTCTTGGCCTTGAACCTTTTCATTCCGACGTCGGTGAGAATTTTATTCAGATTGAAAGCGTTCAAATAGCTGCCGGAGGCGGGACATGAGCTTGGGGCATTAGACGGCAGATTGGCCAGCTCTTCAAGAGGGTTAGTGATAAACGCGCTGAGGTAGACGGTAGGGATAATCTTGCCATTCTGGAGTAGGGTAGGGGTCTGGCTGTCCCGCTGCCAGACAACGTGCAAGGCAATGTCGTTGTATTTTGGGTTCTGTTGGTGACCGTGGCTCTGCCACTGGCTGGATTTGACATGGACCTCGACGTCGCCGCTTATTAGGCTGCCATTCTGGGCAAAGACGGCATCTTTGAAATCACAGCCGCCGGTATGGCTAACCCTGCCCGGGAAAATTATATGAAGCCACTGGCCGGTATCAGCCACCAGATACTTTACCAGGTGGCTTTGCCACAAACGTGAGATAAGCCTTTCTGTAAGCTTCATATAGTATTTTACACGATTACGGGTACAAATATGTCGAAATATAATTCGTTAATGTATATGTGCTTTTCAATCGACTGCCTATTTATCAGTGACCGGCTTATATTTAAAGCCGGAGCGCTCGGCGACCAGGGTGAGCAGGGTGGCTGAAGTTCCACGCGGCTGGTACATTCCAGTCTCCCACTCGCTTATGGTCTGCTGGCGGGTACCCAGCTCCTCGGCCAGCTTAGCTTGTGTTAGCCTCATGTGTCGTCTCAGTGCCCGGACACCTTGTCCGTCCCATTTGATTCGCTGACTTTTCTGAACCATTACAGTATAATTTTACACGGTACAAGGTAGTGTATCAAATTGAATTTCGAGACTATTGACTTATGCTAGAGCGCTATGGTATCCTAGAATCATGGCAAAAAAAGAGCACGACTTTTCAATCCGCGCCCTTCGAGTAGTCGAACAGGCCACCAAAGATAGCGAGACTATCGAAGTAGAATCTATCCAAATCGAAGGCAAAAACCCCAATGCCGTTGCACTTGGCAGATTGGGCGGACTTAAAGGCGGCAAGGCCAGGTTCGCTAAGTTGACGCCGGGGCAACGCAAAGAGATTGCCCAAAAAGCCGCTAGGGCGCGCTGGGCCAAGAAATAGGTTTACCAATCCCATTCAACTCTATATCGCTGCCCTGGTTTAAGTTTTGCACCTTCCCAAATGGCTACATTGCCATCAGTACTAATAATGGGGACACCCAATTCACATCTTTCGGCTCCTATTCCTCGATAAGCCTTGGCATTTCTTGGTGGCCTACTTTTAGGAAAATGAATCTCAATTTTTGCTTTAGTTGTAAAGAAATCTGGTACGTGCCCAGTAAAATTATGGGCTTCCTTATAACTGTCAATTAGATCAAATGTTAGGTGGGAACTTAGTATTTCCCCCCTGTGTGCCTCCCTTGCAAATCTTTCATGAACAATGAATTCCTGCGCTTCTGTCGTTATATCTGATACGGGCACGGGGTTAGAACCAAAACGAAAATTCTTAATCTGCCCATCAGACCTAATATTTCTATGTATGAATTCGGTTAACCCGCCATGATTTGCCCTAATCTTATTTATCATTGTTATTTGGGCAGTTCTACCACTACGTGTCTTTATTTTTAATATTTTGTGATATTCAATTATAGACCACGGCGGGCGAGAACTATACCATTTAAAAATAATTACGAATGCGATAATGGCAAGACCTAAAATTAGTCCTAGAATCGCAGTGGCTCTATATGGAGAACAAAATAGGGCAATAATAGAGGGAAGGGCTAAAATAATTCCGAGAATTGATAATAGATTTGCTGTTAACCCAGACATTCTCCGCCCCTTGCAGAGACCGGGTTATCTATAACATTTGCTAATTTCCGGTAACGTCACCCTTGCACATGCTGTAAACTCCCAGTAAGTATATTATACCCCATTTGTCAAGCCCTCTCCCCCAACATCATAAAGGCCAAAATTTTTCTCCGAATAGCCCCAAAACCTATTGACAAAGATATGCTAAAGCGGTATAGTATATTTAGTCAAATAGGAGATGGGAAGATGAATAAACTAAGTCCAGAACGCAAGGCCGAAGTCCTAAAAGTCCTGTGTGAAGGCAACTCAATCCGAAGTACGGCCCGGATAACCGATACGGCTATAAACACAGTCGTCACTATACTAAAACAGGCTGGGGCCGCGTGTCTTGAATATCAAGACAAGTGTTTACGAAACCTTGCCACGCAACGAATAGAGTGTGATGAAATATGGTCATTCTGCTATGCCAAAGAAAAGAATCTTCCGAAGCAAAAGAAAGGCCGATTCGGTTTCGGTGATATATGGACTTTCGTTGCGCTTGACGCTGATTCTAAACTCGTTGTTAGCTGGCTAGTTGGTCTGCGTGAACCCTGGTATGCTTACGAGTTTGTTAAGGATATTAAAGAACGAGTTAGGAATAGGATTCAACTAACCACTGACGGTCACCACATGTATTTCAAGGCCATAGATGATACCTTCGGGCGTGATATAGACTTCGCACAGATTATTAAATACTACAGTGCATCATATGACGCTAACGGGCATTACATTCCGCCCGTATGTACTCATGTAAAGACTAAACAAGTATCAGGCAATCCCGATATGACTAAGGTATCTACAAGTTACGTTGAAAGACAGAATCTAACAATGAGAATGAACATGAGGCGGTTTACCAGATTAACCAATGCGTTCTCAAAAAAACTCGAGAACCATATGCTCTCGTTGAGCCTTTATTTCATGCACTACAACTTCGTAAAGACGCATAAAACCCTAGCTAATCCTTATCCTAGAACCCCGGCAATGGCAGCGAGAATCAGTGAACATATTTGGAGCTTTGGGGAAATCGTGAGACTACTTGATTAAGGCTTCCTGTTCGCGTCTTCTCAATCCCTCAAAGCAGTTGCGTACTTCGTCTGTCGATTCCCTTATAGTCTTTGGTTCCTTGCCGAAAGTATATTTATTTCTACATTTAGGACAAACTAAGCGGTAATAGTATTCAGAATCCGAAATTGTGTCATCGGAGCTTGTATTTTCAAGTTTACCGCGCCGTTCCCTGCAAAGCGGCGTATAATCCTTGGGGCATAAGGGACCACCAACTACGATGTGGCCCCAGCTATGTCTACCCATATCCTCCCAAAGGACATTATCATATTCTAGGCGACTCGGCTTTTTGCGGACTGGCTCGTTACTGGATCTGGCTTTTGCCAATTGGAACTCCAATTTAGGCAAATATAAGGCCGTAGCGAACATAGCCCCTATTAATATGGCGAGAATACCTATATCCCTAATCATTGATGAGATATTAATCAATTTGCCTAAACCTATGAAACCCGTCTCAAAAACAATCGCAAGGATACTGCCATTCACCCAAAACTTCCACGATAAGAGTTCCCGCCCAAATGGGGATTTGCCAGATTTAGTGTCCATCGGTAGTATTCTACTCCGTATATGTATTTTTTACACGTATACGGGGCATGTATCAATTTGAGGGGTTTTTGATTGTGTTTAGCTTCACCGTTCAAATTGATACACTACCCGGTACAAGGTAAATAATCAAGAACCTTTACCATTTTTATCAGGATATGGAACTAAACCTCTTTACAAATAAAAAAGGTTATGCTATTATAATTAGCACTCTCAGTCCAAGAGTGCTAATATTTTAAGAGGAGGTAACTATGGCAGTAAAACTTGACCCCTTGGGAGACAGAGTCGTGGTCAGGCCAAGCACCAAGGAGGAGGTGACGAAGGGAGGTATCGTCATACCGGACACGGCAAAAGAGAAGCCGCAGGAAGGCGAGGTCTTGGCGGTAGGTCCCGGCAAAATGACCGAAGAAGGGAAGCGTATTCCCCTGGATGTAAAGGTCGGAGATATCGTTATCTACGCCAAGTACGGCGGCACCGAGATAAAGGAGGGAGATGAGGAGCTTATTATCCTGAGGGAAAGCGATATATTAGCCAAGAAGAAAAAGTAGAAAAATCTACAAAATATAAAACAGGAGGATTTTAGCAGATGGCAAAACAAATTCTTTACGGTGAAGAGGCAAGGAGAGCTTTAAAGGCGGGCATTGATGCGCTGGCTAATGCCGTTAAGGTAACCCTGGGACCGCGGGGTCGTCCCGTAGCCCTGGATAGAAAGTTCGGCGCGCCTAACGTTATCAACGACGGCGTTTCCATAGCCAAGGATATAGAGCTGCCAGACCCCTTCGAGAATATGGGGGCGCAGCTGGTAAAGGAAGCAGCTATAAAGACCAATGACAAGTGCGGTGACGGTACCACCACCGCCACAGTGCTGGCTCAGGCAATCGTTAATGGCGGCTTCAAGAATATCGCTGCCGGAGCCGACGCCATGTCTCTTAAACGCGGCGTGGAAAAAGGTGTAGCTGCCGTGGTTGCCGAATTGAAAAAAATGTCTACGCCGGTAACCACCAAAGAGCAGGTGGCTCAAGTAGCCACCATATCTGCAGCCGATGCCGAGGTCGGCAGTCTCATCGCTGAGGTCATGGAGAAAGTAGGTAAGGACGGCGTCATTACCGTTGAAGAGTCGAAGGGGTTGCTCTTCGAAACCGAATATGTTGAAGGTATGGAATTCGACCGCGGCTATATTAGCCCTTATTTCATTACCAATCCCGAGTTGATGAAAACCGAGCTTGAAGACCCGTATATACTTATTACCGACAAGAAAATCTCAGCCATAGCCGATCTACTTCCCATACTGGAGAAGATACTTCAAGTTTCTAAAAATTTTGTGGTTATCGCTGAGGACGTTGAAGGCGAAGCCCTGGCCACGCTGGTAGTCAATAAACTCAGGGGCACCCTCAACTGCCTGGCGGTAAAGGCCCCGGGCTTTGGCGACAGACGAAAGGCTATGCTTGAAGACATCGCCATACTGACCGGCGGCAAGGTGATCTCCGAAGAGATCGGACGAAAACTGGATTCAACTACCGTTGCCGACCTCGGTCGGGCGCGCAAGATAGTAGCCGACAAGGACAACACCACCATCGTTGAAGGCAAGGGCTCGGAAGCTGATATACAGGCCCGTATCAAACAGATAAAAGCGCAGATTGACGAGACCACCTCTGACTATGATAAGGAGAAGCTTCAGGAAAGGCTGGCTAAGCTGGCCGGTGGTGTGGCGGTGATAAAAGTCGGAGCCGCCACTGAAGTTGAATTGAAGGAGAAAAAGCATCGCGTAGAGGATGCTCTTTCAGCTACCAGGGCCGCCGTAGAAGAAGGTATTCTGCCCGGAGGCGGAGTGGCGCTGATTAACGCTACACCGGCGCTGGACAAGATTAAGGCGGAAGGCGATGAAGCCACCGGCGTAGCCATTTTGAAGCAGGCTCTGGAGGAGCCGCTGCGCTGGATCGCCATAAATGCCGGCGAGGAAGGTTCAGTAGTGGTTGACAAGGTCAAGCGCAGTAAGAAAGGGACTGGATTCGATGCGCTGAAGGATGAGTACGGCGACATGGTAACTAAGGGCATTATCGACCCGCTCAAGGTTACCAGGACTGGACTTGAGAATGCTTCCAGTATCGCCAGCATGATTCTGACCACGGAAGCGCTGGTGACCGATATACCGGAGAAGGAAAAAACTCCTCCGATGCCATCCATGCCCGAGTACTAGAATTAAACAATTTTTATAAAGAGCCGCCTCCCTTAGGGCGGCTCTTTATTATTTCAGCAATCTCAGAGTATAAGCAACCTGGCTAAAGGTTCCTCTTTTTTAACCGGCCCCACCACCGCCAGGTTCAGTTTTTCGCCGGTGAAAAGCTCCGCTGCCACGCGTTTGAGGTCATCGATAGTAACGGCTTCCACCAGTGCTATTACCTCATCTGGCGTAAGTATACGATTGGTCAGCAGTTCCTGGGCTCCCAACCAGCCGGCAACGTTTCGGCTGCTTTCCAGGCTCAGCAATAACCGCCCCTTGGCTATTTCTCTGGCCTTCTTGAGTTCGCTATCTGAAATCTGCTCTTTAATCTTGGAAAGCTGGTCGATAATAGCTTTTATTGCCTTGTCGACCCGGCTAGAGTCAACGCCAGCAGAGATGACCACTGCTCCAGAATCAGAAAAGTGGTCGGAGTAGCTGTGAATGTCATAGGCGAGCCCTTGGTGCTCCCTGATCTCGGTGAAAAGACGGCTGCTCATGCCCTCACCCAGTATGGTGCTCAATAGGTCTATGGCAAAGCGGTCAGGATGAAAATAAGAAAATCCGGGCACCGCCAGACAAAGCTGAACCTGCTCGGTTTCCCGGAACTCGATTTTCAACCGGAGGGCTTCTTGGTTAACTGTGTTGGGCAGGTTCGACGGTGCTTGATCAGGTTTCCATCCAGCGAGAGCCTCGGCGACGGCTGCCTGTACTTCCTTATGTTTTATGTCTCCGGCGATGCTAATCACGGTATTGTTCGGCAGATAGGCGTTGGAAAAGAAGTCAATTATTTTTTGGCGATTCAGAGCGTTTAAGGTTTCCCTGCTTCCGGCAATATCCCGTCCCAGCGGATGTCCCAGCCACAGGACCTCATCTATCAACATGGCCACCCGCTGTCTCGGTGAATCGAGGCTCATATTTATTTCCTCAATGATTACCTGGCGCTCGCGGTCTACATCTTCAGCTGCGAAGCGTGAACTGCGTAGCAGGTCGACGAGCACGTCCAGCGCTAAATGAAAATGCTCGCTGGTTACCCGCGCCCAGTATGTGGTCAGTTCCTTATCGGTGCCGCCGTTGAGCATGCCGCCGACGCTTTCGATAGCTTCGCTTATTTCTTTAGCCGTACGACGTTTGTCGGTACCTTTAAAACAAAGATGCTCGATGAAGTGAGAAATGCCGGCAATGGAATCGGTTTCGTAGCGAGAGCCAACGCCCAGAAAAAAGACGATGGAGACAGAACGGGTGTGGGGCATTTCGCTGGTAAGTAGGCGTAGGCCATTATCCGAGGTAAATTTTTCATACATGATAATAGAATTTTACCCGCCGCTATCATCCGTAGTCAATTTTGGTCCCGGCAGTTACTAATAAAAGTTGATTTCGTATTTATCCGCTGTTATACTTATTTTTCGTCTATCGGCAATAAGGAGGTAAGAATAGAATGAGAATGTCAACTGCCCGGGTTACCTTTATGGATGCGGCAATTTCCAGAACAGGTCTTATCTGGGATACCATTCTGATAGTTGGCTTCGCCTGCTTAACTGCCGCCTTTGCCCAGATAAGTTTCTGGATCGGGCCGGTGCCGATTACAGGGCAGACATTTGCTGTTCTTTTGACCGGTGCTCTTTTAGGCAGCCGGCGCGGTGCCTTGAGCCAGCTCACTTATCTGGCTGTCGGCGCTACCGGTATACCATACTGGTTTGCGCTTGGCGGACCTCCCGGCATAGCTCGTCTTATTGGTCCTACAGGCGGCTATCTGATTGGCTTTGTGGCCGTGGCTTTCGTTGTTGGCTGGTTGGCGGAAAAAGGTTGGGACAGGCGGCTATGGACGGCAGCTCTGGCCATGCTGGTTGGAGAAGCCGTGCTTTACATTTTCGGCCTGTTGTGGCTGGCGTATTTTGTTCCTGTAGAAAAATTACTGCAGGTCGGTCTCTTCCCGTTTGTCATCGGTGATTTGATAAAGTTGGCTGTTGCCGCCTTAATATTGCCTTCGGCATGGCTGGTATTGCGGCGATTTAGAAATTGAAAGGTACGCTTCTGCTAACGAATTCTTATTGAGGGCATCTCTATGGATATCACTTGGCTAGGTTATTCATGTTTTCGGATCAAGGGTAAGGAGGTTACGGTAATCACCGACCCGTACCCTCCCGGACTGGGTTATTCTCTGGGGCGGCCCCAGGCTGACATAGTTACTGTAAGCCATTCTCATCCCGAACATTCCTACACGCAAGGAATCAGCGGCGGGACCAAAGTGATTAAAGGGCCCGGCGAATACGAGTTAAAAGGGACATTCATTACCGGCATTGCCACCTGGCATGATGCCAACGAGGGTCAAAAGCTGGGTAAAAACACGGTTTATCTCTTGGAATTAGACAGCCTTATCTTATGCCATTTGGGTGACCTCGGCCATCAGCTATCATCCGAGCTTATAGAGGAGTTAGGAGACATAGACGTGCTGTTTCTACCTGTGGGCGGCGTATCTACCATAGGCGGTGCCACGGCTGCCGAGATAGTGAGACGGTTGACGCCTAAAGTAGCTATTCCCATGCATTACAAAACATCGACCTTGAAAAAAGACCTTGAGCCATTGGACAAGTTTTTGAAGGAGATGGGAATAAAGGAAAGTGTCTCGCAACCCAAGCTTGCCGTCAGCCGGTCCAACGTACCGGTCAGTACCCAGGTTATTATTTTAGATTATACAAGGTAACCCCGCTGCCATTATTTTTGTCTTGATCAACTTATTTTCAGGCAGCATCCAATCTTTTTTTGACATGATTGCTAGTTCTCTCGTAGAATTAGCCCGGTCATGACGTTAGCCAAGACGCTCTACGATTTGCAGCAAATCGACCTTAACATTCAAAAAGAACAAGAAACCTTAGATGATATAAACCGCCAGCTAGGTGAGAGCGAGGCTTTGATGCAGGCCAAGGCCGAGCTTGTTGCTAACAAAAAGCAGCTGACTGATTCCGAAAAGCAGCAGCGTGATTCGGAGTACGAGATTGAAGACCTGCGCGGCAGCACCAAGAAGTTAAATGATAAGCTATATGGTGGCAAGGAGAAGAATCCTAAGGAGCTGGTCAGCCTCGAAAAAGAGCTCGATATTTTCAAGGCTAAGTTGAGACAGAAAGAAGACGACCTTCTTGACCTGATGGCTGAAATAGAGTCGATACAGGACAAGATAAAGATAAATCACGAACGACTTGGTAAACTGGAAGAGGAGTGGCAGCGGGAACAGAGAGACCTGGCTCAAAGACAAGCCAAGGTAAAAGGTCGCCTTTCGGAGTTGAGCCGAACGCGGCAGGGGCTAACTTCAGATATCGCCAGACAGACTCTGGAGCTTTATGAGGGGATAAGGTCGAGGAAGGGACAGGCGGTAGTGAAAATTGAGCAGGGCAGATGCCAGGGGTGCCGACTTAACCTGGCGGTTAACGAGCTGCAGCGAGCCAGAGCCGGTGATTTAATCCAGTGCAGTAGTTGCGGCAGAATACTTTGTTTAGGCTAGTAATGGCTTCGGTTACAGATACATGTAAGCAGCCCTGACTATTTGCGGTGTACTAATATCGTTTAAAATGCATTTAAAGATATATGCTGACGGTGCTTCTTGGGGCAATCCCGGGCCAGCTGCCATAGGCGCCATAATCAAGGACGATAAGCAGAAGGTATTGGCCAAGGTCTCACAATTTATCGGAGACGCCACCAACAATCAAGCGGAATATCAATCTGTCATCGCTGCCTTGAAGAAAGCTGTCGGATTTAAAGCAGACCTGGCTACGCTGTATGTAGATTCGGAACTGGTGGCTAAACAGTTGACCGGAAGCTATAAGGTGAGAAACCTTTTTCTGTTTCCGCTGTATAAAGAAGCCGTTGAGCTATGTAAAATATTTTCCAGACTGTCCATTGTTCGTGTCGGGCATGACGGCAATCATGAAGCACATGACTTGGCCAAAGAGGCACTGAAGAAGTTCGCCAGCCAAAAACATTAAATTTGACGGCGTTTTGGCCAGGGTGTAAATTGAGTATCGGGCTAAGTAAATCGGGTGACCGCTCTGGTTCTTAGGAATCAGGGAGGAAAGTCCGAACTCCACCGGGCAGGGTGCTGGGTAACGCCCAGGAGGGGTGACCCTACGGATAGTGCCACAGAAACATACCGTCCTTCCCCGGAAGGATAAGGGTGAAATGGTGAGGTAAGAGCTCACCAGCGGCCAGGTGACTGGCCGGCTGGGCAAACCCCACCCGGAGCAAGACCAAATAGAGGGTTTACAAGGACGCCCGGCCTTACCCCGGGTTGGTCGCTTGACCCTGATGGTAACATCAGGGCTAGATGGATGGTCACCGCTCCGATTTTCTCGGAGTACAGAACTCGGCTTATAGATTTACTTAGCCCATTTTTTGTAATAATTTGCTCCCAAATTTGACGTAAAAAGCTAAACTTTTCACAGGCTTTTGGCGTTATTTTTTATATCCGCCATGAATTCTTTAGCCCCTGAACTTCGGGATTTTATTTTGTTTTGCGTCGACAGGCGCGGCGCTGGCTGGCCTCTTCTTTACGACGAGATGGCACTGGTCGCTGGACAGCGCCTGTTTAAGGGGTTAGGCCGCGCCGAACTGGAGCAATTGGGGCTTTCTTTGTCACTGGACCACCTGGACAGGACGCTTGAGCTGGTGAGACGGGTAGTGGCCCAAGTCCATCAATCCTAAATTTTTTATTTCTGCTATAAACTGCTAAAATACCCGCCGTATTTCTTTTTCATGTCCATATATGGACGGAGGTAAGTTATGCATGTAAAAAGAGCTGTCCACGTGTCTGTGGTATTGGCAATTCTGATTTTCATTCTACCGATAATTGGTATCGGCTGCACCTTCGTTAATGAGAAGATCGTCCCCGGCATAAACTCTTTCGTACTAAGTCAACCGACTAAACTTGTTAATGTTAAACTGCCTGCTGAATTTAAGGTTCTGAGTGAAGCCTGGCGAGCGATAAACGCCCAATACGTAGATAAGGACAAGCTGGACCCCAAAAAGCTGAGTGAAGGCGCCGTCAGGGGCATGATGGAGTCGCTCGACCCGTTTAGCTCTTATGCTAACCCTGAAATCCACAAATTAGAGATGACAGGTTTCGAGGGCAAGTTTGAAGGCATCGGGGCTGTTATTAGTATGAAAGACGGGGTACTGACAGTGGTGTCACCTGTTGCTGATTCCCCCGCTGAAAAGGCGGGCATCAAGCCGGGCGATAGGATATTGAAGATTGATGATCAGTTCACTTCCGGACTGAGCCTGGTTGAAGCCACATTTAAAATCAGGGGACCGAAAGGAACGTCGGTGAAGCTTCTGGTACTTCATGAGGGTGAAGACCAACCGGTAGAGGTTCAGATAGTGCGTGCTGAAATAACGACGACAAGCGTTTCCTTAGAAATGCGCGATGACATTGCTTATATAAAGATTACTCAATTCTTGAAATCTACCGGCGATGAGTTGCAGACTGCTTTGGAGGAGGCTATCGGTAAAGGGGCCAAAGGCGTTGTCCTTGACCTTCGCAATAATCCGGGCGGGCTGCTGAATGCCTCTGCTGATGTCACCAGTCAGTTTCTAGCCATGGGCCTGGTGGCAAAGGTAGTGGATAATCAGGGGAATGAAGGTGCAGTGTCGGTGAAGGCAGGAGGTATAGGTACTCATTTACCAATGGTCGTGCTGGTAAATAACGGCAGCGCCAGTGCCAGTGAGATAGTAGCCGGTGCCCTTCAGGATTACGGCCGGGCTAAACTGATTGGCAGTCAGACCTTTGGCAAGGGCAGCGTTCAGATTATCCATGAACTCAGCGACGGTTCAGCCTTGCATATAACCGCCTACAAATGGCTGACTCCGTTGGGCAGGCCCATAGACGGCGTTGGGCTGAAGCCTGACATTGTGTCCGACCTCAAGGATGAGGCACTTGTTGACTGGGCCGTCCAGTATCTCAAGGATACCATTAAAGCCGAGTTACTGGAATTCGCGGTTAGCTAACTCTCGATGGTATCTTTGGTGCTGGGAATCCTGCCGGCGATTCGCTCATCGATGCCAGTGGCTGCATCAAGCGCTCGGGCTAGAGCTTTAAACATAGCCTCCGCCTTGTGATGGTCGTCAACACCACTTAGTACCCTGACATGGACGTTTAGCTTCGCCTCAGAGGCGAAGGAAACAAAGAAATGGCGAATCAGGTCAGCTGACATTTTTTCGATGCTGGTATCGTTGAAGTTAGCTTCGAAGGCCGTATAGCCTCTACCTCCGATATCCAGGGCGACCGTGGCTAAGGCATCGTCCATAGGTACAGCCGCATGCGCCATCCTGACTATGCCGCGCCTATCTCCCAGAGCTTCATTAAAGGCTTTGCCCAGGCAGATAGCAACATCTTCAACCACGTGATGCTGGTCGGCTCCCGTAGCTGACAATTTTATATCGAATATTCCATGCTGGGCCAATTGACCGAGCATATGGTCGAAAAACCTGATGCCGGTGGTAATTTCCGACTCGCCTTTACCATCGATATTCAGCTCCACCTTTATGGAAGTTTCCTTGGTTTCTCTGGTCACCGTTGCTTTTCTGCCTGCCATATTTCAACCTCGCTTTACTCTCTATCGATAGATGACATATTAGCTTATCTCTTGAAGTGCGGCAATTAAGGCACTGGTGTGTTCCGGTTTGCCCAGGCTTATACGCAAGTAGTCCTTCAACAGCGGCGTGTCGAAGTAGCGGACGAAAATGCCTCTTTTCTGCAGTCCGTTATGTATAACTTTTGCCTTACCATTAAGCACTGAGCATAGTATGAAATTGGACCGTGAAGGATAAACTTTTAGCCAGTCGAGCTGACCAAGCCTGGTCATCAGCCGTTCCCGCTCCTCAATAAGGGCTTTAATCGTGCCACGCAGATAATTTATGTCCTTGAGCGATTCCAGAGCGGCCACTTGAGCAGCGACGTTTATATTGTACGGCTGTTTTATCTTCATAAGATGCTTAACGATATTGACAGGGAAAATGCCGTAGCCGACTCTCAGTCCAGCCAGGCCGGCCCATTTGCTGAAGGTTCGAAGCACGATTAAGTTCGAATACTTTGGAACCAGAGGCGCCACCGTTTCGCCGCTGAACTCAAAATAAGCTTCATCTATTACTACCACGGCACCAGTATTAAGAAGCTCCAGTATAACCGGATCAGGTGTTAAATTGCCTGATGGGTTATTGGGTGAGGCTATAAAAATAACCTTGGCCCCTTTATCCATGGCTTTCTTTGTGGCCGGTACATCAATAGAGAAGTCAGACTTTCTCGGTATACTGACTACTTTGCCGCCGCAGATGTCGGTGCTGAATGGATACATGCCAAAGGTAGGCGGGCAGTTGATTACGCCGTCTCCGGGCTGGATAAATAGCCGCAGGATGAGGTCGATAAGCTCGTCACTGCCGCTGCCAGCCACGATGTTTTCTGCGCTTACTCCGACGTATTTCTGCAACGCTTTTCTCAACTCCCTCTGTTCCGGGTCGGGATAGAGGTGGTAATAAGCATAGTCGGCTAAAGCCTGTTTTACCCGCGGCGAGCAGCCGTACGGATTTTCGTTACCATCGAGCTTGATAACTTTTTCTTCAGGCACGTCGATACGCCGGCTTAACACGGCAGTCGGCTCAATGGGCACATAGGCCGGCATGGATTTAAGCTCCGGCCTGATTAGTTTTTCTATATCTTCAGGCGAAATCATTTCGACTCTTTTCTACTATCTTTTAATCTCAGTTTAATTGCTTGAGCATGGCCTTCCAGCCCTTCAGCCTCGGCTATGGTTATGGCGGCTTGCCCCAGCCCTTTGGCAACGGCTTCGTCCAGCCCGATTATATTCGTTATCTTCAAGAAATCCTCAATGCCGAGTGGAGAACTAAAACGAGCGCTGCCTCCTGTGGGCAGCACATGGCTCGGCCCGGCAATGTAATCGCCCAGGGCTACGGGGGAACTGCTGCCGATGAAAATGCATCCGGCATTTTTTATTTTGGCCACGTATCTACCAGCATTGCGAAGCATAAGAGATACATGTTCCGGTGCATACAGGTTGACCAATTCTATAGCTTCGTCAGGGTTGTTGACCACCGCTATCATGCCTCTCGATTTCAGAGCTTGCGCAGCAATGCTCTTCCGTTCCAGCTTCGATAGTTGTTTCTTTATCTCGCCGTCTACGGCCTTAGCTAATTTAGACGAATTGGTAATCAGCACAGCTGAAGCCTGCCGGTCGTGTTCGGCCTGGGCAATAAGGTCGGCGGCGCAGAAAGAGGCATCAGCTGTGTCGTCAGCTACGATTATTACCTCACTAGGACCGGGTAAGCTCTCTATATCCACGATGCCGTAAACCATTCGCTTGGCGGCTACCACGAAAACATTGCCAGGACCGCATATCTTATCTACCTTGGGTATAGATTCGGTGCCGAAGGCGAGGGCGGCAATGGCCTGGGCGCCACCAACTTTAAAAATGCTGTCCACCCCGGCGATGTCTGCTGCTACCAGTGTCGGCGGCGGTATCTCACCGTTCTTTTTGGGCGGCGTTACTACAAAGATTTCTTTTACTCCAGCTACCCGTGCCGGTATAGCGGTCATCAAGACTGTCGAGGGATAAACAGCACTGCCGCCGGGCACGTAGATACCCACCCGGTTCAGCGGTTTAATCAGGCGGCCCAGGCCTTGTATTAGAAATCCGGGTTCAAGCCTTTGTTTACATAAGAGATAAAACCGTTCTATTCTGTCTGCGGCTAACTTCAGCGCTGCCAGCAGTTTATCGTCCACTTTCTGGTAAGCATCTGAAATTTCGCTTTCACTTACCTCCAATGACTTGAGCTTGACGCCATCAAATTGCCGGGTATAGCTAATGAGGGCTTTATCCCCTTTGGCTCTTACCTCGGCCAGTATGCGTTTTACCGTGGCTTCAGGCGCGGCCCCGTACTTCGGTACTTCCCGCGTTAATATTGGTTTTGCTTTTTGGAAACCTTTAATCATCTTCATTTTAGTTATCGTCCATTGCCTGCCCAAACATCTTAACCAGCGAGGCAATTTTCTTTTTCTTGAGTGAAGACCCCAGGCTATCCTTATTGCCTATAAGGCAGGCTGTTGACTGAAGTAAAGTGTCCACGATTCTTAGGTTGTGCCTGGCTAGCGTCTTGCCCGTCTGGGTATTCTCGATAAGCAGGTCGGCATCTTCCGGCAAGAAAGCTTCGCTGGCTCCCCAGGTAGGAATCAGTTGATACCTGCTGACGTGGTTATCACGAAGGTATTTATCGGCGATATTTACATATTCCGAGGCTACTCTGATTGGTACTGTCCTGGAATCTTGTGCCTGCTTCAACTGGCTGATGTCCGACGGAGAAAAGCCCTGGCTGGTTACGGCTACCACCCTTACCTCCCCGAAACCAAGGCCAAGGAGCTCGTCAACCGGGCTTGAAGGAAAACGGCATTGATGGTCAAAGAGCCAGTCTTGACCTGTTATAGCCAGGTCGAAATTGCCGTTGGCTACCTGAAGCGGCATATCCTGCGGCCGGATAACCTTAGCCTTAATCCAATCCAGCTTAAATACCGGTCGACGGCTCAACCTGTCTTCCGAATAGCCCTGCACTTCCAACCCGACTTTGTTAAGAAATTCTGCTGTGGGGGGTTGTTGATGCCCGTCGGGCAGCGCTAGCCAGATTTTTTCTTCGCCGTCATCGAGGCGAAAATTGTTGGAGCTTTTTGCCGGCTGCATTTTCATTTTCAACCACGGCTTATCTTTCATTTCGAAAGCCCGGCTGAAATAGCTTATTATCTGGCTGACGTTCTTGGCCCGCCAGCTCTCTCTATTGGCGATGAGGCAGGCGCTGGAAGATACCGAAGTCTTCAGCGGTATCAGACTCTGCGCTTCTAGATCCCGCTCATCTTTCGCCCACAGCAGAACCAGGTCGGCGTTTTCCGGCGGATAGGCCTCGGCAGCTCCCCATACCGGAAGTATCTTGAACCTTCTCAGTCTGAGGTTCAAAGCTGTCAGTTCTGCTAGATTCGAGTACTCGGTTACTATTCGCCAGCTACATTGCCCGTCTGATAAGTCATGCAGGCTGGTTAGCTTGCCGTAGCGACTGGCGGCTAGGTAGAGGTTGCCCATGCCGTAGCCTAAATCGGCTATCTTAAGAACGGCGCTGGCCGGATACTTTGCCACAAGCTCTTCCACCCAGTCCAGGCTACAGATGCCTAAATCGTAATTGCCCACTGCCACCTGGACGGGTATGTCTTTTTCCTGAAATATTTTGGCTGAAAGGTAAGGCTGCCTTATCGATTTAAGCCGGTAGCTGCGTGTCCCTTGAGTGTAGTCTTCAAACTCCAGCCCTGTTTCTTTCAGTAAACGGGCGGTAGCCGGTAAAAGCCTCCCCTTGGGTAGAGCCAGCTTGACATTTTCTGGTTGGACTGCAGTTGCCAAGTTATGCCGAGCCTCCAACTATTTTGACGACATCAGCCATCGCTGACATCTCTTTCTTCTGGTTTCGAGACGTGTCCATGACAGTAAAGGTTACAGGCTTTTCCGGGACGGTGACCACCCATCGTCCGCCGGTTTGACGGCCATTGAAATCAAGCTCAGCCACATAGCCGGCAGCACGTAATGCAGCGGCCAGCTCGAAGCTGGCCCTAACTGCATCCGTGGTCATGGCATCGCAGCGAATCAGAATTTCCGGTATCGTCTTTTGTTTGGATTTGGACTGCATCAAGTCGGAGAGTGGTTCCACATAGAGGGCGAAGCCGCAGGCCGGCGTCTTTTTCCCGCCAATTAACGGTATAAGGTTATCATACCTGCCGCCGCTGCTAATTTTGCAGCCTTTGGCCGACATCTGGAAACAGAGCCCGGTGTAGTATTCGAAGCCACGCGTGGATGTGATGTCAATCCGATAACGACAGTCCAGGGCATCGAGCAAGCCGGCGATTTCAGCAAAGTTGGCCAGTGCCGTTTTCAATTTTACAGGAAGCTGAGGCATAGCCTTAAGATTTTCCAGAAAGCCGCTGGTTTTTCCTTTAAGGTCGAGGAACAACGAAATTAGCCGGCTAATCTCCGTATCTTTTGGCTTGGCTTCTACCAGTGCCTGCCAGTTGCCGTCGAGGATACGGTCGAGCAATCTGACTTCCTCATCGGGGCTAAGTTTCAGTTCCTTGAGCAAAGCATTCAACACTCCGGCGTGAGATAATAGTATTTGAACATCGCTGATGCCTAGCTGTCGTATGGTGCTGGCGGCTAGTAAAATTAATTCTATATCCGAGGCTGGCTTATCGCTGCCTATAAGTTCCACACCGCACTGCCATCGTTCCCTGTTCTGCTTACCCGTCTCCTCAAAAGCGAAGACATTGGTAACATAAAATAGCCTGGCTGTTTCATTTTGCGGCAAATTTTCGATATACAGCCTGGCCACAGGTATAGTTCCATCCGGCCTTAATACCACTCTTTCGCCGCTCCAGCCGTCCCAATCTAGGAAAGAGTACACCTTGCTCAGCATATTGGGAGTCAATGTTCCGGCAGCAGTGAACAGGTGCAGATATTCCAGAGTCGGGGTCCGGACCTCCCGGTAACCCCAGCTCAGGCATGACTTTCTGAAGACATCCTCAATGTAGCGGAATGCCTCTATATCTTTGGGCAGCAAATCTCGAGCCCCCTTGCATTTTTGGCTTATCATGTTCTGAATCCTGTCCAATTCGACCTATTCTACACTAACGAGCTTTTGGCTTCAATTTGAGTTTCACATGGGATTATATGCCATTACCAGCAAGGTAGTGACCGTTTGCTGCCAATCACCAACTTAAACTATAATTGAATTGTTCTACAATTGATGTTTAAATCCTGCTTCCGGTTTTACTTTATTCTTCTTCTGGCTGTCCTGTCAGTGTTGTCCATTATTTCCGGCGCCGCCAGAGCCGACTCGCCAAAAATAGAAGTACTAACAGTCAACGGCACCATTGTACCTGCAGTGGCCAGCTATATAGACCGCGGCATCAGCCGGGCCGAATCGGAAGGCGCCGTAGCCTGCGTCATAGAATTGAATACGCCGGGAGGACTGCTCAACACCACAGAAGAGATCGTGCAGCGGATTTTAAATGCCAGAATACCTATCGTTGTCTATGTTACCCCCCGTGGAAGTTGGGCGGCCTCGGCCGGCACGTTTATTACTATATCGGCACACATTGCGGCCATGGCACCGGGTACCAGTATAGGAGCCGCGCACCCGATTAGCACCGGCGAGCAAATGCCGGAGGAGGTATCCAAGAAGGTAACCGAATATTCAGCGGCATGGATTAGAAGTATCGCTGAGACGCGAGGGCGTGACACGGAACAAGCCGAGCTGGCTGTCTCGGAAAGTAAGTCATTTACAGGTTCCGAAGCACTGGACGCCAAGCTTATCGATTTACAGGCTAATGATTTAGAAAGCTTGATTCAACAGATAAATGGCCGGAAAGTGGTTTTAGCCAGCGGCATAGAGGTTACCATCGATACCGCGGGATATATGCTTATCGTAGACGGCATGAACCCTATTGAACGCTTCCTTCAAGTCATCAGCGACCCGAATATCGCTTACATACTGCTGACTCTGGCCACCATAGGCTTAATAACCGAGCTCTCAAATCCGGGATTAATATTCCCCGGGGTTATCGGCGGCATTTGCCTTTTTCTAGCTTTCTACTCTCTGGGTGTTCTCAATGCTTATTGGGCTGGTGTCCTGCTCATCTTTTTAGCCATAGGGCTATTTGTGGCTGAGGTCTTTACGCAGGCCTACGGCATACTTACTGCCGGTGGCATCACTTCCTTAGTTATCGGTTCTCTGATATTATTTAGTCACAGTTCGCCGGAAATGGAAGTAAATAAATTTTTAATTGCCGGGGTGGCTATTCTTTTAGCTGCCTTTGTAGCCTTCATGGTTGGAGCAGTAGTTCGAGGCCAAAGGCGGCGGGTGGCTACCGGCGCTGAGGGGTTAATCGGTAGGGTGGCTGTAGCCAAAACCAGCCTTGACCCAAAGGGCACTGTTCTAGTCGATGGTGAGCTATGGAAAGCTGAACTCGACACCGGTAAGGTAGGGCCAGGAGAGGAGGTGACTATAACCAAGGTCGAAGGATTGAAACTGTTTGTGGCACAAAGAAAAAGCAAAGGGAGGAAACCATGAGCATAATTCTCATTATAGTTGTGGCTTTGATAGTCATAATATTGCTGGCAGCCGCCATCAGGATCGTCCAGGAGTATGAACGCGGAGTTATTTTCAGACTGGGGCGGTTCGTTGGCGTCAGGGGGCCGGGGTTCATCTTGCTCATCCCGTTTATAGAGCGCATGGTCAAGATTGACCTGCGCGTGGTGACCATGGACGTGCCCAGCCAGGAATGCATTACCCTGGATACGGTGACGGTTAAGGTCGATGCCGTGGTATATTTCAGGGTTATGAAACCAGAAGATGCTGTACTCCAAGTGGAGCAGTACATCAGGGCTGCTTCACTATTATCACAGACTACCCTGCGAAATGTAGTAGGCCAATCTGAGCTAGAAGACCTGCTGGCTCATCGAGACAAAGTCAACGAAAAGCTCCAATCGTTGATCGATGAAGGGACGGAGCCGTGGGGAATAAAGGTGAGCATGGTGGAAGTTAGAGATGTTGAGTTGCCTGACACGATGAAACGGGCTATGGCGGCACAGGCCGAGGCCGAGCGAGAGAGACGGGCTAAGATTGTTCATGCCGAAGGTGAAGCTCAGGCTGCGCAGAAGCTGGCTGAGGCTGCGAAGGTTATTGCCACTCAGCCTTCAGCTCTTCAGCTCCGCTATCTTCAGACGCTGACTCAGATAGCTACTGAGAAAACTAATACCATAGTCTTTCCCTTACCCATAGATCTGGTAGGGCCTTTACTCGGCAAGCTAAATCAGCCGAAGAAATAGAAAAAAGTTACCCCCTGCTTTATATGATAGCAGGGGGTAACTTAATCTTTTATTATAGTGACATCTCCGACCACGATTTCAGCCAGGCTGCCGTCAGCGCGGCGGAGAATGAGGTTGCCGTTTTCGGTGACTGTTTCAGCCTTACCGCATTCCGTCGTTTTCCCGGTGTTGACCTTTATACGCTTGCCTAAGGTCTCCATGTTTTCCTGCCATGCTCTATGAACAGGTGCTCCGGATTGAGTTTCCAGATATAACCGTTCCAGTTCTTCCAGAAGTGTGCTGGCAAGCACAACATTCGATATTTCCATGCCGGCTTCATAGGATAAGCTGGTAGCTATGTCGGCAATTTCCGGGAAGTCCAGAGGATTGAAATTGACATTAATGCCTATGCCGATGATAGCAAAATTTACCTGGCTTCCTTTGACCTCGTTTTCTATTAATATACCGCAGACCTTTTTGCCTTTCAGCATGACATCGTTAGGCCACTTAATCTGTGATTTAAGGCCGGTGACTTGCCTGATCGTTTTCACTACAGCTAGCGACGCTATCATAATAAGTTTAGGCAGATTTTTCAGGGCGGGCTTGAATATTACAGACATAGCCAGGCTGCCTTCGGGTGACAGCCAGGTCCTCGACAGTCGACCTCTGCCGGCTGTTTGTGTACCGGCGATGACCATAGTTCCCTCGGTAGCTCCATTTTTGGCTAGTTGTCTGGCTGTCTCCATAGTTGTGGGGAGTTCGTAATAATAATGTAAGTGCCGTCCCACGAATCTGGTGTTGAGACGCCTCCTAATTGAGGATTCGATATCGCGGTCATTGGCCATGGTTACAAATCTCTAAGAGAAATCCTGTCAAGTTAGTATACTTTTTGTTTTTAGCCATGTCTATCAGTCTGGCGGTTACGATCCCGAATGAATTGGTTCATCCGCTTTAGGCCAGACTTTTTTAGTTATATGATGAGACATCTTGACATTTCGACCAAAGCCAATTAGCATAGCATTAAGAATTAAGGAAGTATGGATACAAAGGATTTCGACTTTCTGACTGATAAAGTCGCCGCCTTGATTCTTGAGTCTAGCCGAGTGGTGGTTTTTACCGGCGCCGGCATAAGCACTGAGTCGGGAATACCTGATTTCCGCAGCCCGGGTGGAATCTGGACGAAATTCGACCCCGACGATTTCACAATCCAAAAGTTCATGAGCAGCGAAAAGACGAGGAGATTGCAGTGGCAAATGATGGCGGAAGGTGGTCTTTTACAAAACGCTGAGCCGAACCAAGCCCACTATGCTGTGGCTGAGATGGAGAAGCTGGGCAAGCTTACCTGTATCATAACTCAGAACATCGATAACCTCCACCAAAAGGCTGGGAACTCATCGGAAAAGGTCTTTGAGTTGCACGGCAATATGAAATTCGTACGTTGCATGAGCTGTGCCCAGCGATTTCCTATTGACGATATTCTCCACCGTTTGGATAAAGAAGAAATTCCTGATTGTCAATTTTGCCACGGCATATTGAAGCCGGATGCTGTTTTTTTCGGAGAGTCACTGCCGCAGCAGGCGCTTAATGAGGCTGCAAAGCATTCACGCAACTGTGATCTCTTCATCGTTATTGGCTCCACGTTGGTTGTTTATCCGGCGGCGTACATGCCTATGTATGCCGTCGAGTCTGGGGCCAAACTCGTTATCATTAATCTGAGTGCCACGCCTATGGATTCTAAAGCAGCGGCGCTTATTAAGGCCAGCGCCGGCGAGGCGATTGGCAGGATCGTGGAAAAAGTCAGAAGTCAGTTGCCGGCTTGAAGCAGGGCATTAAAGTGGAAGACGAAGTTGAAAAGAAAAACAAAGCTGAGCGCAGGCAGCAGAAGAAAGATAAAAGGAAATTCAGGCTCCATGGTAGCAGCCTCAGAGTGATATATCAGAATGCTATCAGGAAGAGGCTTAAAGAGAAGAAATAGGCGTTGAAAAGGTCTTACGAAAGAAATAAAATCGAAATATTTTCGGAGGTAAGAAAATGAAAAAGTTGCTCTTACCAGTGGTTTTAATTCTGCTGGTCACCGTTGGTTGCCTGTCTGCCCCGGCAACGCCTAATAAGCCGCCCATCGCCTACATAGATTCCGTATCGCCAACTAATATCACCTGCGGGGAGGCTGTGACCTTTAAGGGCCATGGCATAGACCCCGATGGTACCGTAACTGCTTATAACTGGCGGTCGAGCCCAGAGGGAGATTTAAGTAGCGAGGCCAGCTTTACGACCTCGTCTTTGATGCCGGGAAGTCATGCCATCTGGTTTAAAGTCCAGGACAATAGCGGAGTCTGGTCTGATGAGGTCATGGCGATTGTGAATGTTGTTGCCCCAGGAGCAACCAAACCGGTAATTAATTCTTTTACTGCCAGCCCAGGAAGCATTAGCCCGGGAGGATCATCGACGCTTATCTGGGATGTTACCGGGTGTACTTCGGTAAGCATAGATCCGGCTATAGGGAGTGTTTCCTTGAGCGGTAACAGAATAGTGTCTCCAACCAAGACCACAACCTATACGTTAACGGCTACAAATGAAGTCGGGACATCCACGGCTACGGCTCAGGTTATGGTTAGCTCAACACCTGCCACCACAGTCCAACTTTATTCCATCGCAGCTGAAGACGGGCAGGTAGGACGGGATGGTTATGTCAGTCAGGTTCCGCTTGTCGGTGATATGTATTCAGGTAGTACAATTCAGGCCTTTTTTAGTTTCGATATCTCCCCGATACCTCAGGGCGCAACTATTCAATCAGCTTCACTTGATTTCTCCGTCCCTTCTGCGTTTGGGGATCCTTTTGGTGTTCTTGGCCGGTTATATATTTACGCCTGCAAATATACTCAATTAAAGGCCAGTGATTTCGCAGGCGGTATGGCGATGCCTGGAGCCCTATACTCGACTAATACATTTATTACAGGACCAATAAGTTCTGACGCGTTGGTTGATGCCATTCAAACTCGGGTAGATGAAGGTAGTAACCGCTTCCAAATCCGGCTGCAGTTTGAGAGAAATCAAATTTATAGAGGTTCATCTGCATCGACTTATTATAATTTGGCCGACTATATATCATTTAATCCAGATGGAACCAAACTTACTATTGAATATGGGCATTGATAATCGAGTAACTTGTACCGGCTGCTGTTTATATAGCTTAATTACATAATTTTTTAACCTTTCCACGTGTAGATTTTATTACTTTGTAATATGTCTACAACTACAATATTAAGAAACTCCGTTGAAACATCGTTTGCTTAACGGAGAAAAAACGTGGGAGGTATTCAATGCGAAAACTAGTTCCTTTGGTTCTTCTGGCTGTGCTATTTCTAGCCGGCTGCTACCCCGGTTCCCCTATCACAATTCCGGGCCAGGTGCCTATCATCGAGTCCTTTAATGCCAATCCCGCCAACATTTCGGCTGGCGGATCATCTTCACTTGACTGGACGGTCTCGGGCGCTACCTCGGTCAGTATAGACCAGGGTATAGGCAGTGTAGCACTAACGGGGTCGAGGGCTGTTTCTCCTTCAGTAACTACCACTTATACACTGACCGCTTCTAGTTCATCTGGTACTGTAAACGCGACGACGCAGGTCATTGTTAGCGGGTCGGTGCCCACGCCGACAGGTTTGCCGGTTATCAACTCCTTCACAGCCAGCCCATCGATAGTAAATCTCGGTGATTCGACCAATCTGAGCTGGAATGTGACCAATGCCGCATCGGTGTCGATCAATAACGGCGTTGGCCCTGTTGGTTCTTCGGGGAATACGTTCGTTTCACCGTCGACTACGACGACCTATATGCTGACGGCCAGCAATGCCAATGGCAGCTTAACAGCAACTGCCCTAGTGCAGGTTACGGAGCTACCATATCCATCCGGCCTTTTGCCAGCCATCGATTATTTCAATGCTACCCCGCCTATTATTTCAAGCGGCGGTTCATCCTTCCTGCGTTGGGGTACATCAAATGCCACATCGGTGACGATTGACAACGGCATAGGTCCGGTTGCCGATCACGGAACCATGCTTGTATCGCCGCCATACAGCATCGTCTACACACTGACAGCCTCTAATAGTTATGGATATACAACTCGGACACTATCGATTTCCGTCTCAGGAGGAGGGCCTCCGCCTTCAACGTTTGCTGTCACCAGTGTCACAGCCTCGGTCAGTCCCCCTTCTTACATAGGGTCATGTCCCCATCAGTTCAATTTTTCAGCAGTTATAACGGCCAACGGACCAGGCATGGTGACCTATAAATGGGAAAGAAGCGATAATGCGCTGGCTCCGGTCCAGAGTATTACCTTTTCTTCGGCCGGTTCTCAGGTAGTTACCGACTACTGGGATCTCGGAGGCGACTACTCTGGGTGGGAACGTGTCCGTATTTTAACGCCAAACAGCGTGGTGTCGAATCAGGCCATTTTCATTCTTACTTGCTTATAATGCTATTGTAGATAAAAGCTGCTCAGTTATTTGACGATCAGCACCGAGGACGCCGGATACGAGCCTTTCAAATCGCTCGTATCCGGCACTTCATTATTCTTGACATTTCTGCTACAGTATAGGCGGGAGGTGGATAATGAAGAAGCTATTTCTGGTGATTCTACTGGCGTTGTTGTTTTTAGCCGGCTGCTACCCTGGTGGGCCGATTACCTGTACCGGTCCGGGTCAACAACCAACAATCACGTCGTTTAATGCCGAGCCGGCAAGCATTTCGGTCGGACAATCATCAAACCTTAGCTGGAGTGTTTCCGGTGCTACCAAGGCTAGTATTGACCAGGGCATAGGAAATGTAGCTTTGACCGGCACCAGGGCTGTGGCCCCAACAGCTACTACTGTTTATACACTGATTGCTTCCAGCGCCACCAGCAGCGTTACAGCTACGACTCAGGTTATAGTTACTGGAACGGCAGTGCCGCCTACCGGCCTGCCAGTTATCAATTCTTTCATTGCCAGCCCATCAGGTATAAGCGTCGGCAGTTCAACCACTTTGATCTGGAATGTGACAAATGCTACATCGGTCACTATTGACAACGGCGTCGGCGGCGTTAGTTTATCCGGCAGCACGGTAGTCATGCCGGCAGCGACTATTACATACACGCTGACGGCCAGCAATGCAGCTGGCAGTGTGACGGCGACTGCGCTGGTCTTGGTTTCTGGATTGCCGCCAGGGCCATCGGGCCCACCGGTTATCAATTACTTTACGGCCAGCCCGCCGGTTATTACTGGCGGCAGTGGTTCGACTTTCCTACGCTGGAATGTTTCCAATGCGACATCGGTTACTATCGACCCGGGCATAGGTTCTGTTGCCTCGTCAGGAACCATGTTACTGACGCTCTCGTCAAGCACTAATTATTTATTGACAGCGATTAATGCATATGGAACTTCATATCTCTCACTTAGTGTTACGGTCGCTGGAGGTGGGTCGAGTGTAGTTTACGATTTTATTGAGCAGGCGATGAGTGCCAGTTGGAAAAATGGTGTCAATACCAACCTGGGTTTTGGCATAGAACAAGTTGATGGTTTTGCTATATATCGTATCAATCAAAGACTGGACGATGGCAGTATTTATCCCAAGGTGCTGGAAACTCATCCCCAATGGGTGAACAATGGCTCAATCCAGGGCACGTATCCTACCATGACCGTGCCGGCCGGAGCCAGATTCACGGCCAAAGTCGGTTTCCTTGATGGCGCTGTTGGTACGGACGGTGTTTTATTCCGACTGACCTGGAGAGAATCGGGCAGCCCGGTAACGGTGTCATTGGGAGGTGAGCATGTAACCTATGGCGGCCCACTTGTAAATATTGATGTCGACCTGTCTGCCTACGCCGGTCTAACCGGGCAATTTGGCTTGAAGGTTGAAGCTGGACCTTCCTCTGGACAGGACTGGGCGGCATGGGCTGAAGCTAAAATAACATACTAGCTAATTGCAGTTTGCCGTTAAATAAACTAAGGAGGTTTAAATTGAAAAAACTAATTCCGTTGCTTATGCTGGTACCGCTGCTCGCTGTTGGCTGCGGGCCGATTACACTGAGCACTTCGCAGCCCTCGATTATTTCATTCAATGCCGAACCCTCGAACATTTCAGCTGGCGAGTCGGCAAATATTAGCTGGAATGTCTCCAATGCTACCACTATAAGTATTGATCAGGGGATAGGAAGTGTAGCCTTGACCGGAACCAGGGCTGTAGCTCCGGCAACTACAACTACCTATACGCTTACGGCTTTAAACTCTGCGGGCACGGCTACAGCTACCACTCAGGTCATAGTCACGGGAGCATCAGTCGCACCACCGTCTACGCCTATGCCCACGCCTACACCTACTGAGCTGCCGACAATCAACTATTTCATGGCTAACCCGCCCATTATATCCTTTGGCGGGTCTACCACTTTAAGCTATGATGTGTCAAATGCGCCATCGGTGACAATTGATAACGGTGTAGGTTCTGTAGCTTCTTCAGGGACTACATTAGTATCACCGGCGGCGACCACTAACTATACCTTGACGGCAACTAATGCGGCTGGGTGGACCAGCGTTACCGTCACGGTTGTGGTTGGGGCAGCGCCGGCGGCGGGTATGCCGGACCTGGTTATCGAGGACATCGTGCGCTCGGGAAATACAATCAATTATTCAATAAAAAATCAGGGAGATGCGACAGCCGGCCCGAGCACCTCAACGCTGCGTGTCGACGGCACACCGGTAGCTAATAGTAACGTAGGCTCTCTAGCCCCTGGTGGGTCGCAAACTCTATCCTTTGTCAGTTACCCCTATACTTGTAGTGGTGTAAATGACGGTATAGTTGTGGAGGCTGATACCGGAAATACTGTAGTAGAAAGCCTTGAAGTCAACAACTCACGTTCCGAGACCTGGGGATGCATATTGCATGTAGGGCCGCTAATTCCGGCGTTTGTGAAACCAGACCTGGTCATTACTGATATTTGGATAGATGGACATACGATTCGCTACAGGATAAAGAATGAGGGTTCTGGAGCTTCGTCTGTCGGTTATTCGCGGCTGTATATCGGTGGTGCGGTTAAGGATAATGACCTAAATGTGCCTGTAATAGCTGCCGGGGCTTCACTCCCCAGGAGTTTTTCCTATGATTTCGATTGTCTCTTTCCTATTATACAAGAAGTGAAAGTGACTGCGGACCGTGGAGACAGCAGCAATGAGTCCGATGAGACCAACAATTCCCGCACGGAGAATATTCTTTGCCCATAAGTTTATAATTTTAGTCTGTGTGCTTTGCAGAGAGTTGCGTTGGTGGAAGCTGACGCCCATACTGCCGGGTGAGGTCCGGCCGGTGCATTGAGGCCGTGTCAGGTCAGAGTTGAGTCCGTTCTATTTCGAAGCTGTATCTCTCGATGACGGGATTAGCTAGTAATTTGCGGCACATCTCTTCGGCCTGAGCACGAGCAGCTTTGATGTCTTTTACGGCGATCTTCACTTCGATATATTTGCCGGCACGGACATCTTCTACCGAGCTAAAACCGAGGTTATGCAGCGCGCCTTTTATAGTTAAGCCTTGCGGGTCGTTTACCGTCGGCTTAAGCGTAATATAGACTTTAGCCAGGTACATTTTACAGCGCCTTTCCTGTTAATCGTTGATAAGCTTCACGATATCGTTTGGTGGTGGCTTTGATTACTTCTGGTGGCAGCTTTGGTGCCGGAGGCTCCTTATTCCAACCTGAAGCTACTAGCCAATCGCGCACCGGCTGTTTATCGAAGCTGGGTTGAGAACGTCCAACAGTATACCTGCTGGCATCCCAGAAACGACTAGAATCCGGTGTCAGTAACTCGTCAATTAGTATAAGCTTGCCAGCGGCAAAGCCAAACTCGAACTTTGTATCGGCGATAATGACACCGTGGCTACGAGCGTAGTCGCGGGCATACTTGTACACAGCCAGACTGCTTTCCTCGATCTTGCCAGCTGTAGCTTTACCCACCAGATTTTGCAGCTCCTTTTTGTTCAGAGGTTCGTCATGCCCAGCCTCGGCTTTGGTGGTTGGCGTGAAAATAGGATGTGGCAACTCCTGGCTCTCTTGAAGCCCTTTGGGCGCGGCAATCCCCGAGATAGTGCCTGTCTTTTGGTACTCTGCCCAGGCTGAACCTGATATATAGCCGCGGACGACGCATTCAACCGGCACACGCTCAGCTTTGAGGGTAATCATAGAACGGCGTACCAAAAAGTCAGGTGGAGCTGTCTTGTTTGGGAAATAGCTCTTGAGCGAATCTATGGTATCAACCGGTGTCACCAGATGGTTAGGCATCACCTGACTTGTCTTTTCGAACCAGAAGCGCGAGAGCTGGTTTAGCACCAGACCTTTATCGGGAATGGGGTCAGGCAGAACCACGTCGAACGCTGATAGGCGGTCGGTAGAAACAATCAGCAGCATACCGTCCAGGTTATATGTATCCCGCACCTTCCCCCGGCAGAATAACGGAAGCGGCAATTTTGTCTCAGATATAGTTGTTGACATAATATTAAGAGAATCAAAGCGACTGGGGCGCTAGTTCTGCGGCTTTCACTGCCTTAGCCTTCTTTTTCTCGGTCAGACCCAATCGGTTGAAAACACTATCGGCATGCTTCATGAAATAGTTGTAGTCAAAAAGCGATTCGAGTTCTTTGTCCGATAGGTGGGCTTTTACCTCGGAGTTGGTTTTGAGCAGCCCTAAAAAGCTGGTCTTGTCCTTCCAGGCTTTCATGGCATTGTCTTGTACCAACTTATACGCTTTCTGCCGGCTCAAGCCTTTATCTATTAAGGCTATAAGTACTCGCTGCGAGAAGACGAGTCCCTGGGTAAGCTCAAGGTTTCGGCGCATGTTTTCAGGGTAGACCAGGAGTCCTTTCATCACTGAGGTGAAGATACTGAGCACATAGTCCAGGACAAGGCAGGAATCGGGGAGTATCACACGCTCGTTGGACGAGTGGCTGATATCTCTTTCGTGCCACAGGGCGATATTTTCCAGGGAGGTCAGGGCATGTCCTCTTATTAGCCTAGCCAAGCCGCAGACGCGCTCACACAGCTCGGGATTGCGCTTGTGGGGCATAGCCGACGAGCCGGTTTGACCGGCAGCGAATGGCTCTTCGGCTTCCAGTACCTCCGTCCGCTGGAGGCTTCTGATTTCGGTAGCAAACTTCTCCAGTGAGCCTGCAATAATGGCTAGTGTGGTGACAAACTGAGCGTGACGGTCGCGCTGAATAATCTGGCTTGATATCGGTGCTGCAGTTAAGCCTAAATTGCGGCAAGCCCTGTCTTCGATTTCTGGAGGCACGGTGGCATAGGTGCCCACGGCTCCAGAGATTTTTCCGACGCTGATGATTTTTTCGGCTTCAGTCAGCCTGGCGGCGTTGCGTTTCATCTCCTGTGCCCATAAAGCTAGTTTGAGGCCGAAGGTGATTGGCTCGGCATGCACGCCGTGGGTCCGCCCTATCATTAAAGTGCTTTTGTGCTCGATGGCTTTCTCTTCCAGAACTGAGATGAGCTCAGCCACGCCTTGAGACAGAATTTTCGAAGCTTCCTTCAGCTGCAGACTGAGGGCGGTGTCCATGATATCGGATGAGGTGAGGCCTAGGTGGATAAAGCGGGATTCGTCACCCAGCCCTTCGGCTACCGCCTGAAGGAAAGCAGTCATATCGTGGTGAGTGACTTTGAGTATTTCGGCGATCCGATCGAGGTCACAGGAAGCTGTTTTTATCTTGGGGATGGCTTCTTTGGGAACAGTACCGATCTCTGCCCAAGCTTCACAAACGGCTATCTCAACCTGAAGCCATTTATTGAACTTATTTTCTTCAGACCATATTTTTTTCATCTGGGGCCGGGAATATCGCTCAATCATATCTTTTCTCCAAGGCTAAGTCTCAGCCAGCTTTCGTTTGTATGATTTATAGGCGTCTTTTATTTCTTTGTGTTTTATGCCCAGTATTTGGGCGGCCAAAAGGGCGGCGTTCTTAGCGCCGGCGGCACCGATTCCGACACAGGCTACCGGCACTCCTGCCGGCATCTGCACGATAGAGTATAGCGAGTCAACACCTTTGAGTTCGCTGGTAGGTAACGGCACGCCGATGACGGGTAACGTCGTCCAGCTAGCTACCACGCCGGGAAGATGGGCGGCGGCACCGGCAGCGGCAATTATCAGCTCAATGCCACGCTCTCCGACCATGGACGCATATTCACGGACTTTATCTGGGTTTCTGTGGGCGGACAATATCGAGAATTCATACTCGATGTTCAGCTGCTTGAGCATATCCAACGCCGGCTGTATATGCGGCTCGTCAGTCTTGCTGCCTATGACAATGCCAACTAAAGGCATCTAGTTAACCTCCCTGGCTGCAATGTCACGGCGGTAGTGGCAGCCGTCGAAATTAATACGGGGTAGATTATCATAGACCCTAGCTCTGGCTTCGGCCATGCTCTTTCCGGCAGCGGTCACGGTGAGCACTCTGCCACCATCAGTATAGACCTGGGAGTCTTCGCCAAGCTTTGTTCCGGCATGAAAGACCATGACGTCATCATCCAATTTGTCCAGTCCTGCTATCTTGAAACCTGTCTTATATCTTCCCGGATACCCGCCTGAGGCCATGACCACACCAACGCAGGCGTTGTCTTGCCATTGTACCACCGCTTCGCTGAGCTTATTATCTACTACGGCGAGAAGAATGTCTACTAAATCCGTTCGTAGGCGTGGCAAAATCGCCTGGGTCTCCGGGTCGCCAAAACGGGCGTTGAATTCTAACACTTTTGGCTTGTCCTCGGCTATCATTAGCCCGGCGTAAAGAACACCTTTGTAGGGCATGCCTTCCTGTGCCATAGCCTTTACCGCCTGCAGCAGTATGGTTTTCGTTACCTCCCCGGTTAGTTCGGCGTCGAAGAAGCCCGGTGGGCTGTAGCTACCCATGCCTCCGGTGTTAGGTCCTCGGTCATCATCAAATACCCTCTTATAATCGCAGGCCGGTACCATGGGGATAACGGTTCTGCCATCGGTGAAGGCTAGGAGGCTAACTTCTCTACCGGTAAGACATTCTTCAATTATCACCTTATCGCCAGCCGGACCGAAAATCTTTGCCTCCATGATATCTGATAGTGCTTTCAAGGCTTCTTCCTTGGAACCGGCAACGGTGACTCCCTTTCCTGCAGCCAGTCCGTCGGCCTTAACCACCATCGGCAATGGCTGGGACTCGATGTACCTTTTAGCTTCCGCGTGATCGGAGAAGATGACACCTTTAGGACAGGGGATGCCGTATTTTTGCATCAGATTCCTGGAGAAGACCTTACTTGATTCTATTTGTGTGGCCGCTTTTGTCGGCCCGAAGATTGACATACCGAGCTGCTCGAAGCGGTCGACAATACCAGCGGCTAGTGGCGCCTCCGGCCCGACGATAGTTAGGTCGATGCCTATGTTTTGGGCAGTTTCGGCCAGAGATTCTATGTCATCGGGACGTATATCCAGGTTACGGGCAATGGATGCCGTACCGGCGTTTCCCGGTGCAGCGTAGAGCCCTGTGACCTTTGGGCTTTGTTTGATTTTCCAGGCTAGAGCATGCTCTCTGGCCCCACTGCCGATAATCAATATTTTCAACGTACGGTGCTCACTTTATTAGTGCTTGATTAGCGGAACGGCTGCTGTTGTTTCGGTAAGACATCGAAATCGGCTAGCTGATTTTCCAAGTGGCAGCCAACTTACTGAGTATAGCCAGTAGTCAAAGCAAAATCAAGTAGCGGAAATATAGAGCGATGCAAAAATTTTTTACGTGTCAAACAAAGCGCCCAAAATTTTATATATGATAAAATGTAGATGCTTTAAGACATGTTTTATATACTCTACGGTAAGGACGATTTCTCTCTCCAGCAGGCCTTGGAGCAGATAAAAAATGAGCTGGGCAACGAAGAGATGCTGGCGGTTAATACCAGCATATTAGACGGACAACAGCTGCGCTTAACCCAGCTCACGGATGCCTGCAGCGCGGTACCCTTCTTATGTCCGTGCCGGTTGGTCATTGTCAAAGGGTTGATGGGGCGTTTTGAGCAAAAGTCCGGGTCGGAACGCCGGCCAGCCCGCTCCAAAGCCAAAAATAACTCGACACTTGAAGAATGGGCCGCGCTTCCTGAATATATCAAACGGATGCCGCCGACGACGATATTAGTACTCGTTGACGCCGAAATAAGGGCCGGTAATCGTTTATTAAAGTCTCTGACTCCGCTGGCGGAAGTCAAAGGTTTTGTCCCGTTAAATGACAGAGATTTGAGCGACTGGGTGCAGGGTCGGATAAAAGAGGCCGGTGGAAAAATCTCTCCCGCGGCTCTGAAGTTGCTGGTCGGGCTGGTCGGTGCCGACCTGTGGGTAATGAGGGGAGAAATAGACAAGTTACTTGCTTATTGTTCTGGCCAGGTCATATCTGAAGACGATGTTAAGCAGTTGACCAGTTACGCCAGGGAGGCAAATGTCTTTGCTCTGGTGGATGCTATTCTTGAGGGAAGAAGAAATCAAGCGCAGCAATTGCTTCATCGACTGCTTAGGGACGGCGCTTCTCCCGCTTATATACTGGCTATGATAACGCGGCAGCTTCGTTTGATTGTCATAGCTAAAGACCTGGGCCGGAGAAAGTCAAAGGCTGGATTTACAGAAAGTCAGGAATCAATTTCGGACTATAGCCTGGAGAAGGCGGCCAGACAGGCCAAGGCGTTTAGTCTGGAGCGGATTAAGAAGGCATATGATAAGCTGCTGGAAACTGATGTCGGAATCAAAACAGGGAAGTATGAGGGGGACCTGGCGCTTGACCTTTTAGTGGTTGAACTGGGGCAAAACTGATTATGGTGATAAAGGCTTTGGAGCAATCGAGATATGTCGGGAAATAAACAACAGTCTGTTTTAGCTGTAGATGTGGGCGGCACTAAAACGATTGTGGCTATAGTCCTTCGCAGCGGCAAGATAATATCCCGGAAATACTATTTGACACGGGCCGATGAAGGCGCACCGGCAGTTTTAAACAAGCTGTCATCTTACGTTAACCGGTTAATTTCTCAGGCCAGTCTTAAAAATACTGAATTGATAGGCATTGGCATTGCCGTCGCCGGAATCCTGGACGCCAAGAGAGGAATCGTGACCACCTCGCCCAATTTACCTGGCTGGCATAATGTTCGGCTACGGGATGTTATTGCCGCCGGGTCAAGCCTGGCCACTTATCTCATTAACGATGCTAGTGCTGCAGTATTAGGAGAACATCGATTTGGAGCTGGCAGGGGATTCGATAATCTGCTCTATCTTACAGCGAGCACAGGAATTGGCGGCGGTATAATCATAAATGGCGAACTTTATTCCGGGGCTGATGGCTGTTCCGGAGAGTTTGGTCATATGACCATAGAGGCTAGCGGGCCGCAATGCCATTGTGGCAATTTCGGTTGCCTTGAGGCTCTGGCTTCGGGTTGGGCAATAGCTAAAGAAGCAGTTACACGAATAAATCAGGGGGAAAGTAGTTCTATTATCGGGCTCATTGACGGCAGGCTTGAAAGTATTACCGCCGAGACCGTAGCCACCGCAGCCAGGCAAGGTGACCGTTTGGCTGGCGAGATAATAGCTAAAGCTGCCAACTATCTGGGCGTTGGTCTGGCTAATCTGGTCAACATTTTTAATCCGGAATTGATAATCATCGGTGGCGGCCTATCTAAGATGGGGAAGATGCTGCTGAATCCAGCACGAAGGGTGATCAAGGAAAGAGCCTTTGGGTTACCGGCTCAAACTACACGTATTGTTCGGGCTCGTCTGGGCAGTGATGCGGGGATAATTGGAGCTGCTGCCTATGTTTTTGATCGCCTAATAGAAATGGGTGCCAAAGTATAGCTTGTCGAGCATACCTTTAATTAATACAAGCTTATCCATTTATTAGACTACCGGAGTTACTAGCCCTGACTCGGATCTCCCGTAGCTGCAATAAGAGACAGCGCTCCTAACCTTGCCATTTTTTGAGCTAAGTGCTGTCCAATTTGCTCGGGTTTCTGGGCGTCACCTACTTCTATAGCTCGCAAAATCTGGTCTCCATGAGAGCCGGCCACCATGCCTCCGAGCTTTATGATTCGGTCTGAGACGATACCGAGAGCAGCTATAGGAGCGCGGCAACCGCCGCCCAAAGCCTGCAAGAATGTTCTCTCGGCGATCACTGCTCGCCACGTTGCCTCGTGATTTATTTTAGAAAGAAGGGTCGCCATTTCTTCGTCTTCAGAGCGCATCTCTATGCCTAGGGCTCCCTGTCCCACCGCTGGCGTGAAGTGCCCTACTGGTAAATATTCTGTTATCCTGTCCTCCCAGCCCAAGCGTATCAGCGCTGCAGCGGCTACGATGACGCCGTCGAATTCACCCTCGGATACCTTCCTCAGTCTGGTGTCGATATTTCCCCTAATATTGCATAGCTTTAGGTCGGGTCTGAGTGCCAGCAGCTGAATACCGCGCCTTGGGCTTCCGGTACCTATCTTTAGACCTGGCATAATTTCGGCAAGTTTGCCAGCTCTGGATATAAGTACATCTCTGGGATCAAGCCTGGCAGTCACCGCGGCCAGCATCAATCCATTGGGGATTTCAGTAGGCAAATCCTTCAGGCTGTGGACGGCTAAGTCGATTCGTCTTTCCAGCAGTGCCTTTTCAATTTCTTTGACGAATACGCCTTGACCGGTAAATTTGTCAAGTGTGGTGGTGTTGTACTGATCACCTCTAGTTTTTATCTTGACCAGGCCCGCTTTTAATTGAGGCGAGACTTCTCTAAGCTTTGTCAGCACCTCTTCAGCTTGGATCAACGCCAGTTTGCTGCTGCGGGTGCCGATGGCGATTTCCCTCATTCGGACTTGTCTCTATCGAGCTGGAACAACTCGGCGACCAGCCTCATATAATCATCTCTTTCATCGGCGTCCCTCTTCAGGTGCTGAATGGGGTCGTGAAGTATCTTTTGTACTATGGCTTTACTCATGGCTTCCAGGCTCTGTCGTTCTTCTGGTGACAGTCTGCGCAATTTCTTAAGAGTCAGTTTAAGCTGTGCCTGGCGTATCGCTTCTGCCTTTCCCACCAGATCGCTGATTACCGGTTTCACTTCCATAGTCTGCCACCGGGAGGTAAATCTCTTAACTTCAGATTCAATTATTTCGGTGGCTTTTTGTATCTCGGTCTCCCTCTGCTTCCGGTTGCGGTCAGAGATATGGGTGAAGTCGTCAATATAATAAAGAAATATATTGCTCAGGCGCCTGACTTCTGGGTCGACATCTCGGGGAACGGCTATGTCTATAATTACCAGCGGGCGATTCGGGCGAGCCGACATGGCGTTTTCCATTGTCTTAAGGTCAAGTATAAAATGAGGTGCTCCGGTACAACTGATGGCTATATCGCAGTTAGCCAACTCCTGGCCAAGGCTACCAATATCTGCCGAGCTGCCGCCCAGTGCTTTAGCCATTGTGGACGCCTTTTCATAGGAACGGCTGGTAACAATAATTTGGGCAACGCCTCTCTCTTTCAGCGCCTTGGCTACCAATCTGCCGGCTTCACCGGTACCGATGACCAGGGCTTTGCATGTGGTCAAATCACCAACGGCCTTGGCAGCCAACTCCACCGCTACCGAGCTGACCGAAAGTGCGTTCTTGCTGATTCCTGTTTTTTCTCTTACCAGCCTGCCTACGCTGAGTGCCTGGTGCCAGAGAGTCCGCAGCGGGTGCTCCACCATTCGGGCTTTGCTGGCCTCTTCCAGGCTATTTTTCACCTGTCCCAGAATCTCGAATTCGCCGATAATCATTGAGTCAAGTCCGGAAGCTACGTGGAAAAGATGTCTTACCGCTGCTTCATTCTGATAACAGTATATGTAAGGCAGCAAGTCCTCATGTGCCATATTTGCCCAGGCCTTAAAGAAGTCTATGCCTGGTTGAAGAGAATCTCTTCCCTCCACTACCGCATAGACCTCAATGCGATTACATGTAGAAAGAATTAGCCCCTGTCTGACGGTTTTACGTAGCAAACTGAGGGCGTCGGAGAGTCGGTCATTACTTACTGCCAGTCTCTCTCTGATTTCAACCGGTGTTGTGCTGTGGTTCACGCCGGAGACGTGAATCTGCATCCCAAAAGGTCTTTTCATGGCTTTCTTTGTCCCAATGTTTTGAGTCTGTCAAGCATGATTTCTCTGGCCTCTTTGTTTTTACCTCGCTTTATCAGTTCAATAAGAGAATTCAAGTTCAAGACTTTCTGCCAGTCGTCACCGCTGACTTTGATCCCACGCTGCTTTAGCTCACTGCGGGCATCGTTGGCAATTTTGGCCAGATGAGCGTATTCGGCTTTGAAATTTACCTCCAGCTCGCTCCTGATTTTTCGGGCTAGAGCCGGGCTTTTGCCGGAAGTTGAGACAGAAACGATTACATCGCCGTGCCTGAAATATGAAGGAACAATGAAGTCGGAGATATCCGGTATGTCCACGACATTTACTAATATTCTTTTCTTTCTAGCTTCGGCAGCCACCTTCTCATTTACCTTGGCGTCATCAGTGGCAGCTACCACCAGCAAAGCATCATTCAAATCTTCGGTCTTATAGGCTCTATTGGAAGCTTGAATGGCACCGCTTTTTGCCAGCTGATTAAGCTGGTGGCAAAGGGTGGGGCTGACAATCTCCACCACAGCACCGCATTCCAGAAGCATCTGCGCTTTGCGCAAGGCTACCTCGCCGCCGCCGACAACAAGGCACTTCTTGCCTTGAATATTGAGCATGAGGGGATAGTAAGGAGAAGCTACCTCGCGCCTTTTCATACTTTATAGCGAATCCTCATCTTTTTTATCTCTTTGGTGCTGAAAAGCAGCACCATCTCATCTCTATTTAATCCAGCTTCTGAACATATTTTATCAGTTACTGCTCGACAGTTCTCGTTATTATGGCCGTGTATCATGGCGAACAGGTTATACGGCCAGAGCCGGTTGGTTTCCCTTTCGTAGCAGTGGCTTACCTCTTGGAACGTGGCAATCTTTTTGCCCGCTGTGTCCACCATTTTCGCTGGTACTTCCCAGCAGACCATGGCATTAGCCGTAAAGCCGAGTTTTTTATGGTTTATGGAGGCGCTGAAGCGTCGCATAATTCCGCGCTGTAACAGATTCTGACAGTGCCTTATAAATATATCTGTCTCCATCGAAAGTTCAGCTGATATCAGGTCGAACGGTTTTTCATTCAACGGCAGATCTCGCTGCAAGGCATTGATGACGGCGCAGTCGGTTATGGAAAGATTATTGTCGTTGCCGACATCGGAACTGGGATTGCCGCGCTTCGCTGGCAACGACAAATAGGAGTTGTCTCCGCCCACGTTGAAATAAGCACCTATTTTAAAAGTTTTTATAGCCGGCAGATTTATCGTGGTCCCTGCTTTGATTTTATTTCCCAGTTTGCTTACCTCCGCTTCCATTTCCCCCGTTTTCGGCATAGCCAGAGTAAACCAGAGGTTGAAGTCATGCTGGCGCTGGTAGCAATGGCTTACCATGGGGTTTTTGCTAATAATTTGACCTGCCTTGTCCAGCCGCTCTAAGGGCACCTTGGCCGCCACAAGCGTCGTCTGATAACCCAGCCTTTTAGGATTCAGTACCGGTGCTATCAAGCGGATGACTCCGCCTGATTTTAATCTATCGATCCTGCGAATTACTTCATCGCTGGATATACTCAACTGCGTTCCTAGAGTAGAATAAGGCTCTCGGCTCAAAGGAAACTCCGCTTGGATGATATTCAGCAGGTATTTATCCAGGTTGTCCAGTTCCACGCTCATATGTGTCTGCTCTTTTGAAGCGCCGCCGGTTGATAGATGCAGTAAGGCTCGGCTTCGAGATAGTCACCGGTCGATTCGTAGGCGCGGGCACGACAACCGCCGCAACTATTCTTATACTCGCAGGCGCCGCACTTTCCCTTTATATTAGACAGGTCTCTTAATTCGTGGAACAGACTGGATTCCATCCAGATTTTTTTAAAGCTCTTATCTCGTATATTTCCGGCGTCCACATCGAGATAGCCGCATCCCCGCACCATCCCCCGATGTGAAACAAAGCAGAAACTGATGCCGGCCAGACAGCCTCGCGTCATGGAGTTCATAGCCCCGGTACCAGCTTTAGCGGTTAGTTTTTTAACCGGCAAAGTACCTCGAGAATTGCATTCATTAGCCCTCTGTCTGACTATGCGTTGGTAATGTGGGGCATCGGTTGGCTTGAAGAACATCCGGTCACCGAGTTCTTTCTGTCGGTCATAAACCCAACCCAGTGTATGCTCGTGTTCCTCGGGAGACATGGCTACTGTTTCCAATCCCTTACCTCGTCCCGTGGGCACCAGCATGAAAGGGTGGAAGGCGACCGCATTTGACTTAAGTGCTAGTTCCAGCAGCTCATTCAGGTATTTCATATTCAGCCTGGTGATAGTGCTGTTTATCTGAACTTCTATTCCTGATTTACGTAACAGGCCTATTCCCAGGAGGGCGGATTGGAAAGCACCCTGTTTACCTCGAAATTTATCCTGAAGTTCGGCTTTAGGAAAGTCTATGCTGACAGCAACCCTGGAAATTGGGACTGCCTTCAATTTAGTAGCAACATCTTCGGTTATAAGTGTGCCGTTGGTACCCATCGCCACTCGTAGCCCGTTATCTACAGCGTAACTGGCTATCAGGAAAACGTCCTGGCGCATCAATGGTTCGCCGCCGCTGAGTATCAGGGTAGGCCTGCCAACCTCAATTATGCCGTCTATCAGGCGGAAACATTCTTCAGTGGATAATTCATCTTTATAGATGTCGGCAACAGAGGATGACCGACAGTGAGCGCAAAAGAGGTTGCAGCTCCGCGTTATCTCCCAGGCAACCATCTGTAGTCTGGAAACCATGTTTTCCTCATGTTTCATTAGCTAATCCAATCTCTTCGTCACTAAGATAACAGGCCGGGTCTTCAGCCCAGACATCGCCGGTAACCGCCTCAGCTCTTACCCGCAGGTTGCCGTTGCACAACTTAAGATAGCGGCATCTGGAACAGCGGCCCTTAAGTAATTTCTTCCTGTTTTTCAATCCACACATTAACGGGTCAGAGGTATCCAACCATATATCGCTGAATTTCCGCAGGCGTACGTTTCCAAAGGAGTAGTGCCGCCAGAACTGGTCGGGATGAACGTTACCCAATTCATCAACGGCTCCTATACGGATACCTGAATTGTTGCCGCCATTGGCCCGGAGCAAAGCCAGAGCTTTCTCCGCACCAGCCGGGTCTTGTTTCTTTAGTTTGAGGTAGAGGTAGACGCCGTCGGAGTGATTATCCACGGTAAGGACCTCTTTACTTAAGCCACGCTGGTGAAGGTCCACGGTGCGGTCGCAGATTAGATCGATGACAGCTCTTGTTTGAGAAGGGTTTATGTCCTCTTTAGCCAGGCCGCTGGCCCGACCTACATAAGCCAGATGATAAAAACAAACTCGCTCAACTCCTTCTTTTTCAATCAGGTCGAAGACGGCAGGTATTGCCGTATAGTTGGATGAAGTGATGGTCAGTCTCAAGGAGACCCGTAGACCCGAAGCCACGGAGTTCCTGATGCCCTGCAAAGCCGCTTCGTAGGCTCCCTTTTTGCCGCGGAATCGGTCATTAATAGCGCCTATGCCGTCCAGGCTGATACCGACTTCGGCAAAGCCGGCGTTCTTAATTTTTTTCACCTTTGCCTCAGTGATGAGCGTGCCGTTGGTGGAAAGCGCGGTCCTGAGTCCCAGTCCTCCGGCAAATTGTGCCAGCTCAAACACATCCTGCCGTAGCAGAGGTTCTCCGCCGGAAAACAGAATCACCGGAACACGGAAGTCGGCCAGGTCACCAATAAATGATTTTGCCTGTTCGGTGGTTAAGATATCGGCCGGGTCTTTATCGCCAGCAGTGTTGTAGCAATGAACGCAATGTAAATTGCATTTTCTGGTGCAGTTCCAGACAACGATAGGTCTCTGCTTTTCAGCAGATTTATGTTCACCGCTGTAGCGTAGGCTATCACCCGGCCCTGCAGCATCGCACAGCAGCCTTGATATTGAAATCATGCCATGTTAATTATACTTCCAAAACCTGCCCCACGGCTATTTCAGACCTGGCGATATCACTCATCCTAAAATCACAAATCACAAGCACCAAATCCTAAACAAATTCAATTCATAAATATCTAAATTCGAGTTCGGGTAATTTAGGATTTATTACGGAGGCTGGAGTTCAGAGAATCACTTTTTGGCCAGTATGCGATTTATCTGTGCCTTCAAGTCTCTAGCTTCAAAAGGCTTCATTAGATAAGCTGCTTTTGTTTTATTGAGAAAATCGATGGTATGCTTACCCATGACATCGCCGGTGATGAAAACTATTCTTTTTGTCAGTGACGGAGCTATCTTTTGAAATTGTTTATATAGTTCAATGCCGCTCATGCCGGGCATCTTGATGTCAAGCAGTATGAGGCGATACCGCTTGCTCTTAACCATTTTTAAAGCGCTGGCAGCATTGTCTATAGTTTCCACCGTATGTCCTTGCTCAGTCAACACTTGGCTTACCAACTGCCTAATGACCGGCTCATCGTCTACCACCAGTATCTTAGCTTTGGTTACCTTGGGAGACTCTTCTGGTGCAGGTTCTACCAGCTCGAATTGTCCTTCTTCGGTGACTAAGGGTAATTCGATAATAAAAGTAGCTCCTTTGCCTGGCTGGCTTTCGGCCCATATCTTGCCATCGTGCTCGGTTATGATGCCGTGGCAGACGCTCAAGCCAAGTCCTGTGCCCTGTCCCACCTCTCTGGTGGTAAAGAAGGGGTCAAATATAGTCTCTAACTTATCGTTGGCTATACCCGGGCCGGTATCCTTGAACGAAATCCTAAGGGTGTTATTCATCCTCTCTGTCTTTATTGACAGTTTACCTTTGTCATTTGCCAGTTTCATTTCCGTCTCGGCATTGATAATTAAATTTAGAAATACCTGCTGGAGCTGGCCCGGATCAGCTATGGTCATGGGCATATCGCGAGTAAGCTGGAGTACAACCTTTATGTTGTTGGATGCCAGCTCGTAAGCTCGTAAATCAAGTGTGTTGCGTATCAACTCGTTGATGTTAACGTATCTCTGCTCAGGTTTGGTCTGACGGGCGAAAGCCAACAATTTTTTAACGATGCCGGCTACCCGCTGGGCGCCCTCATTGATAATCTCCAGATCGTGCCTGACGTCTCGGGATATGTCCTTTCTAGCCAGCAGCAGGTGGGCATAGCCGATAACTCCGGTCAGCGGATTGTTTATCTCATGGGCGACACCCGAAGCCAGCTCACCGACGGAAGCCAGGCGACTGGCTAACTGAGCTTTCTGCTCCAGTTCTTTCCTTTGCTCTTCTGCCTTCTTACGCTCGCTAATATCACGGCTGACGCCGCGGAATCCGATAATTTCACCCTTCTCATTTCTTAATGGAAGTGCAGAGGTTTCGATAGGTACTCGTCTTCCGTCTTTTGTAACACTTACCCGCGCCAACATTTTAATTGGCTGACCGGTACGGTATACCTGATTGTAAGCTTGAAATATCTCTTCGACGTTCTCAGGCGGTGTGTAAACCTTGTAGTTCATACCTATCAGCTCTTCTCTGGAATAGCCCAGCTCGCGACATAGCGCATCGTTGACAAAGGTGAAATTGCCCTCAAGGTCATCCTCATAGTAAGATTCTTCCATATCTTCCAGAAGAGTACGATATCTCTCCTCAGACTGCCTTAAAGCTTCTTCCATCCTCACACGTTGGGTAATATCGTGGCTGACTCCACGAAAGCCGACTATCTCGCCCTTGTCGTTATGTATGGCGAAAGCGGATAATTCAGCGATGCGATGTCTACCCTCTTTGGTAACGAATGTGTAAATGAAGTCTCTAATTGGCCGACCTGTTAGATAGATCTGGTGAAATGCTTCATATTGTTTTTTAGCATCATCAGTGGTAGTGGCTGACTTGTAGTTTTTACCTATTAGCTCATCAAAGGTATACCCTAAGACATGGCATATCGCATCATTCACGAAGGTGTAGTTGCCAGCCAGATCAACTTCGAAATAACTATCCTGCATCTCATCAAGTACGGATCGATATCTCTCCTCCGACTGTTTGAGAGCCTCTTCCATCTGTTTGCGCTCAGTGACATCACGACTGACGCCACGAAATCCGACAACCTCTCCATTCTCGTTCCGCAAGAGAGAGACCGAGTCCTCGGCACGTATACGTGTTCCGTCCTTTCTGATCTGTGCCGGAGAAAACCATTTAAGCGGCTTGCCCGTACGATACAATTCAAGATAGGTATCGGATATTTTTTGAATATCTTTGGGGTCGGTATGAACTTGGTAGTTCATGCCCATTAACTCTTCTCTGGAATAGCCTAACTTTTCACATATGACATCATTGAAGAAAGTGTAATTGCCGGCAATATCGGTTTCATAATAGCCCTCTTCCATTTCATCTAGCACGGTGCGGTATCTTTCCTCTGACCTCTTTAAAGCATCTTCCATCCGTTTGTGTTCGGTGATATCACGGCTGACGCCGCGAAAGCCGATTATCTCGCCCTTCTTGTTTCGCATAGGGAAAGCCGATAGTTCAGCGAGTCCCTGGCTACCGTCTTTTCTAATGAAGGTGCAAATAAGGTCTTTGATTGGCTCACCGGTACGGTAAAGCTTAGCGTACGCTTCACGAATTTTCTTATAGTCTTCAGGCGGATGGACGGCTCCGGAGTTCATACCTATCAGCTCTTCCATGGTATATCCCAGGCTGCGGCATAAAGCATCGTTTGCGAAGATGTAGTTGCCAGCTAGGTCGTTTTCATGGTAATCCTCGTGAATATCATCCATTATGGAGCGGTATCTCTCTTCCGACCGTCTTAAAACCTCCTCCATTTTAAGGCGTTCGGTAAAATCACGTCCGACTCCTCTGAAGCCAGTTATCCCTCCCCCTTCATTTCGTATCGGCAAGATTGAGAGATCGACAACTAATCGCGTTCCGTCCTTTCTGATCTGTTTCACAGAAAAAGACGTAATCGGCTCACCCGTTCGATATGTCTGGTTATAGGCTTGAAACATCCTTTCGACTTCCTCAGGTGGCGTGTAAACCTTATAGTTCATTCCCATCAGTTCTTCTCTAGAATAACCGAGGCCGCTGCGCAGAGATTCGTTAAAGAAAGTGAAATTGCCGGCCAGATCAACCTCGTAATAGGATTCTTCGATGCTTTCCAGGATAGACCGGTATTTTCCCTCTGACTGCCTTAAAGCCTCCTCCATTTGTCTGCGTTCGGTAATATCACGGCCTATTCCTCTAAAACCAATAATCTCACCGCTCTCGTTTCTAATAACTACGGCTGAATATTCTACGTATACCCGCGTTCCATCCTTTCTGATTTGTTCTGCCTTGTATAATGCTTTTGGCTCACCCGTGCGGTACATATGATTGTAAATCTCGAACAGCTCTTTAACCTGGTCAGGGGGTGTGAAAACCTTATAGTTCATGCCGATCAGTTCTTCTTTGGAATATCCCAGGGAGCGGCGCATGGCATCGTTGAAAAATGTGAAACTACCGGTAAGATCGACTTCAAAATAGCTTTCTAGACTATCCTCAAGTATAGTCCGATATCTCTCCTCTGATCGCCTTAGGACCTCCTCCATTTGCTTACGCTCGGTAATGTCCTGTGCAAAGCCCACCAAACCGACTAGGAGTCCATCTTTATCAAAGATTGGAACTTTATCGGTCTGTACCCATCTGGTACCGGTTGCAGACTCATACTGCTCTATTATATTTAGTTTGGGGCGTCCTGATTTAAAGACTTCCTGGTCATCGTCTGTCATGGCTTGTGCAATCTCAGCCGAATATAAATCGAAAACTGTTTTTCCTAAAAGGTCTTCTTCAGGCATCTGAAGCGCTTCAGCGAATGCCTTATTAACACGTACAATTTTGCCATTTTTGTCTTTATAAAAAACTATTATCGGTGAAGAATCTAAGATAAGCTTAGATTCCTTCCGTTCTTTCTCAAGATGTTCTTCTAGCTGCCTTCGCTCGGTAATATCGTGGCTTACGCCACGGAATCCGATTATTTCTCCCTTTTCATTCTGTCTGGGAAAGACTGAGGTTTCGGCAAACCTCTTGCTCTTATCCTTCTGAACAATCTCGTAGTGCATGTTTCTGATCGGTTTACCTGTCAGAAAAACTTGATTGAATGCCTTGTACACTTCAGTCACATCTTCAGCGGCAGTGTAAGCTCTATAATTCATCCCGGCCATCTCGTTCTCAGGGTATCCTAACAGGCGGCGTATGGCATTATTGAAATATACAAAATGACCTGCAAGGTCTACCTCCCAGTAGCCTTCGTTGATGTCCTCCAATATAGTCCGGTATCTTTCTTCTGATTGTCTTGATGTCTCCTCCACGTTCTTGCGCTCGGTGATATCGGTAATAAGTCCGACGTACTGCTGTGTCTTGCCATTTTCTATACTGATCTGATAAATAAGTACTTCTACAGGAACTCGTGACCCGTCCTTGCGGATGTATTCTTTTCGAAAAGTTTGGGATTTGCCTGTGCGCTGCAATTTTTCAAGCGATTTAGTTTCGCTCTCGTGCCATTCGGGTGCTGTCAGGCCAGCGCTCATAATTGGGTCGCTTAGCTCTTTATTGTTGTAGCCGGTAAGCTTTGAAAAAGCGGCGTTCCAGTGCAGGAGGCGTCTGTCTGCCGAGGTTACAATCATAGGCTGCGAAACGTGTTTTATCAGACCAATAATAAATTGGTTCTGTTTGGCCGTATTCAGTTCCTTCGATTTATTGTTTCTCATGTTGTTTTGCCTGACCTCATAGCAACTGGCTCTACATACCTCCAATAGTCGAGCTGTAATGTACAGCTATTTTTTCTTCTCCTGCGACGTCCCAAGTCTAGGGATGAATTTAATCTTTTTTTTACCTTTGTTTGTTAGACTCATAAAAGTATCCACGATGATGGGAGCGAACTGCTTCCCTTTGCCGCGTAGTAGTTCCGAGTTGGCGGCTTCGGGGGGCATGGCTGGTCGGTATGGCCGGTCTGAAGTCATGGCATCGTAGGCGTCGGCGACAGCCAGTGCCATGGCGCCCTGAGATAATATATTAGTGTAGGCTTCGGCAACTGCTATGATACTGGAACCTTGTGTCATCTGCTCTCCTGATAGCCCGTCAGGATAGCCTGCGCCGTCAAAACGTTCGTGGTGGTGCCTGACCATTTCAAGTATTTCCTTATCTTCGACTATGGGGCTAAGTATTCGTTCTCCTACTTCACAGTGTGCTTTTACTAGTTCGAACTCCTCTACCGTGAGCTTGCCCGGCTTGTTTAAGATTAATTCGCTGATGCCAATTTTGCCGACATCGTGAAGCAGTCCGGCTAGCTTTATTTTTTCAATCATATATTTTGGGGCTGCCATTTCTCTAGCCACGGCTACAGCTATTTCCGTCACCCTTTCGGAATGTCCATGAGTATACTTGTCCTTGGCTTCCAGGGCATAAGCTAAAGAGGAAGTTGAATTAAGAAACGCCTGACGTATTTTCTTGGTTTGCTCCTCAACTCTTTGTTCCAGATGCAGCTGGTAGTCCCTGTTTTCGATTATTAAATTGCGTTTTTCCAGCGCTCTGTCCAGGCTGACCGAGAGCACGGCTAGCTCTACTGGTTTGATGATGTAATCGTAAGCGCCCATCCTCATCAGCCCTATAGCTGTCTGCACGTCGGCTATTGCGGTCACCATGATTACAGCAGTATCAGGATACCTGGATTTAATTTCTTTCAATACCTCGGGGCCTGGCTTACCTGGCATCATGATGTCTAGTAGAACAAGATCAACGTGATCGGTTTTCAATATTTTTAGGGCAGCATTACCATCAGGTGCGGACAGACATTTATACCCATCGTCGGTTAATTTGCGGGAAAGGATTTCTCTTACACGCACCTCATCATCAACGATTAGTATTTTGGCGTCATTTTTCAGCCTCATGATCGATTTCCTTTCTACGGCCCTGCTAATTCATGAAGATTTGCCGAGCCTCCAAGGTCTTTCCCCATTGCCCCATGGTATTGCGGTAATTAGCCTGGAATCCGGGATGTGGTCTCTTTACTGTATTTCCAACGTGTTGTTCCTCACTGGTCTCAATAAGACGTAGTTCAGCTTGTGGAGACAGGTTTGAAGACCTACTTGAAATCTGGAGCGAATAAGCCCGAAAATCTATTCCATCCTCTTCTTCTATGACAATTAAAATCTTTATCATGTTCTTACCGCCCTAAATTTATTTTTCTTCAAGTTCTTTCTCAATTATTTCCAGGAACTCTGCAGGGGTGAAAGGTTTTGACAGATATGGTCTACCGCTTGATATCAGGAATGCATTTGTTTCCTCGCTCATGGTATCGCCAGTTATGAATACTGTTCTATTAGCCATATACTGACTTTTCTTTTTCAAGGCCTGGTAAAGGTCTATCCCGCTCACGCCTGACATTTTGAGGTCAGCTACTAGAAGGTCGAAACCTTTTTCATTGAGCATGGCTAAGGCGGCTTTACCGCTGGATACTGTGTGCGCCCGGTATCCCCTATTTGATAAAATTCTGACCAAAATATTACGAATTGCCAGCTCGTCATCTACAATCAACACTCTGAATCCGGTCTTTTTCTGTCCAGGTAGTTTTTCTGTACTGATAACCATTTCGATCCCCCCTTCATTTTCTAACTGCCACCGGGTTTTGTATCGATATTTATTACTTATTCCCGTTAATTGGCTGCTGGCTAAAGGTATTGACAGCCTGCAGTATATCGTCGCTCGAGAAAGGCTTGATCATTATGAGAAAAGGCCCATGCTCCTTAGCCTTCTTGAGCAAGTCGCTGTCCGGATATCCAGTGATGATGGCTATAGGTACTTGTTTGTCTATCTTTCTGATACGACGGAAGAGCTCGCTGCCATCAATCTCGGGCATGGCCAAATCGAGGAAGATTAAGTCAAAGTGCTGTCTGGAAACAAGTTCGAGGGCTTCGAGGCTGCTCGACATGGCTGTAACTTGACAGCCGTTCTTCTCCAGGCTGTCTCTGAATAGCTGACCTATGTTGACCTCATCGTCAACGACTAAAATCTGCGACTGCCTACCCACTGTCTGTTGCATTAGCCATTTATCAATCTGGTTTCTGTCGAACCGGAACTGCTTGCCGATTTTAATCGCAGGTATCTCACCCTTATGGGCTTTGCGAATGATTGTGGTATGGTTCAGCTTGAGGTACTTGGCCAGTTCTTGCGGAGTAAGTAATTGTTCCATTTTGTATTACACTCCCTTTAATAACTATATGAGCATTATAGCATATAAACGTAGCTTGTCAACACCTATAAGCATAGGAATACCTATGAATATTGCATAAAAGTACTTTAGAATACATTATCGACAGATATAAAAATAAGAATAAATCGATAAATTATATATGACTAATTTATCATGACTAATGTACTAGATGCTCGGCTGGAGATGTATGGAGGCCTTGATAGAACTGCAGGTTTAATAAAAATTTAACTGATTTGCTTAGCCACTTTATGACTATTTAATTAGTGCGCTGCTATTATTTCTATAGAGTGTTAAAGACTCGTTTGAAGCCGTTCATCCCGTTTGACCTGACATGAATAAAGAAGGGTATAGCTCAAAGAGAAACAGGGCCAAATTTAGGATAATTTCACAAACCAGCGAACTTTTCAGGGACCGTCAAGAGGTAGGGCAGCTTTTGGCCTGGGAATTACGAAACTTACCCGGGCGAAATCTGGTAGTGCTGGGGATTCCGCGCGGCGGGGTAATCGTAGCCGGAGAATTAGCTAGAACACTTGATGCCGAGTTAGATATTGTTCTGGCGCACAAACTGCGTACATCCGGACATCCGGAACTGGCTATGGGCTCCGTGGCCGAGAACGGGAAGATATTCTTGAGTGAAAAATTGGTAACTGAGCTGGGAATAAGCTTTCACTATGTCGAGGAGGAGGCGGCGGTACAGCTAGCAGAAATCAAACGCCGTGCTCGGCTGGTTAGACGAATTCGCCCAATGGTACCATTGAAGGGCAAGATCGTTATTGTGGCCGACGATGGCGTGGCTACCGGTGCTACAGCACAGGCAGCTATTTGGGCGGTACGCCAGGAGAAACCAGCTCTCCTCGTGGCAGCTATTCCTGTGGGACCGGAGGATGTAGTGAGGAGATTGGCGAAAGATGTTGATGAGATGGTCTGCCTTCGCTCGCCAAGTTTTTTCTCCGCAGTCGGGCAATTTTATTTGCGATTCGAGCCCGTCGATGATGCCGATGTGATAAGAATATTGAGGGAAGAGCAGAAAAGACGGTCAATAAAAAGTCCCGGAAAGCTCAAATAAAGCTTATATCACTGAACTACAGAATATTGGATTAAACGATGAGGAAAAAAGAATTATCGGAAAATTCCATGAATGACATTGTTCTCGGCGAAGGTCCAAACCTCGCCAAGATAATGCTTAGGACAGAATCCGGGAAAAGAAGAAGTTGAGCGGGGAAAGCCGTTTGTGGGCAGGTCTGGCAAATATCTGAATACCGTATTAGTCAAAAACAATATCGACCGGAGCAAATTGTATATTACGAGCGTAGTCAAGCAATCAACTCTGGGGAACAGAAAACCTACAGAAGACGAAATAAGATACTGGATGCCGTATTTGGTAGATGAGATAAAACGAATAAGGCCGAAAATCATAGTTCTAATGGGCGAAATCGCCTTGAAAATCCCGCGATTTGAGGGAATGAAGTATATCGAAACCTACCATCCTGCAGCGGCGATGAGGTTTCCTAAGGCAAGGGAAAGATTTGAGAAGGATTTTCAGAAGCTGGCCTCGATATAACCCTGGCGTATATTAGGGAATTCAGGCTAACCACAGGCTAGTATACCGAACATGTCGCTGTCTGACTTTTACGGACCAGGTCTGGTTGATTGTTATTTCAACCGTTTGAGTAAGATAAGTTTATTATCGCCGGGTGCATAGAAATCGGCGATGCTGCAGACCGTTTCGTACCCTTGGGCTCGATAGAAGCGCCTGCTGGCTTCGTATTCCGTCTTGGACGAGGTCTCAATTATAACTGTCTTTCCTTTACTTTCTTTGATTCTTTCCTCGCCGAAAGCCAGCAATGATCTTCCTATGCCTTGACTTTGTTGGTTGGGTGTGACTGCCAACCAATAAATATCCCAGGTTGACTGGGTCAACGGTGTTGGCCCGTAGCAAATATAGCCGACAACTAACGAGTCCATTTCAGCCACGAATACGTGATATCCCGATCGAACCGGATCGCGCAAATAATCGTCCAGAACTTCTTTAGCCACCACTACTTCTGCCGGTTTGAATTCCGGCATGTTTCGTAACATCAGTATTACGGCTCGTTTATCGTCACGGGTCATCGGCCTGACTTTTGTTCTCATTATTTTTACAGGGCCAGTTGCACAATCTGTTCGATGAACTGGCTATAACTCAGTCCGGAAGCCTTAGCCTGGAGAGCGGCACCGGCATCGGGTGAAATATCGGGGTTGGGGTTTAGCTCAATGATTTTAAGCTTCTCTTCGGAGTCAAGTCGAAAATCGACCCTGGCATACCCGTGGGAACCAAGTAATCTGAAGGCAGTTATAGCAGTCTTCGTTATGTGTCCCTGCAGGCTGGTATCTATCTCAGCAGGGCAGACAGTTTTAGTCCCTCTGAAATATATGCTTTGAGGGTCCCATTTGGCAGAAAAGGTAAGAATCCTGGGCAGTTCAGGCGGCAGAGAATAGACAATCTCCGAAACGGGCAGTGCTCTGGGAGGACTGAAGCCTAGGACCGTGACGTTAAATTCACGGCCATCGATATACTCCTAGACCAGCGCTCTTTTCCCGAAAAGATTATGTATGACGTTTACCTGCTTTTCCAGTGAAGCCAAATCGTGCACTACGCTTTCTTCTGAAATGCCATTGCTTCCGTCATCAGCATACGGCTTCACAATGCAGGGATAGCGCAGGTGAAATAAAGACACGGTCTTCGGGCCTAATAGTTGATATCTTGGTGTTTCAGATCCCATCGCTGTTAGATGAGCCTTGGTGTTTATTTTGTCCAGACCGAATGACAGGGCAATTCCGGTACAACCGGTGTAGTTTAAGCCGAGTTCAGAAATAAATTTGGTTATGTCCGGCTCTGTCTCTGGATAGCCATCGAAGCCTTCGAACAGATTGAAAACCAGGTCAGTTTCCAACTTTCTGAGGATATCTTTGGCTGAGTCGAGCGGTGGCAGGAGAGGTACCAGAATTACAAGGTATCCAGACTCAATTAGCGCCCGTTGGACTGCCTCTACGGACTCAATGATGGTAAGCGATGCCCTTTTTTCGACGTCGGTCTCATAGAGTTTAGGTTCAGGTGCATTGTAAATAATCGCTATCTTCGGACACACTGCGGGTACCTTTGCAAAGCAGCATTAAATATAGTTGAAATCAAGGCCTTATAAGTCAAACCTAACTTGTGGGCCATGATAGGCATATCACCGCTCTTGGGGTTGAGTCCTGCCAGTGGATTTATTTCCAGGAAGTAAGGTGTGCCCTGGGAATCGAGTTTGAAGTCGAGCCTGGCAAAATCACGACAGCCCAGAGCTTTAAAAACTTTAAGACTTAAGTCTGTAATTTCCTGCAGAGTCTCGGTGCTCAATTGAGCCGGGCACTCGTAGTCAACCAGTTGCTCCCATTCCCGTTTCACCTCGAGAGAATAGATAAGATGAGTTTTGCCTTGCTTAGGTAGGATACGCATAATGCCCAGAACGGCCGGCGGAGCATTGCCCAATATGCCAACCGTCACCTCGTCGCCGCCGATAAATTCCTCAATCATCACCGGCTGCTGGTAGTGCACCAGAAGTCCGGCAGCTGTGTCAATTATCTGTGCCACAGTCTCTGCTCTGGAACCGAGCCGGATGCCTTTGCTCGACCCTTCGTAGGCCGGCTTGACGAAAGCGGGTAGCGGAAATTCGTCAGCAGTTATATCATGCAATTGATTATGATCGATGATTAAACGCCATCTAGGAGTGCGAACACCTGCCGCCACTACCAGCGTTTTAGTTAGAGGTTTATCCAGGCATATGGCTAAACACTGTGGGTCTGAACCTGAGTAAGGCACTCCGAGCATTTCCAGGATGGAGGGAACTTGAGCTTCTCGGCTCTTGTAATTTCCCAATCCTTCGCAGATGTTAAAGACAAAGTTGGCGTCGTTTTGGAGAATGTTATCGACGAATTCTTTGCCGCCGCCGAGCTTAATAACGGTGTGTCCCAGAGACTCGATTACAGCGGTGAGAGCTTCTACAGTTTCTGGTGAGTCATATTCTTCGAGTGCATCCTCGGGTCCGCTCGATGTCGAGATGACAGCATCTTTAAGGTCGTATGCGAGACCTATTTTCATTTCTGACTCTTACTGGCTGGAGCTGACGCTGTGGTTGATTGAGGCTGTCAGAAAAGGAACTATTTATTAGGTCGGGTTCGATAGGTGGTTCCGGTGCGGTCTTGTCTTTAGGATTCCGGTACCACATGAAGCGGCCCTGGTAGTTTCTTAGTACCAGCTCTTCTTTTGTTTGTGTCAGCACATAGTTTGGCTGCAGTGGCACTTTGCCGCCACCGTCGGGCAGGTCTATGACGAAGGTTGGAATAGCCAGGCCTGAAGTATGACCGCGCATGCCATCTATTATTTTAATTCCCGTCTCTACAGGCGTGCGCAGATGTTCTGTTCCCTGGACCTCGTCGCACTGGAAGAGGTAGTAAGGTCGCACCTTTATTTTTAGCAGGCCATTACACAGTTTCATCTGCGTGTGCACGTTGTCATTTATGCCGCGAAGCAGCACTGACTGGTTGTTCACCGGGATACCGGCGCGAAGAAGACGGTCGCAGGCTGTAGCCGATTCGGAAGTTATCTCATTAGGGTGATTGAACTGGGTGTTAAGCCATATCGGGCTGTATTTTGCCAGCATATTGCACAGTTCATTATCTATACGATGCGGTAATACCACCGGGAATCTGGTGCCGATTCTTATTATCTCAACATGGTCTATCTGTCTTAATTTGGAGATAACATCTTCCAATCGCTGTGTGGATAAGGTCAGCGGGTCGCCGCCCGAGAGGATAACATCCCTTACATTCTTATGTTTGCGGATATAGTCCACCATAGCTTTTATTTCGGCTTGATTACGTACCCAGCCGCCGTTGTGCCATTCTCTCTTTCGCGTGCAGTGTCGACATAGCATCGGGCAAATGTCGGTCAGCACCATAAGCACCCTGTCCGGATAACGGTGGACCAGGCCGGGAACTACGGAATCTCTTTTTTCTGCAAGCGGGTCTTCAAAACCCACGTCGCCGAGAGTGATTTCTTCGAAAGCAGGTATCGCCTGTTTCCTAATGGGGTCTTCAGGGTCGTATACGTTTATTAGAGAAAGATAATAAGGTGTTACTGAAAGTGGATATTTTGCGGTTACCAGTTTAAGCTGAGTTTTTTCTTGGGCTGAAAGAGGGATTATGGATGATAGTTTTTCAACAGTGGTTATTCGGTTACGAAATTGCCATTTCCAGTCGTTCCAGTTTTTCCGTGAATTTTTGGCAAAAAAGGTAGTCTCATTAATAACGGCCGTACCAGCGGTAACGGCCGTACTACCTGGAGGTTCTTCTTCCTCCGACACTACATCATTTCTCACAGTGTTAAAGCCTGGAGGTTCCTCCTCTTCAACTTTGCATTTTATTTCTGTCATTTTTGACATTTATTGGCTCTCCTTAGTTTGCACACAAATTATTGTATATTAAATTATGAAACATTAAAAATAAAATCTTATTCATTAACACGCTAACATACTTTTTTTAATTTGTCAATATTTTTTGGAAAAATTTGGAAAAATTTTCAAAATTTTTTTCACAGTTTGACAAAGGTGGGTGTATTCTTCTAATATTTTTTATCTGTCGTGAATTGTCTGAAAGGAATATTATGGAGGATATTAATGAATAATAATAGAAAAAGTTATAAGGTGATGATTTGCTTTTCAATGGCCTTGGTCTTGATGACTGTTTTGGTTTCCGGTTGCATCAAGCAGGAACCTAGTGTAGCCACTGGCGTAGTTAGCAATATTACCATGTCGGAAGGCGTAGATAAGAATAACCGTCCTATAAATCCGAAAACTGTTTTTCCCGTCGACGCCCCGGGATTTTATTGCTCATTTATGCTGTACGGATTTCCTGTCGGCACCACACTTGAAGCGCAATGGATATATGTAGGTGGTGACCCCTATTCCGAAAACATTACCGGGAAAAATTATGTTGCCGAGACGCAGACAGCAACTATTGTTAAAGAGGGTCGTGGTTATACAGCTACTGTGTATGCCCGTCCTAGTATTTCGGGCTACAAATGGCCGATAGGCGATTATAAGGTAGTAATAAATGTTGGGGGGATGGAAAAGGCCACTACCTACTTTAAAGTGGAGTAGCAGTGTTTTATTAATGTTTTTGAGGTTTTAGGATATGAAAGAAGAGACCTTGGCCAGAGAAACCAGAGTTGTTTATTTCGATTCTATGGGTGTTGAAAACACGGAGGAAACATTAAGGCTGGCTAAGGCCAGGGCTGTGGAGCTGGGCATCAAGAAAATTGTAGTCGCCACTACCAAGGGTGATACTGCGGTTAAAGCAGTCAAAGAATTCAAGGACTATAAAGTGATTGTGGTTACACATGCCAGCGGTTTTTTAGCGCCCGGCACGCAGGAGCTTACTCCGGAGAACAGGCAGAAAATTGAGAAGCTGGGGGCGGATATTTTCACCGGCACGCATGCTTTCGGTGGTTTAGCACGAGCCGTGAGAACGACTTACTCCACACATATACTCGGTGATTTTATGGCCAACACGCTTAGGATGTTCGGCCAGGGAATGAAAGTGGCCATCGAAATAACTATGATGGCCGCCGACGCCGGTCTGGTTAGCCCTGAAGAAGAGGTTATTGCCATCGCCGGAACAGGTAGAGGTGCCGATACAGCCATTGTGGTCAAGCCAGCTAACACGCACAATGCCTTCGCTCTTAGAGTCAAAGAGATAATCTGCAAGCCACGACTTTAGTAAGTTAAAAACACGGGTAAACAAAGAACACCTTTCTGCATCTTTGTCATGGACTGGGGAAGTAGTAAAATAGTGACGGGTGTAAAATGCCGATAACTCCCCTCAGACGGCAATATCTCAGGATCAAGCAGCGCTATCCTCAGACTATCGTTTTCTTCCGCCTAGGCGATTTCTACGAGACCTTCGATAATGATGCCAAAATCACCTCGCGGGAGCTGGAAATAACGCTCACCTCCAGGGAGATGGGCAAGGGGCAGCGGGTGCCTCTGGCCGGAATTCCTTATCACGCGCTTGACAACTATCTGGCCAAGCTCATAAGCAAGGGCTATAAGGTGGCCATCTGTGAGCAGATGACGCCGCCGGGCAAGGGGCTGGTGGAGCGCGATGTGATACGCGTGGTGACGCCGGGGACGGTGGTCGAGCCCGGCCTTCTGTCCGATAAGAGCAACAACTATCTGGTCAGCCTGGTTATCGATGGCGACGAAGCTGGCATCTCCTATGTAGACATAACCACCGGAGAGTTCGCCACGACTCAGCTCCCGGCTTCACAAGTCTCCGATGAGCTGGAGCGCCTGCATCCGGCCGAGCTGCTTCTGCCCCACGGTCTTGATGCAGGGAACCAGACATCTTCGCCTTCGATAACCCGTGTCGATGACTACTGGTTCGATTTGGAAGAGTCGGAGCACACTCTGCTCGAGCATTTCCAGGTAGCCTCACTCGAAGGATATGGCTGTGCCCATCTGCTGCTGGCGGTCAGAGCAGCCGGCGCTATTATCCGTTATCTTCAGGAGAACCAGAAGGCGGCGCTGGGGCAATTGGACCGGCTCATGACCTACTCAACGCAGTCGTTTATGGTTCTGGACGCCCATACCCGGCATAACCTGGAGCTTTTCTCCACTGCTCGCTGGGGAGCCAGTTCCGGCTCGCTGCTTTCGGTAATCGATTTGACGGAAACGGCCATGGGAGGCAGGTTACTCAAGAAATGGCTGGGCCAGCCTCTACTTGACGTAAAACAATTATCCAGTCGACATGAAGCTGTGGCCTGGTTCCATAGTAATTCCCTGACTAGACGAAAGGTTATGACACTTCTGGGGAGCATTGCCGACCTGGAACGCCTGATTAATCGTGTTGGAGGCGGCATAGCCACTCCGCGTGACCTGGTGGCCTTACGCGCCAGTCTGGAGAAGCTGGCGGAGGTTAAAGCGGAGATAGAATCCAGCGAAGGTTTCCCAACTTGGCTCAGTTCCGAACTTAAGCCCTGCCCCGATGTGGTGAGCTTAATAGAACAGGCGATCGTCGATAACCCCGGCGCTACTCTGGAGAAGGGAGGAGTGGTTAAGCCCGGATTTTCTAAGGAGCTCGACGACATTCGACAGGCGGCGACCGATGCCAAACGCTACCTGGCGAACCTGGAACG